>Ga0102953_1001916_pt1 | contig 12884 bp, 12 predicted proteins | sample SalPon2A_C_D2_MG_FD_78509 | JGI IMG/M metagenome (GOLD analysis project Ga0102953, IMG submission 78509) | Soil microbial communities from South San Francisco under conditions of wetland restoration - Salt Pond MetaG R2A_C_D2_MG | ecosystem: Environmental > Terrestrial > Soil > Wetlands | place... | reverse complement strand
GCCGCGGCCGACCCCGGCCAGGAAGCTGAAGTAGAGGATGATTTCTTCAGCGCTGCGGACGAGTAACAGGAACCTCTCGCCGGAGCCTTTGACACCGACGAAGCTGAAGCGACAGATGCCACCACCGACAGCTTTGCAGCAGATGGTGCAGTTGACGAAATGGCCGACAGTAAGACCGAAGCAGAGGACCGCCGCATGGAAGAGAGCTTTGACAGCGCTTTCCCGTCAGACGGCGACGACGAGGAACCAGCCGAGGAAGAGTCCACTCAGGAACCCCAGGAAGAGGAGCCTCCGGCGATCGTCCAGCTCGATGACGATCCGGCTCGCCCGGACGTCAGTCTGGCCCGTTGCGGCCAATGCGACCATAAGCTCGCCTACAAAAAGACCCTGGCCGGCAAGAAAGCCCGTTGTCCATCCTGCCAAGGGACATTTACTCTCCCCTGATTGACCAAATGCGCGAATAACCAGGCCGGAAGCAATCAACTTGCTTCCGGCTTTTATATGTAGCGCCAGATGTGTTTCCGGAAGATTGCTCCCTGCCATGCCCCGCTATATTTTGCAAGTCGGCTTGCCAGATCGGTTGAATCTGGCATAGTGTTAAATCTCACTCTGACCACTGGAGCGGCAACATGGATCTGACCATTGATTTTACCTGCCCGCAGTGCCGATTTACCACCACCTTCAGCTTTCGTGAAATCGCCCCGGGACAACAGCGCAGATGTCCGGTTTGCCAGGAACAGCTCGAGTTGACCCAACAGAACCTCATCACGCTGGGTCGCAACCTGGAGGCGTACTGCAACTCCTGATCCTTGGCCGTGAGACGACTGCACTGCAAGCAACCATCGCATCATTCGGTTACAGCCCAGCCACGAATCCGGGCAGCGGTCCGTCACGCATGCTTGTTCCTCCTGTCAATCAGCAGTGGTCTCAGTGCGCTACGAGCCGGCTTTGCCCTGCGGCAGATTTCTGGTTAACTTCAGGGGTAAACCTATGCATTGAAAAGGGACAGCTATGAAAGCGCATTATGATCTGTTTGTTCTTGGTGCCGGATCGGGAGGCGTTGCCGCTGCCAGGGCTTCTGCGGCACTCGGCGCCAGGGTCGGCATTGCCGAAGTCGATCGGATGGGCGGCACCTGTGTCAACCGTGGCTGTGTTCCGAAAAAATTCTACGTCTACGCGGCGCAATACGCCGAAGAGTATCGCCAAGCCGCTGCCTATGGCTGGTCAACGGCTCCGCCAGACTTCGACTGGAATAGGCTCAAGGAGAATGTCTTCAGCGAGGTTGACCGGCTCAACGGCGTTTATCGCAACCTGTTACGGCGTTTCGGGGTCGCAATTTATGAGGGACGCGCCGAGTTTATCGACCGGAAGACCGTCATGGTCGGTGAACAGCAGATCACAGCCGAGCGCATCCTGATTGCGACCGGAAGTCATCCTTATGTCCCTGATTTGCCAGGTGCCGATCTTGGCATCACTTCGGACGAGGCCTTTCACCTGCCACAGCTGCCAAAACGCATCGCCATCATCGGCGGCGGTTACATCGCCTGCGAATTTGCCTCGATCTTCAACGGTTTGGGGGTCGAAACCACTCTGCTGATTCGCGGTCACGACCTGTTGCGCGGTTTTGACGACGATCTGCGCTGCCACCTCCACCAGGAACTGCAGCACAAGGGGATCCATATCCGCTGCAACACCAACATCGTCAAGGTCCACAGGACCACCAGCGGGCTGCGACTGCAGTGTGACCAGTGCGACGACCATGAAACCGAGCTGCTGATGTTCGCAACCGGTCGCCGCCCTAACAGCACGGCGATCGGACTTGAACGACTCGGCATCCAACTCAATGCAAGAAACGCCATCAGTGTCGACGATCTGCAACAGACCGGTGTTCCGGGCGTCTTTGCCGTGGGCGATGTCACCGACCGCCTCAACCTGACGCCGGTGGCCATCCACCAGGGGCGAGCCTTTGCCGAGTCCCAGTTCGGGACCCAGGAGCGCATAATGGATTACCGCAATGTACCGACTGCGATCTTCACCTCACCGTCAGTCGGAACGGTCGGTTTGAGTGAAGCCGAAGCAAGGGAGGATTTTGCTCAGGTCGATATTTACCGAACCCGTTTCAAGCCAATGAAATACGCCCTCGGCGGCAGTGAGGATCAAACCTTGATGAAGCTGGTGGTTGCCGGTGAAAATGAGCAGGTCGTCGGCGTCCACATGGTCGGCCCGGATGCGGCGGAGATCATTCAGGGTTTCGCCGTCGCACTGCAGGCCGGCGCAACCAAGCAAACCTTTGATCGGACCGTCGGCATCCATCCATCCAGCGCCGAGGAATTCGTCACCATGCGGGAAAAAGCCTCGCCGGAATCCGGGCTGAGAATCTAACCTGACAATCGGTTAGCTTGACAGCGGCCTATTTTTTCTTCCGGCGCCGTAGCGCCGCACGGATGCCGAAAAAACAGCCGGCGGCGGTCAGAATCCAGATCAGGGCGGTTACGATTATTTCACTGCTGGTCATCGCTGTTCCTGTCGGTTTAAGTGAATTATTTTATACCCTTACTCAAGCGAAATAACCTTGAGCCAGGTCAAAACCTCGTCACTTCCGCGGCCGCCCCTTGACACGGATGCCGATTCACACTATAACCACAGCCACATTTTAACGCGGTACTCGAGCCGGTTGAGGGAAGAGGGGTGCAAATCCCCCGCGGACCCGCCGCTGTAAGCGAGGACGAAAGGCCGACAACCACTGGTTGCAGCAACCGGGAAGGTGGCCTGGAGGATGATTCGCAAGCCAGAAGACCTGCCGGTCTCGAACCCCCACCATGAACCTCCTCGGGAAAGGGAGGGTGGAGCTGACGGACTTCAAATACGGGAAGCCCGCATACCTGGCAAGCAGGTATGCGGGCTTTTTTGTCCGGTGGCTCCCCCGTCCGTTCGGGAGGTCAAGGAGTCAGCCCCATGCCCAAGCTCGTCGTACTTTTCATCGCCGGTATCCTGATCTCTGCCGGCGCGGCCCAGGCCGCACTTCCCACCCTCGACCAGGTTGTCGTCACCGCAACCCGGACCGCCCAACCCCGTTCCGAGGTCGCCGCCTCGGTGGCTGTCGTCACCGCTGACGAGATTGCCGCGCGCGGCGCGACCCGGCTCGACGATGTCCTGCAGGATGTCATCGGCCTGCATCTGGTCAGCACCGGCTCGACCGGAACCCTGACCACCCCGAGCATTCGCGGATCCGAATCCCCGCAGGTACTGGTGCTGATCGACGGGATGCGACTCAATTCAGCGCAAAATGGCCTAACCGACCTCAGCAGCCTGCCAGTCGCCCTGAGCGACATCGAGCGGATCGAAGTCCTGCGCGGTCCGGCGTCTGCCCTCTACGGCAGTAACGCGGTCGGCGGCGTGATCCAGATCTTCACCAAGCAGCCTGATGCAACTCCGCAGACCCGGGTCAGCTGGAGTGAAGGACGTGCCGACTCACGGCGTCTGGGCATAACCACCTCCCGGCAGCTGGACGACTACCGCTATCGGCTCGGCGTTGAGAAACAGCAGTCCCAGGGTTACCGGGACAACTCCGATTATGATCAGTACAGCATCAATACCCTGCTTGGCGTCGCCCTGCCGCACCAATACGATCTCGAACTGAACGCCTTTCACTTCGATCGTGAAAATGGGGCCTCCGGACCGACTTCATTTCCAAGCCTGACCGCCCGCCAGAGCGATCGAAACACCCTGGCGTCGCTCGCCTTGCGCGGGCCGGTCGGTCCGGTCGAAGTGAGCCTGACCGGCAGTTACGAACGACATGTCAACCGGTTCCGGGAACCGAGCGGCTTCTTCGCCGCTGACGACACCCACAAGCTCAACACCTATGGCCTCGAACTGCAAGGAACCATCGAGCAGGGTCGTCATACCCTGGTCATCGGCAGCGACTATTTCCTCGACGATCTCGATTCAACCGCCAACGGCAACCGCGACCAGGAGCGCGGCGCCCTCTTCGCCCAATATCAACTAGATGCAACAGACATGCTGCAACTGCTGTTCGGTCTGCGTTACGACGTCCATTCCGACTTCAGGAATGAACTCAGCCCGCGGGCTTCACTGTTGTTGAGACTGACGGATGCGACCCGGCTCCGCGCCTCGGCGAGTAAGGCGTTCCGGGCGCCGACCCTCAATGACCGTTTCTGGCCGGACGACGGCTTCTCGGTCGGCAACCCGGACCTGGTCCCGGAGACCGCCTGGGAATATGAACTGGCCCTGGAGCAGAAACTGGGGACTGTGGGAAGCGGGTCGCTGGCCGGCTTCCTCCGCGATGCCGACGACCTGATCAATTGGGCGCCGGCAGACCCGGCTGATCCCTTCTCCATCTGGAGTCCCTTCAACGTCAGCAATGCCCGGATCTGGGGCGCGGAGGCCGGCGTTGATCTGCGCCTCTGTGACTACTTCGCCAGCGGGGCCAATTACACTTGGCTCTATGCTAAGGACCGTGACACCGATGCCTACCTGGCCGGCAAGCCGCGCCACCAGTTGCATGGCTACCTCGCGGTGGGACCGTTCAATGACCTGACCCTGCGGCTTGACGGCCGCTATGCCGCCTACTACCCGGCCGACACGAGCCGGAAAGGTTTTGTCGTCTTTGACGCCTCGCTCAATCGCCCCTTCGTGATCGGCCAGGTCGATTTCGAAGCCACCCTGGCGGTCAAAAACCTGTTTGACCGGGCCTACGAAATCAACCCGGGCTACCCGATGCCGCCCCAGGAATTCCAGCTCGCCATGACCGCCTATTTTTAGCGGTACCGCGAAGCGAACTTTCAAGGTAGAATTCGCCTGAATAGCGGACCGGCTGTCGTCATCAGCCGGTCCGCCCGAACAATTGCCACAGCCTGAACCCTTTTCAAGGAAACGGAGCGGAGATGTTCCGCATCGCAACGCTTTTGCTGCTGATCCTCTGCTGTTGCCAGCCCTCGCTATTGCTGGCGGCACGACTGACCGATGCCCTGCAAAGGTCGGTGACGGTCCCCGATCACCCGCAACGGATCGTCTCGCTGGTGCCAAGCGTGACCGAGGTCCTCTTCGCCCTCGGCGTCGAAGATCGAATCGTCGGCGTCACCCGGTTCTGCACCTACCCTCCGGCCGCCAGAACCAAGCCGAGTATCGGCAACTATGCCGATCCGGGCTTGGAAGCCATCGCACTCCAGCAGCCTGACCTGGTCATCATGTCCGCCGCCACCTCAAGCCCGGGACTGCTGGCGCGCCTCGAGGCGCTCGGGGTGCCGGTCTATATCATCTATCCCCGCAGCATTGCCGCCACCATCTCGACCATCCGCGACCTCGGAGAACTGGTCGGCGAACCGGAGCGGGGCGCCCGGCTCGCCGGCAAACTCAAACGGGCGATCGACAAGGTCGCCACGGCGACCGCAAACCTGCCGAAACCGCAGGTGCTGCTCTGTGTCGAGATCCAGCCGCTGACCGTCGCGGGGCCGGGCACCCTGGCCGACGATCTGATCCGGGCCGCCGGCGGAACCAACGTCGTTCCGGCCGGCCCCGGACGTTACCCGACCTGGGGCATCGAGGCGGTGCTGAGCGCCGACCCCGAGCTGATCCTGGTCTCCCCGCACCCCGGCCAGCCCGACCCCGACACCTTCTTTGCCGGCTGGCCGGAACTTCGCGCGGTACGCAACGGCAAAATAGTCACCATCAACCCGGACTGGGTCTCCCGCCCCGGTCCCCGCCTGGCACTCGGCCTGGCCGCCGTGGCCAAGGCGCTGCATGGCATTGATATCGACCTGGAGGAATCCCCGTGAGCGGATCCACGGCGCACCGCTCCTGGTTGTGGCTGGTGATTCTCGGCAGCGCACTGATCATCGCCCTGCTCTTCTCGCTCTGGGCCGGCACCCTGCCGATGACACCAGGCGAGCTGTTCGCTGTACTGTCAGGCGATGCGTCCTCGCCGACCCAGCATGCCGTGGTCTGGAAGATTCGCTGGCCCCGGGCGCTCTTGGCGGCGCTGGTCGGAGCCGCGCTCGGCAGTTCCGGCGGGGCATTCCAGGCGGTGCTGCGCAATCCACTCGCCGACCCCTATATTCTCGGCGTCTCCGGTGGCGCGGCCCTTGGCGCCGTCATCGCTCTGACGCTTGGCATCGCGGCACCGCTGTTGCTGCCCATGGCCGCCTTCTGCGGCGCACTCGCTGCCCTGGCGCTGGTCTACTGGGTCGCCCAGGCCTATCGCGGCTCGCCACACACCCTGATTCTGTGCGGCGTGATGGTCGGCAGTCTGGCCAGCGCGCTGCTGCTGTTCCTGCTCTGGCTGGCGCCGGCCGACCAGACCCGCACCGCCATCTTCTGGCTGGCCGGCAACCTTTCGTCAGCCGACCCGCAGCTGCTCGGCTGGACTGGGCTGGGCGCCGGATTGGCGTTTCTCAGTCTCTGGTCGCAGGCCCGCAAACTCGATCTGTTCACCCAGGGCGAGGAGGTCGCCGCCGACCTGGGGCTGGCGGTCGGTCGTTCCCGGCTACTGATTTTCGCCTGTGCCGGCGCTCTGACCGCCGCCGCGGTGGCGATCGCCGGCCTGGTCGGCTTCGTCGGCCTGACCGTGCCGCATATCGTCCGGCTGCTCTGGGGACCCGCGCATCGCCGGCTGCTGCCGGCTTCCGCCCTCGCCGGTGCAGCCTTCCTGATGCTGGCCGATGCGCTGTCACGCAGTCTGTTTGCCCCGGCCGAGATCCCGATCGGGGTCGTGACCGCGCTGCTCGGAGCGCCGTTTTTCCTTTACCTGCTGCGTCGCCGGGAGGGGAACCTATGATCCAGGTCGAGCGGCTCGCGTTTGCCTACGGCAAAACCCAGGTCCTGCAGGACATCAACCTGACCGTCCAGCCTGGGGAGATTCTCAGTATTGTCGGTCCCAACGGCTGCGGCAAATCGACCCTGTTGAAACTGATGCGCGGGCAACTCCCCCCCGGACAGGGGCGGATTCTCTGGCAGGGCCAGGACATTGCGACCTTGAACCGGCGCGCCCTGGCCCGGATGGCGGCGGTCGTACCGCAAAGCACGCCGGTTCATTTTCCGTTTCCAGTCCGGGAACTGGTGATGATGGGCCGCTATGCCCGGCAATCGGGCTGGTGGGGCGCCAGCACAACCGATCATCAGGCCGTCGAGCGCGCCCTGGCCGTCACCGACACCCTGCATCTGGCTGAACGCCCGGTCACCCAGCTGAGTGGCGGCGAACTTCAACGGGTGCTGCTGGCCCGGGCGCTGGCCCAGGACACCCCGCTGCTGCTACTTGACGAAGCGACCAGTCACCTCGATCTCGATCACCGCCTGGAGATGGCCGACCTGCTGGTCCGCCTTAACCGCGAACAAGGCACCACGGTGGTGCAGATCTCCCATGACCTCGACCTGGCCGTCGAAACCTCTCAGCGGATTCTGCTGATGAACGGATGCGGGGAGGTTGTGTCCCTCGGGCAGCCGCACGAAGTTCTCACCACGGAGCATATCCGCCAGGTCTTTCGGGTCGAAGTCCAGGTCGAGACCAACCCCTATTCCGGTGCACCGCGACTTTATTCAACCCGCTCGATCAGCAACTGGCAGGCTCCGCCCCGGATTCATGTCATCTGTGGCGGCGGCTGTGGCGGCGAGCTATTGCGGCGGCTGCATGTCGCCGGCTGCCAGCTCAGCGTCGGACCGCTCAACCGCGGCGACACCGACCTGGAACTGGCACTGGCCCTCAATCTCGAGGTGGCGAAGGAACAGCCTTTCTGTCCGATCTCGGCACAGGCCCTCGAGGAATCGTCGATCCTGTGCCGGGCCGCCGATGTACTGATCATCGCTCCGACCGTCTGGGGTCCCGGCAATCTGAGCTGTCTCGAGCTGGCGCGTGAAGCGCTGGACCGTCAGCAACCGGTGCTGCTGATCGACCCACGTCCCGACCGCGACTTTTCCGGCGGCCCGGCCTGGAACACCCTGCAGACCATTCTCGACGGCGGAGGCGAAGTCGCCGCCGATGTCGAAGCGGCCCTCGAGCGTCTGAAGCGTCCAACGCCAACGGGAAATGGCCAACCCTCCGGCTAAATACTTGCTGCACCACTGACAACCCTAAAAGGTTCTGTATAATTTCATTCCAATTCTTTAGTCGACCACATCCTCGGCCGTTGCTGAGGGGGTTCTTGGTCCGCGGCAGTGGTGCAATCCATGTTCAATACTATAATGGTTCGATTTCTGGCAGCGGTGAGCTTGTGTCGCTCTAGCTGACCGGCAATGCCTGCGCCGATCCGGAATCCGCTGTACCAACTGCGGAACTTTACAACCACTGGTTGGTCGTTTCGCGGGTCATGATCTTAATACTGGTCCAGACCCTGCTCGTCGATAACAAGGCAAGTGTTGCCCACTCGACCGGCCTGCTGCTCGAATTTCAGGAATTCAACACCACCCATCTCGACAGCCAGAAACCCTGGAGGACAAAAGCCTGCAGACAGAGATTCGTGAACCCTGTCCCAAGCCGATGGGCATTCAGCTCCCGGCCAAGGTCATCCGCAAGACCCTTGACGCGTGGGCCACCGAGCAGACGGTGGCGGGCCCGCAACTGGTCTGTCCAAAGCCTCCCGAACAATCGGCACTGGACAGAGACCCACACGGCCCGTTATGATCTGTCATCATTCTCCAGAACCGGGACTGACAATGAACAAATCTGAAACCATGTTTATCTTCGGCCTGGCGCTGTTCAGCGCCCTGACCTCTTTTATGTTCGTCTACTATGGCGTCGGTGTCATCTCCGGAACTGGATTGTCACAGCATCAAGCCATCTTCGCCTACGTAACCGCCGGTTACGGTCTGCTCAACATCTACATCCTCAGCTTTGCCTGGCGCGCCAGGGTGACTTGGGCGAGCCCGGCCAACAAGCTGATAGCGCTCTGTTACTTCGGCGTATTTTTATTCGACCGCTTCAATGCCGGATTCAAAAGCGGGCTCGAAATTGCCGGGATCGCCGTGCTCGCCCTGGTCCTGGCGCTCAACTGGCTGGCGGTCAAGAAACTCGTCGACCGGCCTACAGGCTGACCAGACCAGTCACATCTCATCGGTTACGGAATCTGAGTGGGGGGGATACCATGCAACGATTCATCATCTTCAGTCTCAGCGCGATTTTGTTTTTCAGTGGGATGGTTATATCTCTCCGGGCGGAACCCTTGGCCGAGCGAGCAGGGCTTTCGCTGTTTGGTTATCAGCTCGGGATGAGTATTGAAGCGGCCCGGTCCCGACATCCCTTCCACGAAGTCCATACCAACTCCCGACATCCAGGTCCAAACAGCTGCCTGGTCGCTATCATCAAGGATCTGGAACAACCATTTGCACTGCAAAAATGCGCGCTGGGATTCAAGAACAACCGCCTGGTTAAGGTTGTCGCGACCTTTGATTTACAAGACCTGGCAAACATCAAATGGGCATTGGAAGAAATCCTGGGACCCGGTGAAGAGGAGTTCCGATTCTCGTTGGCGACGCTGGAGCCGATTGACACCCCCGCCCTGGTGTGGCAGTCGATGGTTGACCAGATCGCCCTGATCGCGGTGCCGCAGAATTCCGAAACATTTTTGTTGGTGCTGCAAGAACGCAATTGACGCCTGCTTGCAGCATCATTCATCCCTTGCAAAGACACGCTGATGCAGTCAAAAAGTCCAACTCCCCTTTACCGGCAAGTCTATCGACTGGTTCGCCAGGTTCCTCCCGGCCGGGTGGTCACCTATGGCCAGCTCGCCCGGCAACTCGGCTGTACGCCGCGCACGGTCGGCTTCGCCATGGCGGCCCTGCCGGTCGGGCACGATCTTCCCTGGCAGCGGGTCATCAACAGCCGGGGCGAAGTGAGCCGGCGCACCAGCGGTGACGGCGAACTGATACAGCGGTTGCTGTTGGAGAGCGAGGGGGTGGTCTTCGACGAGAAGGAGCGGGTCGACCTGGCAGTCTATGGCTGGGAGCTTGCAGAGAACTAGCGAAGGCCGACCGCGTTCAGCCCCTCGTAGGTCGGACAGTGGCAGCTCGGCTCGCGTGCCGCGGCACGGCGATCATCCGCCACATCGACGTCGAAGTTGACCACCAGCGGCAGGTGATCAGAGTAGGCAACCCGCGGCACCGGGTTCAGTCGCCAGCTGTACGAAGTTGAGGTCTGATTGAATACGGGTGTAAATAAGAGTGGCCCAGGAGCTACGGCGGGCTTTGCCAACATCGCTCTTGCGAGCCACACCCGAGAAAATGGTTTAGAGGTCGAAACAGGAAACATTCGCTGTTATACTGACTCTAATTTCCCCGTCTGAAGACGACAACATCACAAACAGCAAGGCGTTGACTCGATGTGTCGATTGACGGGAAGCGGCTCACTGCAGTTGACAGAAATGTCTGGGGGGATTTTTAGTGCAAGGGGGTGTTTTTGACCGACCAGACCAACTCCAGCGACCAGTGGCCACCCCGGGATATTCTGCAGTGCCCCTTACAGCTGCTTGACTGCATCTTCAATTCTCTTGAAGATGCAGTCTTTGTTCTTTCTCCCGACCGTCACCTGCTCAAGGTCAATCAGGCGGCCCTCGCCATCTATGGTTATTCTGCTGCCGAGCTTGCCGACGGCTCGACGGCAGCCCTGCATGTCGATGAACAGCATTACCACGAATTCGATCGCCGGATTCAGACCGCCTTCCAGGAAGATCGTGTCGCATGTTTCGAATTTCAGGGCCGCCGCAAAAATGGCGACATCTTCCCTACCGAACATACCGTTTCCCTGCTCAAAGATGGCGAGGGGAAACAGCTGGGAATCGTCAGCGTCGTTCGCGACATCACCGCCCGCAAACAGGCCGAGCAGCAACTTCATGCAAGTGAACAAAATTTCCGGGTCCTGTTCGAGCACAACCTCGATGCCGTTTTTCTGACGTTTCCCGATGGCAGGATCACCGCCGCTAATCCGGCTGCCTGTGCCATGTTCGGCCGCACCGAAGCCGAGCTCTGCCAGCTTGGCCGTGCCGGCGTACTCGACCTCGGCGATCAGCGCTTGGCCGCGGCGCTCGAAGCTCGAAAACGTACCGGGCATGTCCACGGTGTCGAACTGACGGCCGTTCGCGGAAACGGGGAGAGGTTTCCCGTCGAAATCGATTCGGTCATTGTAACCGGCGACGCTCCTTCCGCCTTTGTATTTCTGCGCGACATCAGCGAGCGGAAGTCCATTGAGCAGAGTCTACAGGCGAGCGAGGAAAACTACCGAACAGTCGTTGAGCATCAAACCGAGATCATCACCCGGTTTTCCGCGGACGGAAAACTGTTGTTCGTCAACGATGCCTGCTGCCGCACCTTCGGCATGTCCCGCGAGGAACTGCTGGGCAGACACTGGTCACCGGATGTTCATCCGGATGACTTGCCGATGATCGAAGAGAAGCTGGCCCTCCTGTCGCCGGACAACCCGGTCGTAATTATCGAAAATCGGGTTGGCATCGGCAGCGGCGAGCAGCGCTGGATGCAGTTCGTCAACCGGGGGATTTTCGACTCCACCGGCAGGCTGATCGAAACCCAGGTGGTTGGCCGTGATATCACGGAACGTAGAGAGATTCTGGATGCAAAGTACCATGACCAAAAGCTGGACGCTCTGGGACGTCTGGCCGGCGGCATCGCCCATGATCTCAACAACCTTTTGGTGCCGATCATCTGTTTGAGCGATCTGGCCACAACCAAACTGGAAGCCGAAGGCCATCCCCTGCAAAAAGCCATCCGTGAGATCCAGTCGGCAGGAAACAGTGCGGCCAAACTGGTCGCCCAGGTCCTGTCTTTCGGTCGCAGGCAGCTCCTTGAAAAAAACCCCGAGGATGTCAATCAGATCATCATCGAACTGCAACCGATTCTGACTCCGATGTTCCGGTCGGATATTGCCTTGTCGCTCGACCTGGCATCCGATCTCAAGTGCTTCCTTGCCGACCGGGGTCATATCGAGCAAGTGCTGATCAACCTGGTCATCAACGCCTGCGATGCCATCACCGGAAAAGGAACCGTCAGGATCCGCACGGCGAATGTCGCCGGGGCCGACTCCCGGGCTCGGCACTCAGTATCGTCCGACTCCGGCGACCAGATCTTGATCGAGGTGGCGGACACCGGTTGCGGAATATCAGAGGAGATCACCGGCAGAATCTTCGATCCGTATTTCACAACCAAGGAAACCGGCAAAGGGACTGGACTTGGTCTGTCGACCGTGCTCGGAATCGTCAAACAGCATGGCGGGGACATCCGGATGACGAGTCACCCGGGCACCGGCACCTCTTTTACCATGACATTTCCGGCCATCGATCCCGGCAAGAAAACTCCAACCAGGAGATTTCAAAACGACAAGAGCTTGACCGGTACGGAAACGATTCTGGTTGTTGACGACGAGGAACAGGTGCGCAAAACCATTAGCGCCCTCTTGGTCGATGCCGGGTATGCTGTCATCACGGCCAACGACGGACCGATGGCCCTTGAGCTGTTTAAACAATCGGGACAAGCCATCGATCTGCTTTTAACCGACATGACCATGCCGAGGATGAACGGTCGGGAACTGATCAAGGAGTTGGCCGAACTGGACGCATCGGTGCCGGCGATTCTCTTGTCAGGCTACAGCCAGGCGCTTTTCAGCGAAGACGACACCGAAGAGGAGTCTTTCATCTTCATCCAAAAACCCTTCAAACCTGAAGAACTGCTGTTCTGCGTAAGATCGTTGCTGGACTGACACGTCACGCAACCCAACACTTCAGCCCCGAGATTGACGACAGAGGCCTTGCTGTTAATTTGGACTCGACGGCTTTCCTTAACCTCCAGACTGAACTGCTCCAGGCACTGATCCGAAAGGCTTAAGTCTTCAAGTCGTCTGGGACCGTCCCGGGACAGCGTCAAGAACCTCT
>Ga0102953_1001915_pt1 | contig 12884 bp, 13 predicted proteins | sample SalPon2A_C_D2_MG_FD_78509 | JGI IMG/M metagenome (GOLD analysis project Ga0102953, IMG submission 78509) | Soil microbial communities from South San Francisco under conditions of wetland restoration - Salt Pond MetaG R2A_C_D2_MG | ecosystem: Environmental > Terrestrial > Soil > Wetlands | place... | reverse complement strand
TTTCAGTGAGGGTACCACGTGGATGAAATCGATGATGCCGTCGAAATGTTTGGCCAGATATCCGGCATACCGGTAGGCTACCCTCGATCCGCTGGAGAAGTCGGTTGGGACGAGTATCTTCTTGAAATGAATCATTTCTACCCCTGCATATAATTATATGATCTTTTCCTCACCGGCAGTTTATGAACTCCTCCAGTGAGGTGCAAGCCAAGGAATAAACCCTGCTGATCATTCACACGTAAAGTGCCTCCACGAGTAAATACCTGAATAAAATCCTGCCGCTTATACATAATTTCTCCATGATGATGAATCTTTGTTAACTACGGTCATGTGGGGAATGCTCACCACCAGGGTAATGTTTTCATTATTACAGATGTGGCCTCTCTTCACTACCCCCAACACTTCAGGAGGTAACCATGAGAACGATTAGATTAACGCTGATCACAGCGATCGTGTTTCTAATGGCATCTCTGGCGGCATGGGCTCAACAAGGTCCCGCAGATCAGCAACAACAGATGCAGCAAATACAAGAGATGATGAGGCATATGAATCAGCTGATGGTGCGCACGCAGAGCAGAAACCAGGAAATGAATCGCTTGCTGCAGCAGAATCAGGATAACCAGCTGCATAACCAATACCGGTTGATGCATCAGTTTACCCAACAGACGCATGAGAGGTTTGGCAATATGAAGGATGCCAGTGAAACGGTTAACCAGGTACTGCAGGATAATACCATTCTGCAAAGTGGTGACCTGTTAAAAGATCAAGACAGACTGAAAGATCAGGATCAGATTCGTGATCGGCTGAAAGATCAGGACTGTGACTTGGTGCCGGACCAGGACAGGCTCCACGATCAGGACATGTTACAGGATCGCGATAAAGATCAACTTCATACACATCAGTCTGACTGATCAGACTAACCTGAAGGACGACTTGGTTTAGCCGATGGATATCGGCTGATTCCGGATCAACGATCAACTTGAAGATTGTTGATACTCCTTATTCACTTATTCGGAATAGTGCCATGAAACAGGGTATATATAAAAACATCTGTAAAGTGGTGGTTTTGATGGTGCTAGTATCCGGTATAACGGGAGTCGGTAGTGTATTGGGACAGCAAGTTTACTACTCCGGAAGTGCCCAATATGCGACCGGCTCCTATTTTTTTGAGAGATCTACGAACAGCTTTTATCTGACTAACAGTATTCGTATCAGAGGCGGCGGCGTAAGTCTCTCTTTAAATGTACCATACATGATTCAGAATTCACCATGGATATCATACAGCGGTATCGGCTATATCCCAACAGGGGGATCCCAAAGCGAGACAGTCAGCGATGTGGGTAAAGGCAGGGGAAAAGGAAGTCCGGGTAGTACAACACCTGGCTTAGAACCCGTAATCCTGACAGATACTGTATCCTATAATAAATACGGTCTTAATGATCCTAATTTGTATCTGTCAGTAAGATTGACCCCGCTCACCCAGACAAAGACGTTACTTTATTTGAATGCCGGTACAAAAGTACCTGTTACCAATCCGGAAACAGGATTTGGCACCGGGGCATGGGATTTCGGAGTTGGCATGTCGATAACTCAACGTTTCAATACATTCTTCCTCACTGCAGATGCCATGTACTGGCACCTCGGGGATATGGAAGATCTTAATTTTAAAGATCCGCTGAGTTTTGCCATAGGACTTGGGAAATCATTTAATAATAGTAAATGGCTGGTATCCACAATGGTAACGGGATATACGCCGATTATAAAGGGATACGATCCGCCAATGGGAATGAGTGTCGGGCTCGGGTATTTCCTGACAAGTAATATCGCACTGAATGCCAATATTTCCTTTGGTCTGAGTGAATCGTCCTCAGACATTGGCGGGGGTATTGGATGGAGCATAAGACTCTAGGAGATATGAATGATTTGCGATGGATTGATAGACCGAATGACCGATTTATGAAGTTCGTACTGATCTGAGATCTCAAATCGATCTATCTCATCAAGAACGTAATCGGCTTCCCGGAATGGGTTGGGAGCTTGGAAGATCGTGATCTTAGAGTTGCCGGTTCGCTGCGCATCCGGGATAACACAGCAGTTCATCGTATTGTGCCGGATCAGGACTGATTCCGCTTTAACCAGGTTTTCCGTGGAACGATAGTTGCGCCGGAGTGGAATTTCCTCAGCCCTGAATTCATCGTGGAACCGGCAGAACAGCGTTACATCATTATATGCGATGGGTTCATCAGCTGCTCCGGTCTCGATATCATCCGGTTTGGATTTGTATCAGTTAAATTCTGTCCAATCGTTAGAAACGGCCCTCATTTAATTCAAAATTAAAAATTCAACATTCAAAATTAGGCAAAAGCGTTTGCTGTCGCCACAATTTAAAGTAGTGGCCTTCTTGTTCAATCAGTTGTTCGTGCTCACCTTCTTCGATAAGCAGGCCTTTGTCCAGCACGCATATTTTATCTGCATGAAGTACTGAACTTAGGCGATGAGTAATAAGAATCACAGTTTTCCCGCGACTCCGAAGGAGTTTTATGGCCCGATGGACATATTGTTCGGATGCAGAATCCAGGGAAGATGTAGCCTCGTCAAGAATCAGTATTTCAGGTTGTTTATAGAGCGCGCGAGCGATAGCTACTCGTTGTTTCTCTCCACCGGAGAGGCTGGCACCATTTTCGCCCAGATATGTTTCAAATCCATTTGGAAGATCTTCGATGAATTTATTAATGCCAAGTTCATTGCAGATGGAAATGATACGTTTCATGTCGGCTTCGGTCTCGCCGACAGCGATATTATCGATCACGTTACCTGCAAAAAGATCGATCCTCTGGGGAACAACGGAAATATGTTGGCGCAAGCTCTCAACATCTATATAATCCAAATTAAGACTGCCAATGAATATTTTACCGGAAGCCAGCGGATAGAGTTTTTGAAGAATATTAATAAGAGTCGTTTTCCCCGAACCACTCTCTCCGACAAACGCTGTCACCCGTCCTTTGGGAATAACCAGGTTTAGATGTTCAAAGACACTCGTTCTGGAACCATATCGAAATTTGACGTTTTCAAAACGGATATTTCCGATTAACTCAGGGGCTAATTTAACCCGGTTTCCACCTTGTTCTTTATCCAGATCCATGATCTCAAACAGCCGGTCAGAGGCAATCATAGCATCCTGAATGGTTTTATTCATTCCGATGAGCTGGCCCACCGGTCCGGTGAAGTAACCTATGATGGCATAGAATGAGAGTAATTCTCCCGGACTTATCAAGCCGTCGATGACATAGTAACCACCACACCAAAGAAGAATAATGGTAAACAGTCTGGAGAAAAATTGTGTACTGTTTCCGGAGAAGACAGAATTCATGCCAGACTGATAGACACTTTTAAGTAGCCGGATAAATCTTGTTTCCGTCTTGATATTGGAAAAGTCCTCCAGACCAAATTGCTTGATGGTAGAAATGGCATTTAGTGATTCTACAAGCTGTGATTCCAGCGACGCGGCCTGTTCCATCATGCTGCGTTGGGTTTTTTTGTTCAATTGATTGGTGACAACATAAACCAGGCCGTAGGCGGGGATAATGAGTGACATCACCAGCCCCAATTTCCAGTAATAGGTGAACATCAAGCCAAAAGAAAAGAGTACGATGAAGAAGTTTACCGCCAGGTTAATGACGACATCATTAACAAATACCCGGATTTTTACGGCATCATTAATACGCGAGATAATCTCACCCACCTGCATTGTATCGAAGAAACGCTGTGGTAGCCTGATCAGATGTTTGTAATATCCCAGAATCAGTCGTGCATCAATCTGTTGCCCGGTTTTGAGGGTGAAAATTGTTTTGATGGCACCTATGAATAATTGCAGGACAAGTAACCCAATCATTATAATGCTGAGCAGGTTGAGCAGGTTGCCATTGCCTTCTGGGAGTACGTGGTCCACAATTAACTGGACATAAACAGCCGTGCTTAATCCTATGATCGTAAAGATTGCTGCGCCGAACAGCGCTTGTATCATTACGGACCTGTGAGGCTTCATCAGGTACCACAGCCGGCTGATGATGGAAACTTTTTTATTTCCTGTTTCAAATCCGTCGTTCGGGACCAATAAAACCAAAACTCCAGTCCATTGGTCTTTAAAAACATCATGTGGCAAATCATGCAGTTTCCCATCGGCCGGGTCCATTACACGGATGTGTTTTTTCGTAACTCCATAAATAACCACAAAGTGAAACAACACGTCCTCAATTTTAACGTGAGCAATGGCCGGTACCGGAATTTTGAACAAACTGTCGAATTGACCCCTGACACCTTTTGCCATGAAGCCGATTTTTGTGGCGGCTTCAATCATTCCAAGTATATTGGTGCCCTTCTTATCCGTATACGAGAACTGGCGAATGCGTGAAATGGGAAGTTTTAAATCATAATGTGCCGCAATGGATGCCAGGCACGCGGCGCCACAATCCGTAATGTCGTGTTGTTTGATTCCGATCTTCCTCTGACTTGCTTTCATCTCTTGGTGATTATAAATCACTCGTTATTTATTCATGAATAATATTACGAATCGCCTGATTTGGCTGGAGAATACGTTTGGTTGTCATTGCTTTGATCTGAGTTCCAGACAGGATTCAACCAATCGTCAACGCGATCATACAAAAGTTGAAGAAGGCTTCTCCGTGCTATGATGAATCGTCCCTGCAGCGTCATGCCCTTTTTAACATATCCCCGAAACCCATTAGCAAGTTCCAGGAAAGGCTGATTCAGCCTGCATCGTACTTTGAAAACCGGTTGATTAGTTATCATAGACACATCGTTGGATATATCGACGATACGTCCGTTGATGGTTCCCCACTGATTATAGTTAAACGCGTCGATCTGGAAGCGGCCGGTCATTCCTATCCTGAGCATTCCGATGTTTCCGGGTGTTACATAACATTCTGCTATAAGTCCGGTATCAGGTGATATCTCTGCCAGCTTTTGATTAGGGTACAGGTAACTCCCCTCGGAAAGGCCGTTCAGATTTTGTATCGTTCCGGTAACGGGGGCTCTCAGGGTATACTGCTTTATCTTTGACAGTAATTCCTTGCGTGTGCTTACAAGTTGATCCAGATCCTTTTGATCCTGGTCCAGCTTAAGCTGCCACTGACCGATTTGTCCGGTTAGTTGAACGTTGTAGGTGTTCCTGGCCACAAACAAGTTGTATTCGCTCTCCTGATAGTTCGACTTGCTCAACGCTTTTTTGCGATATAAATATTCATTCTGACGGAATATTCGCCTTTTGTTTTGGATCTGTTTTCTGTCATTTGCAAGTAGTTCCTGAAAATGGATGAATGATTGTCTGCAGGCAGGAGATTGTAATCCCGAAGGAAGGTTGGTTGAAAAAACTGTTGAAGAATCTAACCTCGCAAGTAACTTCAAATCGTGAATCAAAGGGTTCAGTTTTCTCCGTCGTTTCATATTAAGCAGAATCTTGCTTTGGATTTCAGATGATTCCACGATTGCGATAGTATCGCCCCTGGTTACTCTGGCGTTCTCGCGCACATGCATAGAAACAATCTTACCGGAGACAAGAGACGTGATATTATTTTTCTCGACAACGGGTCGAATGATTCCCCTGCTTGATACACTCACATCGACACGCAAATAAGGCAGTACAAGCAGAATGGATATCAAAACGATTACGACGGAACTGTAAAGGACTTGGGAAGAAATCGTATTCTTCCAAATGTGATATTCCGACGAATACTCAATAATTTCCCTGGGAAATAAGTGCTTCTCCATGACTCAAGCAGCCTCTCTTGATTTTTAAATATTTAGATAAAAGGAATATGCTGTATAAAAAACGAATACTAATTAACCAATTCAAAACCCATTTTATCAGGCAGATCTCTGATTTTTTGCGATCGTCTTAATCCTTTAGTGGCAATTAGAATCATTATGTCCCCGGCGGCACCACTTGTGAAAATGACACCATAGACAGTCATATAAATATTTCCCCATATCAATCCAATTATTGTTGGAATAAGACCAATGATTAATCCCGGCATGATAACCCCAGTTCTGAAAGCATAAATAGTCAAGGGATTTCTGCAATGAATATAGAATGAAAGAGGTTTCTTTTGGAATCCAAATTGAACAGATTTGAAATTATTTCTTGATAATATCGTAAAGAAAAAAGCATGTATCAGCTCATGAAAAATGACTCCAAATATTATAAAAATTGTACTTAGAGAAAATATTTTTATGAAGAAATAGATGTATTCAAATATGCCTTCATTAAAGAGTAAAGAAACTAATTTCTTGAAATCCAGAAATAACATGTCCCCCCACAAAAGGCAATAAATGAATCCTACAATAATTACATTGTAAACGGTAAATTTCTTACTGAATGAAATGATTTCCTGTTCGTTGTATGAAATGTGAGTTGACAACATCTTTCTACAAGCATTGCATTTTAATGCCTGGCTTGAATCAGTACAAACAACAAGCCAGGCTTGGTCATTGATGGTTATTTAACTGGTAAGCCATTTAACTCCGTAATAAATGGCTACACCGACGAGAACCCCCGCCGCTAATACAAGTAACCCTCCACCTACAGCAGCTGCAACGGCAGCAGTACCCGTAAGAACCACACCTCCATTAGTAGTGGAGAGTTCTTCTTTGTCCAATTCGGTCACATTAAATCGTGATAAATTTTCTAAACCGAAGTCACGTTCCAAAAGTAAATTTTCCATTTTGAATCCCTCTTGAGGTTAAAGTTATTTTTAAATGTTTAGTCAGTAGCTGCGGCTGCTGCTACACCAGCGCCAACCCCTGCGATAAATATAGCACCGGCAGCCGCTGCAACTTCTTCGGCTGTAAAAATAGTACCGAGAATTATCAGAGTAATAAAACCACCGGAAGTTGCCTCTATTGATTCGAAATCCAATTCAGTTACTCCCATTCTTTTGAGATCATTCATTGTAATACCTCCTGTTAGTTGTTTTGATATAGGAACTATTGTTAATAAGCCATTAATAACTTGATAATTCCATACCTCCTAGGCAGTATTTTTTAACAAGAGCTGTACCTTTTCAGGATTGTTAGTTATTGATGAAAGTGTTTTAATTTTCCCTAGTTTTTGGGTTGCTAACATATTAAGATTCTATTAGCTTAATAAGGCTAATATTTAATAGATATCAAAACGATTACGACGGAACTGTAAATGACCTGGGAAGAAATCGTATTCTTCCAAATGTGATATTCCGACGAATACTCAATAATTTCCCTGGGAAATGAGTGCTTCTCCATGACTCAAGCAGCCTCTCTTGATTTTTAAATACTTAGATAAAAGGAATATGTTGAAGGAAATGAAAAATAGTATGATAAATATATCTATGATATAGATGCCATGAAATTTGTTATAGGTGATGTAAAGGGGTCTAAATATGTGTTTATTTGGTTCATTATTTGTAAAGAAAAAATTAAATAAATTATATGAAAAATGTATTCCTATTGGATAGAATAGATTATTATATAATATATAGGCTATCGACATAGATATTCCCCCTAAAAAAGCTATTAAATAATTAACTATACTATGATATGATGTATGTCCCAGTGCGAAAATTAAAGAACATACAATGACAGAGAGGAAAATGTTTTTTGATATTTTTAGTGTATAATTAAAGAGCAAGCCTCTAAAGATTATTTCTTCTGAAATACTTATCAAGAGAGAGCCTGTTAATCCTGTTATTACAATGCTTTTAATTATAGAAATATTGGTAGTAGATATTATTGGTATTCCGTGAATAGTTGCTGATCCAAAAAAATAGGATATTAAAAAAACGAATAGTAATAATAAGCTAACTATCGTAAAGCTTTTGATAAAGAGTTTTGGATTATGTGCTTTTATATTGATTTTATTATAAAAATATTTTTTTGTGATTTTAAATAGTATTAAGCTTGTAATTAAGATACATACGCTGTCAATAAATTTAGTATATAAGTATGGATATTTTATTATTTCATTTAAAATTAATCTAAATATAATATTTAGTATTCCCCCAATTAAAAATATTATTGAATAGATTAAGAGTATATAGAGAAATAATCTGGAAATGCTTTCTATTATTTTTCGATTATACATTATATCCGTTCTATTATGTAGCTCGATTACACCCGCATTGGCGAAAATTTAAAGACCCAGTAAGCACTGGGTCTTCAGATTAGTAAACTTGGCCTCTTGGAACAGGTGAATGCGTTTCACTATACTTGACCATTCCTATAATAAATGTTGTTATATAATATGCGGTATCATACCAAAAGCCAGTGTTTCTATCAGGCCCCCGCCAAAGATCATTACAAGATCTCTCTCATTTAATTCGCAACATTTGTTTTCTCCTAATTCGAAATTCATAATTCCTCCTTCTCCTTAAATTTTATTGAGAATCTGCTATTGCATCTGCGACGCCTTTTTTAATATCAGACCAATGATCAAGTGCAGAGATTATGATACCTGCGACTATTCCAACGCAAATCCCACCGCAACCCGCTGTGATATCGAGTAGGCCTTGATTATCCAACTCAGTTACACCCATTCTTTTAAGATCCGTTATTGTATTGTCTCCTATTTGTTGTTATTCCCGTAGTGTTTGATTCCTGGAGATAGGATCTAATAGAAATAAGGCGTTAATAACTTTATAATTCCATACCTCTTAGGCAGTATTTTTTAAAAGAAGTTGTAGTTTTTCAGGATCGTTGACGATTGAGTAAAGTGTTTTAATTTCACCAAGTTTCCGTGCTGCTAAAATGTTCAGATTATACTGATCAGTAAGGCTTAGCTTTCGTCGAATTTCTTTCCTTTGGGTTTTTACGGTATGCACCGAACGAAATCGTTTTTGAGCTATCCCTGAAGTCGTATTTCCACAGGCTATCTCAAAAAGTATTTCAAGCTCACTCCGACTCAGTGGCTTAGAGAGTTTTCTATGCAATAGCTTTCTCTGCTGCTGTAGCCGGTTTGATTCCAGGAATGATTGCGTACGTGGACTGATGAACCATTCTCCTTTGATAATCTTTTTAATGGCTCCGGGCAATACTTCAAAACCATCAGCAGGGGTGATATAACCACCTTTGCTTTGCTGTGGGATATCAAATATCCTGTGAAGTTCTTTCAAGGCTCCGATAAACAGGATTGGAGTAGTTGAGGTCTCACTGATATAATTACTGATCAGATATTGAGATTCGATGAGGTATAAATGACCGGAATTGTTTTCATTAATTCCGGCTCTTATCCCCTCTTTACGATCGATGACTTCAATTCCGGCGTTAATATTGGCAATCAAACGTGAGATCGATTCCTGGTAAAATGCACGTGCTAACAAATGAATTGTGGTTCCCATACTTCCTCCTGTACCCGCTAACCTGACTCTCCTGTGAATATTTGGGTACTCCCGGTCAATGTAAATAGAAGTATCCATGTAAACATCTGTTTATATATTAGAACCTGAAATGGACTGATCGTTACATTAATTTCTTCCAATTATTGTGGATTACTTCAGATTGAAAGCATGTGCATTGGGGATATTGGAAATCAATGATATATCGCACGCAGAAAGAGCGACCGGTTTTCGAGTCGGACATTAAACAAACATCAACCTTTTTTAAACATCGGTTCCGGTTTTATGACATTTGAATTGGTCGCATATTCCCTTTTTTCGAAGACTAAGAGGAGACTAAAATATGAACGTTAGGTTGGGAAATGTTAATTATTCTTTTTTGGAAGGATTCCTCCCCAGGTAAATCAAGAGGATGGGGATATACCGTGTCTCTTTGAAAATCAGATTAGGTCAAAATCGGGAATGAGGTTATTTAAAAGGGTAAAAAACTGAACGTCATCGTAACAGGTTTTGTTCGCAAAAACAGTCCTTGGTTAAAAATAAAGGACGCTTTCATACATGAACGTTTCGAAATCTCAGCTACAGGAGAACTCATTATGGCAAGAGAACGATTGCGAATGATAGGTCTGCTATCTGCGATGTTGCTGATCGGTTACGGATGTAAAAATCAGGCGTTTGGTCCATCCACTTCGGGCCAAAACCAGGTCGCATCGGAAATGGCTATGCATAAAGATCCGGGAATGATGATGATGAACCCCATGCAGCGTAATTACACGGCTCATCTGAGTGGGAGAAATGAAGTCCCGACCGCTGTTAACACCAATGCAACCGGAGAGGCCATTTTCCATATAAACAAGGATGGGAAATCCATTTCCTATAAGCTGATAACTTCCAATATCGACAATCTACTGATGGCTCATATACACATTGGAACGCCCAATGTAAATGGACCCATCACTGTATGGCTGTACCCTGAATCAGGACCGCCGCCACATCTCATCAGTGGACGATTTGATGGTGTTCTTGCGACAGGAACGATTACGGCAAAAGATCTCATGGGCCCCCTCCAGGGAGATGTTCTGGACAGTCTCATTACCAGAATAAAAAATGGCGATGCCTATGTTCAGGTTCACACCGTACAACACAAAACAGGTGAGATTCGCGGACAAATAAAGTGAATGTATTCTGTAATATGTAAGACAGGCGCCAGATTGTATTCTAATCACTAAAGTACGGTCTGGCTCCTTTTTTATAGTTTATTTTCCAACTAACGCCCTAAAAATAATCCAAGACTATCTGTCCCAAAGCATTCCTGTCTTTCCCATGAGAGTTGCATCGTATCCCATGATCTGATACCCGTTAATCTAACATTCAAAATTGTTCCGAAGGAACTAAAGGCTGAAGGCCACGTACGCATCCCCGCTTTTGGTGCCAAGCTTACCTCCGCCGCAGGCGATAACGACATATTGTTTGCCATTTACCATATAGGTGCTTGGGGTGGCGTAGCCTGCAGCGGGCAGGCTCGTCTTCCAGAGAAGGTCACCCGTCTTTTTGTCGAAGACACGGAATTCCTCATCCTTTGTGGCTGCGATGAAAATCAGACCTCCGGCCGTGACCACTGGCCCGCCGTAGTTTTGTGTGCCGGTTACAGGAATCCCTTTTTTCTCCAGTGCTTTGTATTCACCCAGCGGTTTTTGCCATACGATATTGCCGGTGTTGAGGTTGATGGCCGTCAGCGTGCCCCATGGTGGTTTATTGGCAGGATACCCGTTGGGGTCCAGGAATTTCTTATAGCCGGTGTGCGCGTACGGAAGCGTGTTCTTGCCTGCGACTTCGATTTTGCCGGATGTTCGCCGGGATGTTTTCTTGAATAGGTAATCGATGATCAGATCCTGCTGCTTACTCGTTAACGGGCTGAACGATGGCATGAATCCGCCACCCTTCTGGATATGTTTACGTACCTGCTGTTCGGTAAGGGTATCAGAAAGGTTGACCAGCGATGGGAAGTTGCTGGTCGGGTCGCCTTTAAGGTCGGCGCCGTGACAGATGGCGCAGTTCAGCAGGTAGAGGCTGCGTCCGGCTGCCATAGGTGTTCCATTTTCGGTTGTCACCCGCATCAGTTGCAGGAGCCATGCGATGTTATTGGCATTCACGTATAGGTAACCTGTTGTCGGATCGAACGCCGCACCACCCCATTCACCACCGCCGTCATAGCCGGGGAAGAGAAGCGTACCTTGCAGGCTGGGCGGGGTGAACAGGGAGCCGGTTTTAAAATGCCTGAGACTATCGACGGCAAAACGATGGGCTTCCGGCGAGATGCCAGTCGGTATAAATGTCTGGGTCGCAAAGGGTTTTGGTTTCATCGGGAACGGTTGTGTGGACCAGGCCTGTTCTCCCGGGATACCGGATGATGGAACCCGCCGTTCCTCTACGGGGAACAGAGGTTTCCCGGTATCGCGATCGAATACAAACACAAAACCCTGCTTGGTTATCTGCGCAACGGCATCCACTCGTTTACCGTTGTGAGTGATCGTGACAAGGTTGGGGGTCGATGGAGGGTCGCGATCCCAAAGGTCGTGGTGTACCATCTGGTAATACCAGATGAGCTTGCCTGTTGATGCATTCAACGCCAGTTCACAATTGGCAAACAAGTCCTTACCCTTGCGGTTGCCGCCATAGAAGTCGAAGGCGGCTGAGCCGGTCGGTATGTAAACAATTCCCCGTTTTTTGTCGAGACTCATCCCGGCCCAGTTGTTGACCGCCCCCACTGATTTATAAGCCTCCGGCGGCCAGGTGTTATAGCCGAACTCGCCGGGCTGTGGAATAGTATGAAAAGTCCACTTGATATAACCTGTTCTTACATCATATGCCCTGATGTGACCGGGTGCGGCATCAGAACCTTCGGAGACACGAGTGCCGACAATGATCAGGTTTTTATATACCACACCAGGTGTTGTCGATGTCACAAACAGCTTACTGACGTCGCGGTTGAGATCAAGACTGTCTTTGAGCGAACGTCGTCCACGATCCCCAAAGCTCTCGATCGGTTTTCCGGTTTCGGCATTCAGAGCATAGAGATAGGATCCTGCAACGAACAGGATGCGTTTATCGTTGCCGTCTGACCAGTAGGAAACACCGCGGTTTACACCCAGCGGATTGTATGCGGGGTCATTTGGAAAGGGATCAAAACGCCAGATCTGTTTACCATTCGCCGCATTGAGAGCAAACACTTTGAGACGTGGTGAAGTACCGTACAAGACACCGTTAATCATCAGGGGATTGCACTGTATCTGGGACTGAACGTTTTTGTCTCCGGTGTGATAAATCCACGCCACTTTGAGGTTGTGGACGTTTTGGCGATTGATCTGATCCAGTCTTGAATACTGGCTGCTTGCAGTATCTCCCTGATATACCGCCCAGTTTTTACCGGCACCCACTTTGTTGCCATGGCTTTGGCATGAAATGAATACAAGCAAAAAAACAATGGATGATATAATACGC
>Ga0102953_1001914_pt1 | contig 12884 bp, 9 predicted proteins | sample SalPon2A_C_D2_MG_FD_78509 | JGI IMG/M metagenome (GOLD analysis project Ga0102953, IMG submission 78509) | Soil microbial communities from South San Francisco under conditions of wetland restoration - Salt Pond MetaG R2A_C_D2_MG | ecosystem: Environmental > Terrestrial > Soil > Wetlands | place... | reverse complement strand
TCGCAGGCGGACGCGCCGAGCGCCGCCGCGAGCGCGACCGCGGTCGTATCGGAGCCGCCGCGGCCGAGCGTCGTCACGTCGTGCGAGACGGCCGACACGCCCTGGAAGCCGGCGACGAGCACGATCTTCTCCTGGTCGAGCGCGTCGTTGATCCGCGTCGCCCGCACCTCGGCGATCTTCGCCTTGCCGTGGACGGTGTCGGTGACGATCCCGGCCTGGGAGCCGGTGAGCGAGATCGCCTCGTGGCCGAGGTCGGTGATCGCCATCGCGCAGAGCGCGTTCGAGATCCGCTCGCCGACCGAGATGAGCATGTCGTACTCGCGCGGCTGCGGCCGCGTCGAGATCTCGTGGGCGAGCCGGATCAGCTCGTCGGTGGTGTCACCCATCGCCGAGAGGACGCCGACGACGCGATGGCCGCCCTCGCGCGCCTCGACGAGCCGCCGTGCGACGTCCTTGATCTTGCCGGTGTCGGCGACGGAGGAGCCGCCGAACTTCATCACGACGAGGTCGCGCCCGCGGGCCTCCGCGTCCGCCGCGACCGCCGGAACGGCCTCGTACTGCGTGGTGGACACCACTCCAGTGTATGGGGGAACCGCAGGGTTCCCCCATAGGCCCCCTCCTTCGGCGGGGAATCGCGTGAGGTCGGGGTGGCTACGGCGAGAGCGTGGTCTCGCCTTCGCCGACAGAGCGCACTCGCCCAAGAGTGGATGTGGACGGGGTCGCGGTGTCGGCGCGGCCGGTCGTGCCTGCGGCAGGACCGGCCGCTGGTTCGGCCTCCGGCTAAGCGCCACTGAAGCGGACGCTTAGCCTGCGGCCCGGGCGGCTGCGCACCTCTCCATCGTTCAGGCCTCGGGCTAACGCGGCCGTAGGCGCGTTAGGTCGAGGCGAACCAGCGGATGCGCCCGGCCGGAGGCCGCGCGCGACCGCGCCGGGGCAGGCAAATCGTCCAGATCCACTCTTGGTCGACCGCGCTCCCATCCGCGAAGGGGCGACCGCGCTCGCCCCGCAGCGCCACCGTCGCCACGTCACGCGCGCCGAAGAAGGGGGCTCACGGGGGAAACCTGGTTTCCCCCGTGTCCTTACATCTCTCGGCGCCCGGAGAGGGCACGGCCGAGCGTGACCTCGTCGGCGTACTCGAGGTCGCCGCCGACGGGGAGGCCGCTCGCGAGCCGGGTCACGCGCACGCGTCCGCGCAGCCGGTCGGCGAGGTAGGCGGCGGTCGCCTCGCCCGTCATGTTCGGGTTCGTGGCGAGGACGACCTCGACGACGCCCTCCCGCTCGACACGGTGCAGGAGCTCGTCGATCCGGAGGTGCTCGGGCTCGACGCCGTCGAGGGGCGAGAGCGAGCCGCCGAGCACGTGGTAGAGGCCGCGGTACTCCGCCGTCCGCTCGAGCGAGATCACGTCGACCGGCTGCTCGACGACGCAGATCGTCGTCCGGTCGCGGCGCGCGTCGAGGCAGACGGCGCACAGCTCGTTCTCGGTGAGGTTGCCGCACTCGCGGCAGAAGTGGACGCGCTCCTTCATCTCGACGATCGCCGCCGCGAGCGCGCCGGCCTCCTGCGGCGAGACCTGGAGCAGGTGGAACGCGAGTCGCTGCGCCGTACGGCTGCCGATCCCGGGCAGCCGCGTGAGCTGCGCGACGAGATTGTCGACGGCCGGGCTCAGCACCGGCGCACTGTAGCCGTCTCCTCCGGACGTGCCCTTCCTAGTGACACGTTGTCACTAGGTGCGCCGCGAGACGCCTGGGCGCCACGAACGGCCGGGCATCTCTTCCCAAGTGACAACGTGTTACTTGGAAAAAGAGGCGTCAGTGGGCGTAGTCGAACGCCCAGCCCCACACGACGATGCCGACCAGCGCCAGCACGATCACGAGCCAGAGCCAGTTCGAGAGCAGATAGCGGCCGCGAAGGCTGCGGCGGGGCGGCGGGGCAGACACGCGAGGACGGTAGCTGCTTCGGCGGCGGTGGGCCGCGTCAGCCTCCGAGACCCGGCAGACCGAGGCCGCCGAGCCCCAGCTGGCCCATCATCGCCTGGGTTTTCGCCTCGATGGCCGCGCGGGCCGAGCGGATCGCCTCGTTCACGCCTGCCAGCACGAGGTCGCTGAGCGCCTCCGGGTCGGTCGGGTCGATCGCGTCGGGCGAGATCTCGATCGAGAGCACCTCGCCCGCGCCGTTCGCGGTCACCTTTACGAGGCCGCCCCCGACGGACGCCTCGGCCGTCTCCTTCTCGGCCTCCTCCTGCAGGCGCTGCACCTGCTCCTGCATCTGCTGCGCCTGTTGCATGAGCTTGTTCATGTCGAACGACATCGTCTGGTCATTCCCCCCGTTCGCGTGCGTCGAACGTCTCCTTCATCAGCTCGAGAATCGCGTCCTCGCCGGCGGGCCCCTCCGGCTCGGTGTGGACGTCGGGCGCGGCCTCGCCGAGCGCGAATGCGAGCGAGAGCCGGCGGCCGGTGACGTCGTAGAGTGCCTCTGCGAGCACGGTGGCGTTGCGCGGGTCCTGGGCGAGGTCGAGGTGAAACCGGGCCGTCGCCGGAAACTCGACCGTGAGCGTGTCGTCGGCGAACTGCGCCGGATGCGCCTCGCGCAGGATCGACGCCGCGGGAATGCCGCCGCGCTCCTCGACCGCGGGCAGCACCTGCCGCGACCACGCGTCCTGGAGCTGGACGAGGTCGAGGTCCGGAGCCGGGATCGACTCGTCCACGGCCGCCGGCTCGTTGGCGGGCGCCTCGGCGGGAGCCGGCTCCGGACGGGAAGGCTCCTTCGCCACACGGGCCGTGCCCGGCTGCTCGAGGCGCTCGAGCCGGTAGGCGAGCGACTCGCGGGAGAGGTCGGCGGCCGGTCGCGTCACCTTGACGAGCGCGAGTTCGAGCGGCAGGCGCGGATCACCGCCCTGGCGCATGTCGTCGACGGCGACGGCGAGCAGGTCGAGCAGCCGGATCACGGCCGCCTCGCCGAGCTGGTTCGCCTGGGCGCGCAGCCGCTCGCGCGTCTCCTCGGTCACGGGTACCGACTCCGGCACCTCGCCCATGTGCTGCACGAGCAGCAGGTGGCGCAGGTGCTCGATCAGGTCGGAGACGAGCCGGCCGAGGTCGTGGCCGCGCTCGGACAGCTCCTCGACGAACGTGAGCGCGCCGGCCGTGTCCCGGTCGACGACGAGGTCGCAGAGCCGTAGCAGCGCCTCCTCCTCGACCGTGCCGAGCAGCTGGAGCACCGACTGCACGGTGACCTTCCCCTCCGTTGCGGAGGCGAGCTGATCGAGCGTCGACTCGGCGTCGCGGTAGGCGCCGCGCGCGCCGCGGGCGATCAGCGCGAGCGCCTGGTCGGGCACGTCGATCTCCTCGGCGTCGGCGATCAGGCGCAGCTTCTGGACGAGCTCCTGGAGGCGCGGCCGCTGGAAGACGAAGGTCTGGCAGCGCGAGCGCACCGTCGGCAGCACCTTCGAGAGGTCGGTGGTGCAGAAGACGAAGACGAGATGCGGCGCCGGCTCCTCGATCAGCTTCAGCAGGGCGTTCCAGGCCGCGTCCGTGAGCTGATGCGCCTCGTCGAGGATGTAGACCTTGTACTGGCCCTCGACCGGCTGGAGGACGACGCGGTCGCGGATCTCGCGGATGTCGTCGATGCCGCGCTGTGAGGCGGCATCCATCTCGATCACGTCGAGCGAGGTGCCCGCGGTGATCGCCACGCACGCGTTGCAGGTGCCGTCCGGGGTCGCCGTCGGCCCCTGGGCGCAGTTGAGGCTCTTCGCGAGGATCCGCGCCATCGAGGTCTTGCCGGTGCCCCGCGGGCCGGCGAAGAGATACGCCTGGCGCACGCTGCCGGCGGCGATCGCGTTCCTCAGCGTCCGGACGACGGCCTCCTGACCGACCACGTCGTCGAAGCTCTGCGGACGGTACTTTCGATAGAGGGCAGCCACGGATCGATTCAAGCAGGTCCCCTGGCGCGCCGCCTTCGGCGATGCGCCAGTTCCCGTCTCACGGCGAGACCGACCGGCTCAGGGGTCGTCGCCGTTTCCCTCCGTGAGCTCGTGGGCGCGGAGGACACGGTCGAGATAGGCGGCCTGCTCGTCGCCGAGCGCCGCCGGATCGGGCTCCGGCAGCCCGAGCGACATGCGGCCGTAGAGCTCGGGGCGCTGTGTGTTGACGCGCATCTGGAAGACGTCGGGACGGTTGTAGTGGCCGGCGAAGTCGTGGCGGAGCTTCATCTTGATCCCGACCTCGAGGTCGAGGTCCGCGGTGAGGATCCCCTCCTCGGCGCCGAGCGGGCCCGCCAGCGTGCGGCTGTCCGGGCCGACGATCAGCGACCCGCCGGTCAGCTCCGGGTTGCGGATGAACTCCTCGTCGCCAGGGGAGAGCTCGAGCAGCTCGATCATCCGCTCGTCGACGGTGCCGCAGGCCGAGATCACGTAGGCCTTCGACATCTGCGCGAAGGCCTTCGAGTCGATCTCGACGCGGTTGCGCATCGGGTCGGAGATGGTCGGGAAGTGGTTCGGCCAGCTCATGACGTGGACGCGGCTCGCCTCCGCGGTGAGGGCGAACACGGCGAGCGGGTTCGAGTTCTCGCCGCAGATCAGCCCGCTCATCGGGCCGAACGCGGTCGGGACCGCGCCGAAGGTGTCGCCGAAGCCGCCGGCGTGAACGAGCCGCTCGCCGACCGTCGGCATCAGCTTCTGGTGCTTGCCGAGCAGTGCCCCGTCGGGGCCGAGAAAGACCTGCGTGTTGAACATCGTCCCGAGCGTGCCCGGCGCCTTCTCGCAGACGCCCATCACGACGTATGCGCCCGCGTCGCGCGCCGCCGCCTGGAGGGCCTCGATCTCGCGCCCGGGGATCTCGACCGAGTTCTTGAACAGCTCCACCGAGAGACGCGTCCCGACCCGGCCGGTCGCCGAGTGGAAGTGGAACCAGACCGGGTGTGCCGGGATGAAGCCCTCCGGGAACGCGATCACCTCGGCGCCGCCGCGGCCGGCCTCGCGGATCAGGGCGCAGGCCTTCTCGGTCGACGCCTCGCGATCGAGGAAGACGGACGCCGCCTGGACGGCCGCGGCTCGCACTGTCGGATAGGAGTCCCCCATGGGGGGGACCTTATCCCGGCCGTGTCCGGGGCCGCGACCGACCTGCGCGGGCGCGGCCCGAATCGCCATGGCATCTGCGTCAATCCTCCCCGAGCAGAAAAGCGAAGCGGTGCGAAGGGGACAATCAAGAAGGGCCGGGCTTGCCGCACACCTGGGAGGGAATGCTTAGCGCTGCTTCCTCCCGGATCTGACGCGGTTCGCAAGCTCCCACTGCGCGGAGCCCGGCCCGTCGGCAGTGTAGTCGGAGGGCGGCTCTGGAAGGATGCAGCCGATGAGCGGCGCCGCCGGTGTGCAGGGGTTCGGTGTCTTCTCGGCGGCGGGGGAGCCGCCGCGCGTCGGCTTCCGTGCCGGTGCCGAGATCGTCGACCTCGCCGCCGCGGGGCTCGGCGCCGAGCTGGCGGAGCCGTCGCTGAACGCTCTGCTCGCGTGCGGGCGCGGGGTCTGGGAGGAGGTGCTCGGCCGGGCGCTCGAGCTCGTCGAGCGCGGCGAGGGGCCGCGCGTGCCGCTCGAGCACGCGACGCTCCACCTGCCGTTCGCGGTCGCGGACTACGTCGACTTCTTCTCCTCGCTCGAGCACGCGACGAACGCCGGCCGGCTCTTCCGGCCCGGCGCCGAGCCGCTCCACCCGAACTGGCGCCGGCTGCCGGTCGGCTACCACGGCCGGGCCGGCACGGTCGTCGTCAGCGGCACCGACGTCGTGCGCCCGCGCGGCCAGGTGAAGCCGCCGGACACCGACGAGCCGGTGGTCGCGCCGACCGCCAGGCTCGACGTCGAGCTGGAGCTCGGCTTCGTCGTCGGCGTCGGCAGCCGGGCCGGGGAGCCGGTGCGGCCGGAGGCGTTCGCCGACCACGTCTTCGGTGTCGCGCTCGTGAACGACTGGAGCGCGCGCGACATCCAGGCGTGGGAGTCGGTGCCGCTCGGCCCGTTCCTCGGCAAGTCGTTCCAGACCTCGATCGCCGCCTGGGTGACGCCGCTCGCGCTCCTGGAGGGGCGCCGCGTCGAGGCGCCGCCCCAGGAGCCGCCGCCGCTCGCCTATCTCGCGGGCGGCCGCGACTGGGCGCTCGACGTCGAGCTCGAGCTGGAGCTGAACGGGACGGTCGTCTCGCGCGGGAACGCGCGCACGCTCTACTGGACGATGCCGCAGCAGCTCGCGCACGTCACCTCGAACGGCGCCTCGCTGCGCACGGGCGACCTGATGGCCTCGGGCACGATCTCGGGCTCCGAGCGGGGCAGCGAGGGCTCGCTGCTCGAGCTGACCCGGAACGGCGCCGAGCCGCTACGGCTCCTCGACGGCTCGGAGCGGGCGTTCCTCGCCGACGGTGACGAGGTCGTGCTGCGCGGCCGCGCCGGGGCGCTCGAGCTCGGCGAGGTGCGCGGCCGGGTGCTCCCGACTTTCTGACCGTCGGGTCAGGTCTGCCCGTACCTCCGGCCGTCGCCGGCAGGGCCCGCGGCGACGATGCTGGTATTCGAGATGGCACGCATCCTGCTCGCCGAAGCCGACCCGGACGTCCGGAGACTGCTCGTGCTCCTTCTCGAGCGACTCGGTCACGAAGTGGTCGTCCTCGAGGGGCCGCCCGGTGTGGCGCCACGCGCTGACCTGATGGTGCTCGAGCCGGCGAGTGGGAGCTGCCTCGGTCACGCGCGCCGGGCTCGAGATCTCCAGCCCTCGCTGCCGGTGATCTGCGTCAGCATCCTGCCCGAGGACGCGAGCTTCCTCGCGTTCGGCCCGGTCGACTACCTGGCGAAGCCCTTCGCGATCGACGATCTCCGCGACGCGGTCGAGCGGGCGCTCGACCACTCACCGCAAGCCGCGTAGAAGCTCGCAGAGGGTGCCGCCGTCCCCGTTTTGCGGGACGCGACATACGGAACAGTGCTGATGCTCGGGCAGCTTCCGTATTCGATGCTGTTGGCGTGGATGCCTTACGACAGCTCGTGCTTGCCGCCGATGACGACGCCGACATCCTCCTGCTCGTCCGGCTGCGTCTCGAACGCCTGGGCTTCGACGTCCTGACGGCGCCCGACGGAGTCGCCGCCCTCGAGCTCGTGCGCGCCCGCGCACCGGCGCTTGCGATCCTCGACGTCTCGATGCCGTTCCTCACCGGGATCGAGGTGACGCAGACGCTCCGTGACGAGGGTTCGTCCGTGCCGGTGATCCTCCTGACGGCGCGGGCCCGCGGCGCAGATGCCGACGTGGGCATCGAGGCGGGCGCGATCGGATACGTGACGAAGCCCTTCAGTACCGAGGATCTCGATCACGCGGTCCGCAAGGCGCTCGCGGTCGGTGTCTGAAGCCACCGTCCTGCGGGCGTCCATCGCGGTCGGGGTGGCGGCGATCGTCGCCTATTCGCTCCACGCCGGCGGGGCGCTCGGCGCCGGGCTCAGCTCGGGGATCCCCCTGGGCGCCGCGGCCGCGATGACGGTCGGCGCCCGCCGGCTCGGCGGGCGCCGCGCGCTGCCGTGGCTCGCCTTCGCCGGCGGGACGGCGTTCCTCGCCGGCGGGGACACCATCCGGAACGTCCGCGACCTGCTCGGCTGGGCGACTCCCACGCCCTCGGTCGCAGACTGGGTCGACCTCTGCGGGTATCCACTCCTCGTCATCGGCTTCGTGCTGCTCGTGCAGGGCCTCGACCGGGGACGCAACCGGGCGGTGCTCATCGACTCGGCGATCGTGACGCTCGCGCTCGCGACCGCCGTGTGGGGGCCGTACTTCCAGAACGTGAGGAGCAACGGCGGCAGCGCGTTCGACACGCGGATCACGCTTGCCGCCTACCCGACGTGGGGCCTGCTTCTGCTGGCGCTCGCGACCCGCTTCGTCTTCTCGCACGCGCTGCGCGAGCGGTGGGCGCCGATCCTCCTCGCCGCGGTGATCCTGCTCCTCTCGGCCGACCTCGTCTGGGCCGTGGTCCCGGTCGGCTCGACGGCCGGCGGCTGGGTGCATCGGGCCTGGCTCCTCTCGTACGGACTCTGGGGCGTTGCGGCGCTTCGGGCCTCGACGGCGGCGGCCGTCGCGAAGCCCGTCCGAGTCGAGGAGGAGACCCCCGGGTCGTACCGCTTCCTCCTGCTCGCCGTGCCGGTGATGGCGATGCCGAGCGCGGTCATCACCCACCTCGTGCTGGGGCGCGGCCTCACGCTCGTCGACGCGGCGTTCGGCGCGTCGATGCTCGTTCTCGTGCTCCTGCGGTTCGGCTCGACCGTCCGGGGACTCGACGTCGCGCGCACGAATCTCATCGAGCGCAACGTGGCGCTGCGCAAGAGCGAGGAGCGCTTCCGGTGGCTGTTCGAGGACGCGGCGGTCGGGCTCGCCACCGTGGACGGAGAGGGGCGGATCGTGGACGTCAACGAGGCGCTGTGCGGGATCGCACGGACGCAGAAGGCGGGCATGGTCGGTCGGCCGTTTCTCGACTTCGTGTTCCCGGAAGACCACGGCGTCGTCACCGAGGAATTCGTCGCCGGTCTCGAGCGAGGTCGGATCGGCCCGCTCGAGCGCCGCTTGCGCGTCGCCGACGGAACCGAGATCTGGGCGCTCACCGGCTTCACGGTCCTGCCGGAGCAGGACGTCCCGATGGTGGTCGTCAACGTTCAGGACATCACCGATCGCCGCCGGATGGAGGCCGAGCTCGCCGTACGCAACAGGGAGCTCGAGGAGGCGGACCGGTTCAAGGACGAGCTTCTGTCGGTCGTCTCGCACGACCTGCGCACGCCGCTCACGTCGATCATGGGCTACCTCGAACTCGCACTCGAGGACGTGAATGCGACCGCCGACGAGCGGCGCGGGTTCCTGCTCGTGGCGCAGCGGAACTCGGAACGGCTCCACCGGCTCGTCGACGACCTGCTGTTCGTGTCGCGCGCACAGGCGGGGCACGCCTCCCTCGATCTCGATGTGGTCGACCTCGGCCGGATCGCCCGCAGGGTCGTGGAGGCTGCGCTGCCCACCGCGGCGGCGGGCGGCGTCGAGATCGTCTGCGAGGTCGACGGGGTCGAGACGGTCGTGGCCGACGAGCATCGCGTGCTGGAGGCGGTGGAGAACCTCGTCTCGAACGGGATCAAGTTCACGCCTCCGGGCGGGCGCGTCGAGGTGCGCGTCGAGGGTGCGGGGGACGCCGTGGCGGTGCGGGTCGGCGACACCGGCTCGGGCATCGACGAGGACGATCGCCGGCGGCTGTTCGATCGTTTCTTCCGCTCCACGCAGTCGGAGGGGCTGCCGGGCGCCGGCCTCGGGCTGGCGATCGTCAAGGCGATCGTCGACACCCACGGCGGGACCGTCACGGTGAAGAGCGCATTCGGCGAGGGCTCGGTCTTCGAGATTCGGTTCCCGCGAGCCGGGCCCGGATCGGGAGCGGGCGTACGCGACTCGGTGGAGGTCGCCTCGTAGAGGCCGCATGCTGCGGTTTCGAGGGGATTCGGATTGCGAACGGTGGCGAGTGTCGACAGACTCCGATTGTGAACCGGGGTAGCCGCAGCGGCAGCGGCAGAGGTGAGCGGCCTGTTCGACGGGTTCTGATCGAGCGGCTGCCGCTCGTGACGTTCTTTGCCTCGGTCGAACGGCCATGGCGCACGGTCTGGGTGAGCGACCACGTCGAGACGGTGCTCGGGGTTCCGCCGGCGGAGATGCTGGGCGAGGACGCGTGGCTCGACCGGGTGGCGCCCGCCGACCGGGAGACGGTGCTCGACGGGTGCCGGCGCTACACGGCGGGCGAGCCTGTGACGATGGAATACCGCCTCCGTCACCGCGACGGGCACGACGTCTGGGTGCGCGAGGTCGGGGCCGTCGAGGCCGACGAGTCGGGGATTCGACACGTTCAGGGGTACCTCGTCGACCTGACCGAGCGCCGCCAGGCCGAGGACGACCTCCGCGAGGCGATGGAGCAGGTGCAGCTCCTGCTCGGACAGCTGCCCGCGGTGCTCTGGACGACCGACGCGGAGCTTCGTCTCGACTCGGTCGCGGGTCACGATCTGGTCGCGTTCGGCATCGAGGCGGCGAACGTGGTCGGGCGGTCGCTGCATGAGCTCCCGAGGCCCCGGCCCGAGCTGGTCGCGGCCCACGAGCGCGCGTTGCGCGGCGAGCCCGGAGAGTACGAGCTCATGCTGCAGGAGCGCACGCTTCGCGCCCGCGTCGAGCCCCTGCGAGACCGTGAGGGCCGGGTCGTCGGCACGATCGGGGTCGGCTTCGACGTCACCGAGCGTGAGCTCGCGACCGCCGCGGTGCGCGCGAGCGAGGAGCTCTTCCGGGCCGTGTTCGACAACGCGGGCGACGCGATGCTGATCGCCGACGACGAGGGGTGCTGGGCCGACGCGAATCCGGCCGCTTGCGAGCTCATGGGCCGTCCGCGCGAGGAGCTGCTCACGCTCGGCGTCGGCGACCTCTGGCGCGACGCGTCCGAGCCGAGGGAGGCGCCCCGGCGCCGGGCTGTGCGGGGCGACGCAACCGGCACGCAGACCATCGTGCGCCCGGACGGCGCGGTCCGTCACGTCGAGGTCATGGCCCATGCGAACGTCCTTCCCGGGCGGCATCTGACCCTTTTGCGTGACCTGACCGAGCGGCGCCGGCTCGAGCAGGAGCTGTGGCTGACTCAGCGGCTCGACAGCGTCGGACGCCTCGCCGGAGGCATCGCGCACGACTTCAACAACATGCTCACGGCGATCGCCGGACACACGCAGCTCCTCACCCTCTCGCTCGAGCCGGGAACCGACGAGCGGCGTCATGCCGACGAGATCGCGCATGCGGCCGCCCGTGCCGCGGCGCTGACGGCGCAGCTGCTCGCGTTCGCGAGCCGCCAGATGCTCCAGCCTCGCGAGGTCGACCTGAACGAGCTCGTGTCCGGGCTCGCATCGATGCTCACGGGGCTCGCAGCCGACGTGGAGCTCGAGCTTGATCTGGCGCCGCAACCGGTGACCGCGGTTGCCGACCCCGCCCAGATCGAGCAGGTCATCGTGAACCTCGTGGTCAACGCAGTGGACGCGTGCGTGCAGGGCGGGCGGATCGTCGTCGGAACCCGCGGGATCGCCGACTCCGGTGATCTGCCGACCGAGCTCGCGCCGGGCCCGTATGCCGTGCTCGAGGTCGCCGACACCGGCTCCGGCATGGACGAGGACGTGCGTCTGCGCGTGTTCGAGCCGTTCTTCACCACGAAGGCCGTGGGCCGCGGCAGTGGACTCGGGCTCGCGACGGCGTTCGGGATCGCGCGCCAGAGCGGCGGCACGGTGACTGTCGAGAGCCGCACCGACGACGGCGCGACGTTCCGGCTCTGGCTGCCGTGGGCGGGCCGGCCGTCCGCTGCTGCCCCGAACGAGTGAGGCGCTCTCACCCGGAACGGTGATCCCGCGGTACGCCTTTGTGGAAGGCAGGTCTGCGGGTTTGGTGGGTCGTTGGCTGCGTCGTTTCCTGACCACATGTAGGGGACACCGTATGCCGGTCAGCGATCACATCGGGGCCGCCCCGCACGCGGGGCGTTCGTCTGCGAAGGCGGGCTGGGGCGTGTTCGCGCGCGCCGGTTCGTGCGCGCCGGCGCCCGCAGACGGCGGTTCGGCCGGGTGAGCGCGCTCCGCCTCCTCGTGGTCGAGGGCTCGGCCGACGACGCCCTCCCGATCGTCCGTGAGGTCGAGGGGACGTGGCCGGAGCTCGACTGGCGCCGCGTCGAGACGGCGGAGGAGCTCGAGGCGGCCTTCGCCGACGGCGCCTGGGATGCGGTCGTCGCGGACGACTCCCTGCCGGGCCTCGACACGCTCGAGACGCTCCGGCTCGTGCGCACGTACGGCTACGACGGCCCGTTCATCGTCGTCTCCGACACCGTCGGAGAGGAGATGATCGTCGCGGCAATGCGCGCGGGCGCCCACGACTACGTGCGCAAGGACGACCTGCGCCGCCTCGTACCCGCGCTCGAGCGCGAGTTCGAGGAGGCCTGTCTGCGCACTCGGAGCCCGGCGGACGAACCGGGGTTCGGCGCGTCGGAGGAGCTCTACTTCCGCCTCGCCCGCCAGCTTCCCGGCGTCGTCTGGGCGACCGACGCGCTGCTCCGGGTCACCGCCGTAAGCGGGGCGGCGGCCATCGTGCCGGCACTGGCGGAGGCTGCCGTCGTCGGCGTCCCGGTCGAGCGGCTCGCGGCCTCGATCGGCATCTTCGATGTCGCGGAGCACCGTCGGGTGCTCGCCGGCGCGCACGTCGACTACGAGGCTTCCTGGTCGGGGCGCGAGTATGTCGTCCACGTCAAGCCCCTCCTCGACCAGGGCGGCGTCGCCGACGGGTGCATCGCCGTTGCGCTCGACCTGACGGAGCGTCGCACGGCTCAGCGGAAGCTCCGTGAGAGCGAGGCCCGGTTCCGGGCGCTGATCGAGAGCTCGCTCGACGTGACGATGCTCCTGGAGGAGGACGCGACGGTCCGGTACGCGAGTCCGTCGGTCGAGCGCGTGCTCGGGTTCCGGCCCGAGGAGCTGGTCGGCCGCCGCGCGTTCGACCTCGTGCATCCCGAAGACGCGCCCGCGCTCGCCGAGATCTTCCGTCTCGCCGGCGGTTCGCCGGGCGCGACGCGGACGACGACCTACCGCGCACTCCACCGCGACGGCACCTGGCGGTTGACGGAGGCGGTGGGCCTGAACATGCTCGCCGATCCGTCCGTCCGCGGCATGGTCATCAGCACGCGCGACATCACCTCCCGGCACGCGCTCGAGGAGCGCCTGAACCAGGCGGAACGGCTCGAGGCCATCGGCCAGCTCGCCGGCGGGATCGCGCATGACTTCAACAACATCCTCACCGCCATCCAGGGCAACGCGGAACTGATGCAGATTATCGCGGACCACGAGCCCAAGCTCCACGAG
>Ga0102953_1001913_pt1 | contig 12889 bp, 11 predicted proteins | sample SalPon2A_C_D2_MG_FD_78509 | JGI IMG/M metagenome (GOLD analysis project Ga0102953, IMG submission 78509) | Soil microbial communities from South San Francisco under conditions of wetland restoration - Salt Pond MetaG R2A_C_D2_MG | ecosystem: Environmental > Terrestrial > Soil > Wetlands | place... | reverse complement strand
GTGATCGGGAGCGATCGGTTCGTGGTGGCGTGGGATCTCGATGCCGCACGCCCGCGCCGCCCCGCGGTCCCACGGGGCACCCCGATCGTGGATCCGGACACGACGCGCCTCCCCACCGGCTCACCGGTGCTCGTCGCGGCCCCCGCGGACATCCAGACGCTCAAACGCCGGCGGCCGACGCTCGCCAAGGCGTGGCGCGCCACGACGCGCCGCGCCTTCGAGCACTACCTCGCGCGCGGGTATCGTGTCACCGGATTCGTGCCGACCATGGCGCACGGCGGCGCCTACGTGATCGAGCGCGACCGTGCTTGAAATCGCGCGCATCGTGCTCCGCGAGATTCGCCTGCCCCTCAACGAGCCGTTCGTCATCTCGTCAGGTGTCACCACCGAGCGCCGCGTTCTCCTCGTCGAGGCCGTCTCGGCCGACGGGATCACCGCCTGGGGCGAATGCGTGGCGGGCGAGCGTCCCAACTACGCCCCCGAGACGATCGAGACCGCGCGCCTCGCCATCACCGCATGGCTCGCTCCCAAACTGCTGCACCACCCCCTCGAGCACGCGGCCGCGGTGTATCCGCTGCTCGACGACGGGGTGCGTGGGCACTACATGGCCAAGGCGGCCCTCGAGATGACGGCCTGGGCACTCGAGGCCGAGCGTGCCGGCGTCCCGCTCGCGGCCCTGCTCGGAGGTACCCGAGAGGCCATCCCCATCGGCATTTCGCTCGGCATCGCGGCCTCGCCGGAGGCGATCGCGACCAAAGCCGCGGCCATGCGCGCCGCGGGCTACCGGCGCATCAAGCTCAAGATCAAACCCGGCGCGGACGTCGCCTTCGTACGCGCGGCACGCGAGGCGCTCGGCCCGGACGTACCGCTCTCGGTGGATGCCAACGCCGCGTACACGCTCGCGGACGCCGCGCATCTCGCCGAGCTCGACGCCTTCGGCTTACTCATGATCGAGCAGCCGCTCGCCCCGGACGATCTCCGCCGCCACGCCGAACTGCAGCGCCGGCTCGAGACGCCGCTCTGTCTCGACGAGTCGATCGTCGGCCCCGCGCAGGTCGAGGACATGCTCGCACTCGGAAGTGGCCGGATCGTCAACATCAAGCCCGGCCGGGTAGGTGGCTTCGCGCGTGCGCTCGCGATTCACGATCTCTGCCGAGCGCACGAAGTCCCCGTCTGGTGCGGGGGCATGCTGGAGAGCGGCATCGGCCGCGCGCACAACGTCGCGCTCGCCTCGCTGCCGGGATTCACGCTTCCCGGCGATGTGAGCCCGAGTGCACGCTACTGGGAGCGGGACGTCGTGACACCCGAATGGACGATGGACGCACGGGGGATGATGCGCGTGCCACGGGAGCGCGCCGGACTCGGCGTGACCGTGGATCGGGACCGCATCGACGACCTCACCGTGCGCCTCGAGGAGGTGCGGGCATGACGCACCGGGCCCTCGTCGACCCCGCGATCTTCACGCGGCTCGTCGCGCTACGTCACGCCCTGCACCGCGAGCCGGAGCTGGCCTTCCACGAAGAGCGCACCGCGGCGCGTCTCACCGACGCCCTGGGCGAAGTCCCCGGTGTTCGCTGTGAGCGGGTGGCGCGGACGGGGGTCGTCGCGCGGATCCCGGGACGCGGCAGGGGCCCCGCCGTCGCCGTGCGTGGGGACATCGACGCCCTGCCCATCCAGGAGGAAACGGGCGCCCCCTTCGCCTCCGTGCACGAGGGCGTGATGCACGCCTGCGGACACGACGTCCACGCCGCCTGGACCGTGGGCGCGGCCCACCTGCTCGCGGCGCGGCCGGCGGCGGGCGACGTCGTGATCCTCCTCCAGCCCGCCGAGGAGATCGGCGGCGGGGCGCCCGAGGTCCTGCGTGCGGGCGTGCTCGACGAGGTCGCCGCCATCGTCGGTGGTCACGTGGACATGCGGTTCGACGTCGGCGAGGTGGTGGCACAGACGGGCCCCGTCAACGGCTCGACGGACGAGTTCACGATCGACGTCGTCGGGCGTGGCGGACATGCCGCGCGCCCGCACGACGCACGCGACCCGATCGTTGCCGCCGCGGCGATCGTGACCGCGCTCCAGACGATCGTCGCGCGGGAGCTGGCGCCCGGTGAGCCCGGCGTCGTCACGGTCGGTGTCGTCCGCGCGGGCAGCGCGCCCAACGTGATTCCCGAGCGCGCACGCCTCGAGGGCACGGTCCGCGCCACGCGCCCGGCGACGCGCGAGAAGCTGATCGCGCGCGTCCGGGCGATCGCCGAGTTCACCGCGCGGGCACACGGCGTGACGGCCGACGTCACGATCGTGCCGGGCACGCCACCCATCGTGAACCTCGAGGAACCCATCGGCTGGGCGCGCGCCGCGATCACCGACCTGCTCGGTGCGGGCGCGCTTCGCACGCTCCCCGAACCCAACCTGGGCGGCGAGGACTTCGCCTGGTACCTGGAGCGGATTCCGGGATGTTTCCTGCGGTTCGGGGCGAGGGCGCCGGGCGGCGAGGCCATTCCGGCACACACCTCCCGATTTCTGCCCGATGACGGCACGATCGCCGTGGGAGCGGCCGTGCTGGCCGAGACCGCCCGTCGCGCCACGGAGGCCCTGGGCAATAGGTAGGAACGCCCGCCGGCCTCGGGGGGAGGGGGATGTGGAGGGTGGGGGTGGGCTTGCCAATCCGGGCGCGACGTGACACCCTTGCTGCAACCCCAATCCATCCTTCCGACTCGGAGATCGATCCATGAACCCCATCCGCCTGAGCGGCATGGCCGCCCTCCTGCTACCCGCGATGCTCGCCGCGCAAGCGCCCGCCAACCCGGCGTCGGACGCCATGCGCATGATCGCGGGACGCTTCAGCAAGAACCTCATGGCCGCGGCCGACCAGGTGCCCGCCGCGAAGCTCTCGTACAAGCCGACCAAAGCGCAGATGACGTTCGGGCACATCTGGGCCCACCTGACCGAGGGGAACTACGGGTTCTGCTCGGCCATCGGCGGGGTTGCGGCGCCCAAGGTCGACGTGCCCAAGCCCACGGCCTCGAAGGACGCCCTGGTCTCGGCGCTCAACGCGTCGTTCGCGTTCTGTCACGATGCGCTCGCCAAGGCCACCGACGCGGGGCTCGGCGAGCAGGTGGACATGGGATTCATGAATGGAACGCGCGCCCTCGCCGAGTTCATCTACATCGATGATCTCTCGGATCACTACAGCCAGGTGGCCAACTACATGCGGCTGAACGGGATGCTCCCGCCGACCGCGCAGAAGCGCTCCATGTAGGCGGCACCGTCCGGAATGCGCAGAGGGCCGGGAGTCTCGCTCCCGGCCCTCTTGTCATTCGCCCGTGGGAGGCTGCGGCGCCTCACCCGCCCGTTCCCAGCGTCGCACGAGCCACGCCCATCCCCAGACGCCGACGATCGCCCCGAGCAGCGCGCCGCCACCCACCCAGGACACCCCGCGCATCAGGGACTCCGCGCCCCGTCCGAGCAGCGCGCCGATCCAGGCCGTGAAAACCGAAACTGCCCACGCCACGAATGGCGTGAGCAGCCAGAGCACGATACGGAGCAGCCCGCGACCGGCCATGGGTCACTTCCGATTGAGCGCCGCCGAGATCGGCACGTGAAGCACCAGGGCGATCGCCAAGCCGAGCGCCGCCGTCGCCGGATGGAACGGGGCGACGCCGGTGACGGCCAGAATGGCGAAGAGCACGAGGCCGAGGACGAGCGTCTGGATGGCCGTGCCGAGCACGCCGACGTCGGGGCGGCCGCGGGCCGTATTGCTCACCACCCACGCGCCGAGCCACGCGAGGACTGCGGAGCCCATCCACCAGATCGGGATGTACCAGAAGCCGCTGCCGCCGCCGATGGCGTCCCAGGTCCAGGAGTACACGTGCAGCGGGCGAAGCAGCGCGGTATCCACGATCGCGTACGTGGTCGAGCCGACCACCGCGAGCATCGCCGCCCAGGAGATCCCGTCGACGCTGCGCGGCCGGATCCACATGGCGGGCAGGTACGTGGCGAGCGGGGCGCCGACGAGCACGATCGCGGATTCGACGACGATCGCGACGGTGCCGGTCAGCACGCGGGACAGCAGAGCGTAGGCTACGACGCCGACGCACGTGAGCACGCCGAGCTTGATGCCGCCGCTCACGATGAGGCGCGCGTCGGACCGATCGACGGTCGAAGGCGCTGCCGCTGTGGTCATGAGTTTTTCTCCCCGTAGGTCTTGAGAACGCCGACGCAACTTATCCCGTCCGCCCCCCCAGTTCAACGGGCGCGGCGATCACCCGGTGACGTGCAGACACGCTGCCGCAAAGCGCAGGCCGATGAGCGTGAGGTGCGGCTCGACGTGCTCGATCTCCTTGGTGAGCGGCGCGATCCGCGCCGCGAGCCCGCCCGTCGCAACCACGTACGGCGTGCCGCCGCCCGGCCACTCGGCGCGGATGCGCCGGACGATGCCGTCCACGGCATCGACGGTCCCGAAGAGGATCCCCGCCCGCAGGCAGTCGTCGGTGCGCCGGCCGATCACGTGCTCGGGCGGCGTGAGGTCGATGGCCGGAAGCTTGGACGCCCGGCGCGTGAGGTCGTCCGCCGCCGTGCGCAGTCCGGGCGCGATCACGCCCCCCAGGAATCGGCCGTCGGCGGTGATGCAGTCGAAGGTCGTGGCCGTCCCGAAATCGACGACGATCGTATCGCGCTCGTACAGGCGCGCGGCGGCCAACGTGTTCACGACGCGATCCGCCCCGACGCTCAGCGGCTCTTCGACGTCGAGTGTGAGCGGCAGGTCGCTCGCGGGCCCGACCTCCACCGGCACGACGCCGCACGCCTCACGCACGCCGTCGGCGAACGCGGCGGTGACGTGGGGGGCCACCGACGCCAGCACCGCGGCATGCACGCCGTGGGTGGAGCGGCCGCCTTGCGCGAAGAAGGCCGTCAGCGTCGCCGCCCACTCGTCGGGCGTGCGGCCCCCCGACGTGGTGAGCCGCCAGTGCGCCTCGAGCCGCTCGCCCGCGAACAGCCCCGCGGTGATCTCGGTGTTGCCGATGTCGATCGCCAGCAGCATCCCGGTTCCCTTCCTCACGCCGCGCGCACGCTGCCGCCGACGACGCGCTCGGTTCCGCCGACGGTCTCGACCAGGAGGGCGCCGTCCGGCGCGATCCCCCGCGCCGTCCCGGCCAGCGGCTCGAGCAACGCCCGACCGTCCAGCCAATCGTAGCGCGCGTACGCCTCGCGCTCCGCGTCGTTCAGCGTCGGGGCGTAGGCGAGTTCGTGCAGCCGGGGCACCAACGCCTCGAGCACGGCGAGACGCGTCATCCCCCTGACGTGGTCCTCGAGGACCGTCGCGGTGGCCGCGATCTCTTCCGGCAGCGCGCCCCGCACGTTCACGCCGATCCCGATCGCGATCCAGCCCGCCGCGCCCGCCTGGCGCGCCTCACATAACACACCCGCCGCCTTGCGGTCGGCCAGGATCACGTCGTTCGGCCACTTGAGCCGCGCCTCGCAGCCGAGCGCGCCGAGCGCTTCCGCCACCGCGAGGCCCACGCGCAGTGCCAGGACCCCGCTTTCCAGCGGGGACTCGGGCCGTGCGATGTAGCCCAGCCATACGCCGCATCCCTTGGGACTGTGCCAGTACCGCCCCTGTCGGCCCCGCCCCTTCACCTGCTCGTCGGCGAGCACCACCGTCCCGGCCGGCGCCCCTTCCCGCGCGAGCTCGTGCGCGAGGTCGAGCGTGCTCGTCACCTCCTCGAGACAGAGGAGCCCGGGGGTCCGGAGCCGCGCCGCGAGCTCCGGGGCCTCCACGCCGTCGTATCTCATTGCCCGATCGTGCGCTCGTAGAGGCGCTCGTACAGCGGGACGACGTTCTCCGCGGCAAACACACGCGCGCGCTGGACCGCCGCCTCGCGCGTGCGCCGCAGGCGGGCGTCATCGGTGAGGAGCTCGATCGCCGCCTCCGCCATCGCGGCGGTATCGCCGACGGGCAAGAGACGGCCCGTCTCGCCGTCCACCACGACCTCCGGGAGTCCGCCCGCGGCACAGCCGATGACCGGTACGCCGCACGCCATCGCCTCGAGCGCCGCGAGCCCGAACGATTCCGCGGCCGTCGGAAAGAGCAGCAGATCCGCGGAGCGCAGGAGGTCGGCCACGGCGTCCACCTTGCCGAGAAACCGCACGTCCTGCGCGACGCCGAGCTTGTCCGCTTCCGCCTCCGCGACGGGACGGTCCGGACCGTCACCGACCATCACCAGCACGGCGGGCATCTCCGCACGCACGGCGGCGAAGACCCGCACGACGTCCGCCACGCGCTTGACCGGCCGGAAGTTCGAGATGTGCATCAGCACCTTCGTGCCCGACGGTGCGAAGGCGGGCCGGGCGCAATCCTTGGTGGGCGGGTAGTACTCGGAGAGGTTGATGAAATTGGGAATCACCTCGATCGCGCACCCCATGCAGCCGAAGGCGGCATACGTCTCCTCACGCAACCATTCGGACACCGCGGTGACGGCGTCCGACCGCTCGATGGAGAAGTTGGTGATCGTGAAGAACGACGACTGCTGACCGACGAGCGTGATGTCGGTGCCGTGCAGCGTCGTCACCACCTTGAGATCGCGCGCCGGCTTGAGCATCTCCCGCGCGAGAAAGGCCGCGGTGGCGTGCGGCACGGCGTAGTGCACGTGCAGCACGTCCAAGCCTTCTCGCAGCGCGATCTCGTGCTGCTTCACGGCGAGCGCCAGCGAGTAGGGAAAGTACTCGAACAGTGGATACGCGCCACTCAGATCCACCTCGTGGAAGTAGACCCGCTCGGCGAAGCTCCGCAGGCGGAAGGGCGACGCGTAGGAAATCACATGCACGTCGTGGCCGCGGCGGCCGAGCGCGAGCGCCAGCTCGGCGGCCACGGCTCCCGATCCGCCGTATGTCGGATAACACGTGATCCCGATCCGCATCAGCGTTCTCCGTTCGATTCGCGCCAGCGCGCGACGATCGTCCGCGCGAGCGCCGCGGGTGCGTCGGTCGCGTCGAGCGTCAGCACGCGATATCCCACGAGCTGGTGGCGGAACCACGTCTCCTGCCGCTTGGCGTAGCGGCGCGTGGCGGCGGCAATCTCACCCGCCAGACGCTCCGACGGAAGGTCCCCGGCCAGGTGTCGCACGATCTCGCGGTATCCCACCGCATCGAGTCCCGGCGCGCCCGCCGCGATGCCGCGCGCGAGCGCGGCGCGCACTTCGTCGATCCAGCCCGCCGCGAGCATCCGCTGGAGGCGTGCCTCGATCCGCTGATGCAGCACGGCGCGCGGCACGGTGAGGCGGACGTACCAGGGCTCGATCACGCCCTCGGCTTTCGCGTGCGCCTGCCACCACGAAAGCGGCCGGCCGGAGAGGAGCGCGATCTCGACCGCGCGGGCCGCCCGCTGCCGGCCGCCCGCCGTATACCCCGGATCGAGCCGGGCGGCCCAGCCCCCCACCCGCTCGAGATCGCGGAGCCAGCTGCGCAACGCGTCGCGGCGTTGGGGATCGAGCGGCGGCTCGCGGAAGAGCCCGTCGGCGAGTGCCCGCACGTAGAAGCCCGTGCCCCCGACCACCACCGGCTGCCGCTCGGCCGGGAGCTCCGCCAACCAGCGTGCCGCGTCCCGCGCGAAATGCCCCGCGCTATAGCGCTCACCGGGATCCACGAGATCGATTCCGACGTGCGGGACCTTCGCGCGCAGCGCCGCCTCGGGTTTGGCCGTCCCGATGTCGAGCCCGCGGTAGACCTGCCGGGAATCGGCGGAGATCACCGTTACGGGCCACACGCGGGCCAGCGCCGCCGCGACGGCGGTCTTGCCCACCGCCGTCGGCCCCACGATCACCGGCACCCATCGCTTAGCTGCGCCCAAAGCGTCGCTCCAGCTCGTCCTTGGCCAGGTGCACGATCGTCGGGCGACCGTGCACGTCGTGCGGCGGGAGGGTGCACGCGAAGAGACGCCGCAAGAGCTCGCGGATCTCCTCGGGCTCGAGGTGCTCGCCCGCTTTGACCGCGGCACGACAGGCATACGTCGCCGCGAATCGCTCGAGCCGATTGTGCAGACCGCCGAAGCGCCCCCGCGCGAGATCCGCCACGACCTCCTGGAAGCACCGTTCCGCGTCGAACCGGCGATGCGGATTGGGCACGGCGTGGACCGCCACCGCCGCGCCGCCGAAGGGCTCCGCCTCGAACCCGATGGCGGCGAGCAGGGGGCCATGCTCCTCGACCGCCTCGAGCTCCCGCGCCTCGAGATTCACCGTGAACGGCAACAACAGGTGTTGGGCGCCGCTCGCGCCGCTCGAGAGCTGCGCCATCGCGCGCTCGTAGAGCACCCGTTCGTGCGCCGAATGCTGATCGATGAACGCGATGCCCTCCGGCGTCTCCATGACGAGGTACGTGTTGAACACCTGGATCACGTCCGCACCCAGCGCGGGCGCCGCCTCCTCGAGCGGCGCGAAGAGCGAGGCCGCGGCCTCGTCCGGCAGGCGGTGCGGTCCCGCCCCGGGCGTTTCGACCGCCGCGTCCGTCCACGGCGCGGGCGACGCCGCCCGGAACGCCGGACCGCTCCCCATCTCCGCCGCCGAGCCGATCCCGCCCAGCGCGGCACGTACCGCCTCTTCGACCCCGCGCTCGATGCGGAACTTGTCGCGGAAACGGACCTCGAGCTTCTGCGGATGCACGTTCACGTCCACGGCGTCGCCCGGCAGCTCGAGCGCGAGAAAGACCGATGGCCGTGCGCCGGGATGCACCGCTCCCCGGTATCCCGCTTCGGCCGCCCGCACCACGAAGGGATCCCGGAAGGGGCGCCCGTTCACGAACAGATAGGCCTTCCGTCCCGTTGGCCGCGCGTCGGCGGGACGCTGGATGAACCCGCGCACCGACATCGCGCCGTCTCGCCACTCGACCGCGAGCAGTTGCCGCGCGAGCTCCGGACCGAAGAGCGCGGCAACCCGCTCCGCGGTGGACGTCGTGCGCGGCGCGTCCAGCAGGACGCGACCGTCGCTCTCCAATCGAAACGACACGTCGAGCCGGGCGAGCGCCAGCACCGTGACAGCCTCCCCCGCCGCGCGCGTCTCCGCCTGCTGGGCCCGGAGAAACTTGCGGCGCGCGGGCGTATTGAAGAAGAGCCGTTCGACCGTCACGCTCGTGCCGGCCGTTCGTGCCACCGGCTCCACGCCTTCGAGCCGGCCGCCACGCACGACCACGCGTGTCCCCATCGCCTCGCCCACCCGTGCGGTTTCGATCGCCAGGCTCGAGACCGAGGCGATCGCCGCGAGCGCCTCGCCCCGGAACCCGTAGGTCGCCACGCCGACCAGCTCGGCGGCCGAGTGGATCTTGCTGGTGGCATGACGATCGACGGACAACACAGCGTCGTCGCGCTCCATCCCGCTCCCGTCGTCCGTGACGTCGATGCGCCGGCGCCCACCACCCTCCAGGGAAACGACGATGTCGGTGGCGCCGGCGTCGAGCGCGTTCTCGACCAACTCCTTCACCACCGACGCGGGGCGCTCGACCACCTCGCCGGCGGCGATCTGGTCGGCGACCGTATCCGGAAGAATCGCGATGCGCCCCATCAGAGCCGCACCACGTCCGTGGTGAGCACCCATCCCTCTTCCCCACCCTGGCGCACCAGCATCCACGCGCCGTCGCGCCGCACGATGACCACCGCAGACGCGGCCACCAGCGAGTGCGGGGCCGCGGCCACACCCGTCGGCGCATCACGGAGCGGCGCGCCGTCGGTCAGCACGATCGCGATCGGGCGCGCGTAGCGCCGCCCGAGCCCATGGCCCACGATGGCGAGTGCCGCCCCGGCGATCAGCAGCGCGATCCCCCATCGGCGGCGGACGGGCCGGATGAGCGCGAGCCAGCCGAGGAGCCAGAGCACGGCGGCCGCGAGCAGTGCCTCGACCGGCCGGATCGGCGAGACCGCCGTGAGCGCCGCGCTCCCGGGATCCTCCGGGAGCAGGGACAGCGCGCGGCGGATCGCCTGATCGCGCGGCGCGAGACGCGCGGCACGGAGCCACGCGACGCGCGCCATGCCGTCCTCCCCCGCGCGGTAGAGCGCATCGCCCGCGTTGAACCAGTGCGCGGCGACGTCCGGCTGCGCGCGTGCCTGGGCCAGGAAGCTGTCCGCCGCCGTGCGGAACGCCCCGGCGTCGTACAGCCGGCCGCCGGGCGATCCCTGGGCGGCGAGCCGGCTCGCCCCCACGGCGAGGGCGAGGAGCGCGACCCCGGTGAGGAACCGCCGCCGCCCGGCCCGATCGCCTTCGCCCGCCAAGGCGCGAAGCACCTCGGCGACCTCGGCCGCCAGCTCGTCGGCATCACTCGCGCCGTCCACACCGAAGACCGCCTGCCGGAGGCGGTCGCGGACGCGCACCGCGTGCTGGGCGAGCTGGGCCTCGACGCCAGCGGCCCGTAGCGCGTCCGCCAATCCGTCGCCCTCTCGATGCTCCACGTCAGGTACGAGCCCGGCGAGCGCCGTACGGAACGTCCGGTCGAGCGCATCCAGCGAGCCGTCGGGAAGGGGGGACGGCGCCCGCCGCACGCGCCGCGGACTCCGCCGGCGCCGGACCATCAGAGTGATGAGCCACAGCAGCGGCGGCGCGAGGAAGACGACGAGCCATATGCGCTCGCTCAGGTGTCCGAGACGGATGAGCACGCTCGGCGGCGCGGGCGTCATCAATGGCGGCGGTGACGGGCGCGGCTCGACCGAGACGGCACCCGGCGGCGCCACGATCCGCACCGCCGACGCACGGGTCGTCTCGTAGCGACCCGCCTCCGGCTCGTAGTACGCGTAGCGCGGGCCGGGGATCGTGAGCGTCCCTGCGGAGTCGGCGACCACGAGATAGGTGAACTTCTTGATGCCGCCGATCATGCCGGCGGTCGTCTGCACGGTGGACGTCACGTCGCCCGGGTAGATCCGGAGTCCCACCGGCCACGCGATCGTCGGCGCGGGCCACAGCGACACGTTGCCCGTGCCGCGCAGGGTCGCCGTGATCGTCACGGCGCCCCCCGGCCCCACCTCGTGCGCCGAGGCGCTCATGTCGAGCGTGAGTCCACTCCCGGTCGCGCCCGTGAAATCGGCGGGCCGCCCGCGCGTCGGCAGCCCGGATGCCGTGATCGTGAAGCCGTGACTCACCACCTCATGCTGCAGCTCGCGGCTCAGGAACGACGTCGTCACCGGCAGGACGTACGAGACGGTGCCGGGACCGATGTGCAACGGGCCGCCGCTCACCGGGAACAGCACCTGGTGGCCCACGAAGAGATCGTACCAGCGGCCAGCCACGCGCCGGCTCGCGACGATGCCGACCGGTGTGTTCTGGTCGTACGTCCAGGCGCCTTCGATCGCCGGCTCCGTCAGGGTGGGCGGCGTGCGGAGCTTGGCGCGCAAATCCCGCGGGAACCACGCGCCCTCGACCAGATCCACTTGCTGACCGATCGTCGGTCGCTCCGGCACGGCCACGACCTGGAGCATCACCTGGTCGGCGCCCACACCCGGCGACGGCAGGTGATCGATCAGCGCCTGCACGCGCGGCGAGAGGCCGCGGGACGCGGCCGTCGGTGGCGCGGCGATGCTGATGCTGATCGGCACGCTCTCGCCGACCTCCTGGTCCTGTACCGCGCGCACCGCGCCGATCGTGCCCGTCCCCGCGCGGACGGGGGTGAGCCGCAGCGTGCGGGTCACGGTGCGTTGCGGCTGCCCGTCGATGATCCGGACCTCGGTCGCCTCCCGCGACTCGTCGAGGCGCAGATTCTCGAGCTTCGGATCGCCGATCTGCACCGGCCGCGTGCCGTCGGAGCGCACGCGAACGGTCACGGTGACCACGTCACCGACCAGCACGTGATTCCGATCCACCGTGACGGTGATGACCGGCTGCTGGAGCGCGAGCACGAGCACCGCGACGAGCGCTACCAATCGGGCCCCGCACTGGTGGTCCGCGCCGGCCCGCGGCGCGCGTTCTGCTCCTTCAGCGTCTGCCGCTCCTCGGCCGCGATCGACTGGAGAATCTGCTCGGCCTGCGCGCGGGAGAGCTGGGGCAGCGCGCCGGGCGGCGGGTTCGGCTGTCCCGATCCCCCGCCCTGCGGCGGCGGCGGACTCCCGCCGCCCCCGCTCGGCGGTGGGGTCGGGACGAGCGCGAGCTCGTAGTTCCACTTCGCCGCGCGATCACCCGGGCGGAGCAGGAGCGCGTTGCGCAGCGCGCGACGTGCGTCCTCGAGATGCGTGTCCCGGTGCGCCGAGTCGGACACCGCGAGGCGAAGGTCGAGGAGGCCCAGATTGTAGAGCGCGCGGAAACGCACCGTCGGATCGAGCGACTTCGCCGCGCGCCCGAGCGCGGTTGCCGCGAGTTTCGGGGCGCCCACGGCGAGTGCCGCGGTCCCGGCGTTGTACCACGCGGTATCGGTCCCTCGCGCCTGGGCCCGCTGGAGATAGATCACGGCGGCCGCTCCCAGATCGCCGCGGCGCCACGCATCGGCGGCGTGATCGGTCGGCCCCTGCGCGCGGAGCGCGGGTGTGCCGAGCATGAGGAGGAGTCCGGCGAGCGCCGCGGTACGCCGCGTGAGCGTGGCCAGGAGCAGCAGCAGCACCGCCACGAGCGCCGGGATCCACCCACGCGGCACGTCGCTGGAGGTGGTGGTCGTGCTCTGCGGGATCCGCTTGTAGCCCGCGACGAAGCGCCGGACGGCACCGGCCTGGTCGTCAAGGCCGGCCGGCACGAGTGCCCCCTCCGCCGCGTCGGCCGCGGCGGTGAGGATGTCGTCGCGACGGGACGTCCCGACGGTCTGTCCGTCGGCATCGCGCAAATAGCCGGTGAGCGAATCCGCCGCATTCCGCACCGGAATCGGCACCGGCGTCACGCCCCCCTCGGCCACGAGGATCAGATGGATCCCGTCGCGCTTGAGGGCGCGCGCCGCATCCACG
>Ga0102953_1001912_pt1 | contig 12894 bp, 11 predicted proteins | sample SalPon2A_C_D2_MG_FD_78509 | JGI IMG/M metagenome (GOLD analysis project Ga0102953, IMG submission 78509) | Soil microbial communities from South San Francisco under conditions of wetland restoration - Salt Pond MetaG R2A_C_D2_MG | ecosystem: Environmental > Terrestrial > Soil > Wetlands | place... | reverse complement strand
GGCCTGTGGGTCCGTGCGCGCGGCAAGACCGCCTCGGTCGATATCCGCACCCAGCCGCACCCGGGTTTCCCCACCGACATGCAGGCCCAGTTCATGGCCCTGATGACCCTGGCCGAAGGGACCAGCATCGTCACCGAGAGCGTCTTCGAGAACCGCTTCATGCATGTCTGCGAACTGCAGCGAATGGGCGCCGATGTCGTCATCGAAGGCCATACGGCGAAGGTCAAGGGGGTCAGGTCCCTGCTCGGCGCCCCGGTCATGGCCACCGACCTGCGGGCCAGCGCCTCGCTCATTCTGGCCGGCCTGGCCGCGGACAATACCACCGAGGTTTCGCGCATCTACCATCTCGACCGCGGCTACGAGAAGATCGAGGAAAAACTCAAGGGTCTGGGGGCGCGAGTGGAGCGGATCCGGGAGTGAACCGAAAAAACGGTGATCAGTTATTGGTGATTGTTTGTTTTCTGCCGATCACTAATTACCAGTCACCAATCACGGGGTTTGAACTATGAGCGATTACATCACCTTCGCCCTGCCCAAGGGGCGGATCATGCAGGATTCCATGGAGCTCTTCGCCAAAATCGGCATCACCTGTCCGGAGATGGAGAAGGGCAGCCGCAAACTGGTTTTCGAGAATCCGGAGACCAGGTTCCGCTTCATGGCCGTGCGGGCCACCGACGTCCCCACCTATGTCGAATACGGCTGCGCCGATCTCGGCGTGGTGGGCAAGGATACCCTGCTCGAGCAGGGCAAGGACCTCTACGAGCCCCTCGACCTGAGATTCGGCTACTGCCGCATGGTGGTCGCCGAGCCGAAGGAGCTGCGGAGGGAAGACGATCCGGCCAACTGGTCCAATATCCGGGTGGCGACCAAATACCCCAACGTCACCGAACGCTATTTCGCCTCCCGGGGGGTGCAGGTCGAGCTGATCAAGCTCTATGGCTCGATCGAACTGGCCCCCCTGGTCGGTTTGTCCGAGCGCATCGTCGACCTCGTCTCCACCGGGGCCACCCTGCGGGAAAACGGCATGGTCGAGGTGGAGACGATCGCCGAGATCACCAGTCGCCTGATCGTCAACCGGGCCAGCCTCAAGACCAAGCACCGGCGCATCATCCGCATCATCGAGGGCCTGGAACAGATCATCGGCGAAGAGCCTTCCATCTCAGCCTGACAAGGAGCCGTCGCCATGCGCATGCTTTGCTTCAGCGACCCAGGATTCGAAGCCGATTTCCGGGAAATTCTCGAGCGCAAGGAGACCGTGCCCGCAGGGGTGGAGGAGACGGTGCGGGAGATTATCGGCGAGATTCGCGCCCGGGGCGACCGGGCCCTGTTTGATTACACGGAGCGCTTCGACCGCCTGCAGCTCGATACCGAAACGATGACGGTCAGCCGGCAGGAGATCGACCGGGCTCTGGCCGTCGTCTCCGAAAAAGACCTCGACGCCCTGAAACTGGCCACTGCCCGTATCGCCTCCTTCCACCGCAAGCAGAAGACCGAGACCTGGCTCTCCACCGAAGAGGAGGACGTCCTGCTGGGCCAGATGGTGCGTCCCCTCGACCGGGTCGGCATCTACGTGCCCGGCGGCAAGGCGGCCTATCCCTCCTCCGTCTTGATGAACGCGGTGCCGGCCAAGGTGGCCGGGGTGGATGAGGTGGTGATGGTGGTGCCGGCGCCCGGCGGCCAGCTCAATGCCCACGTGCTGGCGGCCGCCCATCTCTCGGGGGTCGACCGGATCTTCAAGATCGGCGGCGCCCAGGCGGTGGCGGCTCTGGCCTACGGCACCGAGACGGTGCCCCGGGTGGACAAGATCACCGGACCCGGCAACATCTACGTGGCCACGGCCAAGAAGATGGTCTTCGGACAGGTCGATATCGACATGATCGCCGGTCCCAGCGAAATCCTGGTGATCAACGACGGCAGCGGCGAGCCGGCCCACATCGCCGCCGACCTTCTCTCCCAGGCCGAGCACGACGAACTGGCCTCCTCCATCCTCATCACCACCGACGAAGCCTTCGGCGCCGAGGTGCAGAAGGCCCTGGTGGAGCAGCTCTCCGGGCTCTCGCGGGTCGAAATCGCCCGGCAGTCAATCGAGCGCTACGGGGCGATCATCGTCGCCGCGGACCTGGACGAAGCGATCGCCTTCAGCAATCGCATCGCTCCGGAACACCTCGAGCTGGCGGTCGACAACCCCTTCGAGATCCTGCCCCGGATTCGGCATGCCGGGGCGATTTTCATGGGACACCACACCCCCGAGGCGGCCGGCGACTACCTGGCCGGTCCCAACCATACCCTGCCCACCGGCGGCACCGCGCGGTTCTTCTCGCCGCTGGGAGTGGATGACTTCGTCAAGAAGTCGAGCATCGTATCTTTTTCCCGGCCCGGCCTCGAGAGGCTGGGTGAGGATATCGTCCATATCGCCGAGCTGGAGGGGCTCACCGCCCATGCCCGCTCGGTATCCATCCGCCTCGAGAAGTAAAGGGAGATTGTCATGGCTCGCAGCGCCACTATCGACCGGCAGACCCGAGAGACCGAAATCCACCTCACCCTGATTCTGGACGGTCAGGGCGAGAGCAAGATCGACACCGGCGTTCCCTTCATGGACCACATGCTCACCCACGTCGCCAGGCACGGCTTTTTCGACCTCACCGCCCGGGCGCGGGGAGACCTGGAGATCGATGCCCACCACACGGTGGAGGATCTGGGTATCTGCCTCGGCGAGGCCTTCCGGAAGGCGCTCGGCGACAAGGCCGGAATCCGTCGCTTCGGCCGGGGAACGATGCCGATGCACGAGGCGCTGGCCTCGGTGATCCTCGACTTTTCCGGACGTCCCTTCCTGGTCTTCAACGTCGACATGGCCAAGGCCAAGGTCGGAGAGTTCGACACCGAGCTGGTGGAGGAGTTCTTCACCGCCTTCTGCAATCATGCCGGCGCCAACCTGCACGTCAACCTGGCCTACGGCGACAACCTGCACCATATCATCGAGGCGATCTTCAAGGCTTTCGGCCGCGCCCTGGACGAGGCCGCCTCCCTCGACCCGAGGATCGAAGGGGTGCTCTCCACCAAGGGAAAACTGGAGTAGCTTGAAAAAGGAAAGCGGTTCATTCATGAACAAAATCACCATCGTCGATTACGGCATGGGCAATCTGCGCAGTGTCCAGAAGGGCTTCGAGAAGGTCGGCTTCGACGCGCGGGTCACCGCCGATCCCCGGGAGGTGGAGCAGGCCGACAAGCTGGTCCTGCCCGGCGTCGGCGCCTTTCGCGACTGCATGGACAACCTGCGCCGGGGCGGCTTCATCGAACCGATTCTGGGGCACATCGACGCCGGCCGCCCTTTTCTCGGCATCTGCCTGGGGCTGCAGCTGCTGTTCACCGAGAGCGAGGAGTTCGGCCGGCATGAGGGCCTCGACATCATCCCCGGCAAGGTGGTCCGCTTCCCCGACGACATGCGCCAGGGCGGCGAGGTCCTCAAGGTGCCGCACATGGGCTGGAACCAGATCGAGATCCGTCGCGCCGCGCCGATCTTTCGCGGGGTGGAGGAGGGCACCTCGGTCTATTTCGTCCATTCCTACCGGGTCGTCCCCGACGATGAGTCGCTGGTGGCGACGGTGACCGACTACGGCGTGTCTTTCTGCTCCTCGGTCTGGAAGGACAACGTCATGGCGACCCAGTTTCACCCGGAAAAGAGCCAGCGGGTGGGGCTGAAGATCCTGGAGAATTTCGGCAAACTGTAGGGGCGAATCTTGTATTCGCCCAGGGTGGTCACGTTTGTGCGCCATTGTAGGGGCGAGGCGCTGCCTCGCCCGGGCGACCCACCGGGTCGCCCCTACAGAATTACGTTCCTGCGAAAGGAATTTTATGATCGTCATACCCGCCATCGATCTGAAGGAAGGCCGCTGCGTCCGCCTGGAGCAGGGCCTGATGGAAAAAGATACGGTCTACAGCGACGATCCGGCCGCTCAGGCCCGCAACTGGCAGGAGCAGGGCGGCGAGCTGCTGCACATCGTCGATCTGGACGGCGCCTTCGCCGGCGTGCCACGCAACCGCAAGGCCATCGAGGCGATCGTCGCGGCGATCGACATCCCGACCGAACTGGGCGGCGGCATTCGCGATCTGGAGACGGTCGAGGCCTACCTCGAACTCGGTCTCGACCGGGTCATCCTCGGCACCGTGGCCAAGGAGAACCCGGCCCTGGTGGCCGAGGCCTGCCGCCTCTTTCCGGGCCGGATCGTGGTCGGTATCGACGCCAGGGACGGTCTGGTGGCGGTGCGCGGCTGGGCCGACGTGACCGAGAAGAAGGCCAGCGAGCTGGCCGCCGAGATGGAGGGCGCCGGCGTTTCGGCGATCATCTACACCGACATCGCCCGCGACGGGATGATGCAGGGGCCCAACATCGAAGCGACCAGGGCCCTGGCCGAAGCAATCTCCATCCCGGTTATCGCCTCCGGCGGCGTCTCCAGCCTCAAGGATATCGAGAACCTGCTGGCCATCGAGTCCGCCGGCGTGACCGGGGTGATCACCGGCAAGGCGATCTACACCGGCGCCCTCGACCTGCGGGCGGCGGTTGCGCTGACGAAGGGTGGAAAATAATGTAGGGGCAGGCCTTGTGCCTGCCCTGGGCACCCACACGGGGTGTCCCTACAATGGGATTTGAACCATGCTGACCAAACGCATCATTCCCTGCCTCGACGTCAAGGACGGCCGGGTCGTCAAGGGGGTCCAGTTCATCGAGCTGCGCGACGCGGGCGATCCGGTGGAAGCCGCCGAAGCCTACGATGCCCAGGGCGCCGACGAGCTGACCTTTCTCGATATCACCGCCTCGAGCGACAAGCGCAACATCATCCTCGACGTGGTGCGGCGCACCGCCGAGCGGGTTTTCATGCCGCTCACCGTGGGCGGCGGGGTGCGGGAGATCGCCGATATCCGCAATCTGCTCAATGCCGGCGCCGACAAGGTTTCGATCAACACGGCTGCGGTCCATCGCCCCGAATTCGTGCGCGAGGCGGCCCAGCGCTTCGGTTCCCAGTGCATCGTCGTGGCCATCGACGCCCGCCGGGTCTCCGGGTCCGACCCCCAGCGCTGGGAGGTCTATACCCACGGTGGGCGCAATCCGACCGGCATCGACGCGGTGGAGTGGGCGGCCCGCATGGAGGATTTCGGGGCCGGCGAGATCCTGCTGACCTCGATGGACCAGGACGGAACCAAGGACGGCTACGATATCGAGCTGACCCGCGCGGTCAGTGACCGGGTCGGCATTCCGGTCATCGCCTCCGGCGGAGTCGGCGGTCTCGAGCATATCCGCGAGGGACTGGTCGAGGGCGGCGCCAGCGCTGCCCTGGCCGCCAGCATCTTCCACTTCCGCGAGCACACCATCGAGGAGTGCAAGGAGTACCTGAAGGAGCGCGGCGTCCCGGTAAGACTTTAACAAGGTGAAGTTTTGAGTTGAAAGTTTTCAGTTTTGAATTGAAAACTAAAAACTCAACACTAAAAACTCAACACTGGTTTTCAACATGTCTTTAATCGCTCAGCTCAAATTCGACGAAAACGGCCTGATACCCGCCATCGCACGCGACGCCGAGAGCGGCGACGTGTTGATGATGGCCTATATGAATGCCGAGGCGGTGACTCGTACCATGGAGACCGGCCGGGTGCATTATTTCTCCCGCTCTCGGCAGAAGCTCTGGATGAAGGGGGAGTCCTCGGGCCATGTGCAGGAGGTCAAGGAGATCCGCTTCGATTGCGATGCCGACTGCCTGCTGGTGAGCGTGCGACAGAGCGGCGCGGCCTGCCATACCGGCCACCGTTCCTGCTTCTACCGGGTCTGGGACGGCGAGGGGCAAGGCCGGGTCGAAGGCGAAAAGAGCGTCGACGCCGCCTCCCTTTACGCCCGCAACGACATCCTCGACGCCCTCTACCACGTCATTCAGGAGCGTCGCCAGAACCCTTCCGAAAAGTCCTACGTCGCCTCGCTCTTTGCCAAGGGACTCGACAAGATCCTCGGCAAGGTCGGCGAGGAGGCCACCGAACTGGCGGTGGCCGGCAAGGGCGGCGACCGGGAGGAGGTTGTCTACGAGGCTGCCGACCTCTTCTTCCACACTCTGGTGCTCCTCGGCTACTATGATTTGCCGCCGGAGCGGATTTATGCCGAGCTGAGGAGCCGTTTCGGCCTGTCGGGAATCGAAGAAAAGGAGAGCCGCCGGAAATAGGAATTAGGTATTGCCTCTGGAGGGGCATCTGTAATAATATGGTAAATTCGGACAAAAAGGGGCGCCGACCTGTCGGGGGCCCTCTTTGCATTTTCTACCCAGGAGTCGGCGATGAATCTCAAAGACCAGTTGAACCAGGCGATGAAGGAGGCGATGAAGTCCAGGGATTCCCTCCGTCTGAATACCGTCCGGGCCATCCGCAGCGCCGTCAAGAACCGCGAAATCGAAGAGCGCCGCGATCTTGACGACCAGGGCATCATCCAGGTGATCTCCACCCTGGTCAAGCAGCGCAAGGAGTCGGCCCAGGTCTACCGGGAAAGCAACCGTCCGGAGCTGGCCGATCAGGAGGAGCGGGAGCTGGCCATCCTGCAGGAGTTCCTGCCCGCCCAGCTCGGTCCCGAGGAGATCGACGCCATCATCGCCGATGCGATGGCCGAAACCGGAGCCAAATCGATGAAGGACATGGGCCGGGTGATGAAGATCGTCTCCGCCAAGACCGTGGGGCGGGCCGACGGCAAGGCGGTCAGTGAACGGGTCAAGGCCCGGCTTTCCGGTTGAACGGGGCCCCGGCGATGAATGCCGTCGACATCACCATCCTCGTCCTGCTCGTCGCTTTCCTGATCAAGGGCCTCTTTCGCGGCCTGTTCAAGGAACTGTGTTCTCTTGCGGGGCTGGTGGCCGGCGGTTTTCTCGCTTTCCGTTTTCATGCGCCGCTGGCGGAGACGATGGTCGATGCCTTTGGCATCTCTCTCAAGGCCGGGGTGGTTTGCGCCTTCCTGCTCCTTTTTTTGACGACCGTCCTTTTCTTCGGCGTTCTCGGTTTTTTGCTCTCGCGCTTTATCAAGCTTCTCTTCCTCGGGGGACTCAACCGCGTGGCGGGAGGGCTGTTCGGTCTATTTCAGGGCGTGTTGCTGCTGACGGTGGTTCTTTTTGCACTTTCCACCAGCACGCTGCCCGCCTTCCTGCAGCCGATGTTCGAGAAATCGGTGTTGCGGCCGCCCTTTGTCCATCTGGCCGAGACGGTTTTCGACGGCAGTCGTCGAATTTTCTCCGGTTGACAGGGACGGTTTCCGAATATCGCGGCCGCCAGGCCGATTGCCAAGGATAAATGAACGAAGAAACTCTGCGGGTTCTGGAATTCGACAAAGTGCGACAGGTTCTGGCCGGACTCGCCAGCAGCGAGCCCGGCCGGCAGAGGGTGAGATCCCTGCTTCCCCTGGCCTCCCGGGAAGAGGTCGAGACGTCCCTGACCGAAATTTCCGAGATGGTGGGATTGCTGGCCGAAGGCACCGCTCCTCCCGTCGGCGGCTGCCGGGACCTGCGCCAGGTGGCGAAGCGCCTGCGGGCCGAAGGCGGATGGCTGGATCCCGAGGCTTTGCTGGCCGTGCTCGCCAGCCTCGAGGCCGCCCGCGATTGCCGAGGCTGCTTTCGCGACCGCGAAGAAGCTCCGCTGCTCTCGGCCCTGGCGGCCGGGATCGCCGACCTCAAGGAGCTGCGGCGGCAGCTGCGGGAAAGTCTTGGTCCCCGGGGCGAGATCCTTGACGGCGCCTCCTTCGAACTGGGGGAGCTGCGCCGCGACATTCACAAAGTCAGGGGACGGATCAAGCGCACCCTGGAAGGACTTCTGGCCAGCGAGGCCCTGGCCGGGGTCTTTCAGGACCGCATCATCACCGAGCGCGACGGTCGTTACGTGGTGCCGGTGCGGACCGACCATCGGGGCCGGGTCAAGGGCTTCGTCCACGACGAATCGGCCAGCGGCCAGACCCTCTTCGTCGAGCCGGCCCAGGTGCTTGAGAACAACAACGAGCTGCGCAGTCTTCTGCGTCAGGAGCAGCGAGAGGAGGAGCGCATCCTGCGCCGCCTCAGCGAGGCGGTGCGGCGGCAGGCCGATGTGCTCCTGGAAAACCAGGCAATCCTGGCCCGCCTCGATTTTGTGGGGGCCGCCGGCCGCTTCTCCCGGCAGTGCGGAGGGGCCGGGCCGAGAATCTCGGGTACGCCCCTGATCGAACTTCGGGGCGCGCGCCATCCGCTGCTGCTCTGCCGCCCCGACGGCACCCTGGACCCGGCGGGCGCGGTGGGAATCGATCTGCTCCTGGGCGCCGAGCGCAACACCCTGGTGATCAGCGGACCCAACACCGGCGGCAAGACCGTGGCCATCAAGACGCTCGGGCTGCTTCTGCTGATGGTTCGTAGCGGACTGCACATTCCCTGCCGGGCCGAAAGCCGGGTGCACCTGTTCGAAAAAATTTACGCCGACATCGGCGATGAGCAGAGCATCGAGGCCAGCCTGTCGACCTTCTCCGGGCACCTGATGCGTATCAAGAGAGTTCTCGACGAGGCCGACGACGAGTCCCTCGTGCTGCTCGACGAGATCGGCACCGGTACCGACCCCGCCGAGGGCGGGGCGCTTGCCCTGGCCGTACTCGATACCTTGCGTGAGCGCGGAGCGCGCACTGTGGTGACCACCCACCTCAACCTGGTCAAGGGCTACGCTCATCTGAATGCCGGGGTGGAGAACGCCGCCGTTGAATTCGACAGCGAAACCCTGGAGCCCACCTACCGGCTGCACTACGGCATACCCGGAGCGAGCAGCGCCTTCGCCATCGCCCGGCGGCTCGGACTGGCCGAGGAGGTGCTGGAGCGGGCGAACGGGTATCTCGACGAGGGCGAGCGGGAAGGGCTGGAGCTTGTCGAGCGGCTCAACCGCCTGCGCAAGGAACTGGAGGGCGACCTCGCCGAGGCCCGCATCCTCAAGGAGCGGGCGCGGCAGGAACGCGAGAAGCGCAAGCGCCTTCTCGACGAGCTCGAAGGGCAGAAGCGGGCCATCCTGGAGAAGGCCTCCCGGCGGGGGGAGCAGCTCGTGCGCGAGGCCGAGGCCCGGCTCAAGGACCTGCTGAAGGAAGCCCGCGGGAGGACCGCCGATGCCCGCGCCGAAGCTCGCCTGGCCGGCGAGGCCAGAGCGGTGCGGGAGGATGTCCGTTCCGCCTCCAGGGTTTCCCGACGCCCCGCCCGCCGGCCGACCCGGGTCGAGCCGGGCGAGCTGCTGCACATCGCCGCCCTGGACACCGACGGCGAAGTGGTGCGGGTCTCCGGCGGCGACGCCGAACTGGTGGTGCACGGCAAGAAGCTGCGCCTGGCCCTTGGCGACCTCGAACAGTACAGCCCCCCGCGCTTCGCCGCGAAAAAGGGAGGCAGCACGGTGCGCGGCCGGGTCGAGCGGGAGCGCTTCGAACCGAAACTGCTGCTGGTCGGCAAGCGGGTCGATGCGGCGCTGCCCCTTCTCGACCGCTTTCTCGACGATGCGCTGCTGCATGGGATGCGCGAGGTGGAAGTGGTGCACGGCGCCGGCGAGGGCATCCTGCGCCGCGCGGTGCGCGAATTTCTCGTCGGACACCGCGGCGTGGCCGCCTTTCATTCCGCGGACGTGGCCAGGGGCGGGGACAACGTGACGATGGTCGAACTGAGAGGGTGATGGGCGGACGGATTGCCGAGGACAAGATTCAGGAGATCCGCGATCGCATCGATATCGTCGAGGTGGTCTCCGGCTACCTGCCGCTCAAGCGCTCGGGTGCCAACTACCAGGGGCTCTGTCCCTTTCATGCCGAGAAGACCCCTTCGTTCAACGTCAACGCCCCGCGGCAGATTTTTCATTGCTTCGGCTGCGGCGTCGGCGGCAACGTCTTCTCCTTCCTCATGCGCATGGAGGGGCTCTCCTTTCCCGAGGCGGTGCGTCGGCTCGGAGAGAGAGTCGGAGTCGAGATCGAGGAGGAGCGGATTTCGCCGGCCGAGGAAAAGCGCCGGGCGGAGCAAGAGTTGCTTGCCCGGATCAACGACGTGGCCTGCGATTTCTATCACCGCATTCTCATCGAGGAGCCCGAAGGGGCGGAGGCCCGGCGTTACCTGCGCGGCCGGGGTTACGACGGGGAGACGGTCCGGCGTTTTCGCCTCGGCTACGCCCCGGATGCCTGGGAGGCGCTCGCCGGCCACCTCGGCGCCAAGGGGTTCGAAACCCGGCTGGTGCGCGAGAAACTGGGGCTGACCCGCGCCGGCAAGCACGGTCGCGGCGACTACGATCTGTTCCGGCGCCGGCTCCTTTTTCCGATATTCGACACCCGGGGGCAGGTGGTGGCCTTCGGTGGGCGGGTTCTCGACGACTCGCTGCCCAAGTACATCAATTCCCCCGAATCGCCCCTCTATCACAAGGCGCGCATCCTCTACGGACTCTACCAGGGACGGGAAGCGATGCGCAGGCGTGACGAGGGGATCGTGGTCGAGGGCTACTTCGACCAGTTGGCACTGCACCGGGCCGGCTTCGAAAACGCGGTGGCCACCTGCGGCACCGCCCTGACCTCCGACCACGCCCGGGTGCTCAAGCGCTACGCCAAGCGCCTGCTGCTGCTCTTCGACCAGGACCGGGCCGGGCAGCAGGCGACCTGCCGGGCGATGGAGGTGCTGCTGCCGGTCGGCGTCTCGGTGGCGGTGGTGGAGCTGCCCGCTGGCGAGGATCCCGACTCCTTCCTGAGGAAACAGGGCGAGGAGGCTTTTCGCCAGCGTCTTCAGGCCGCGCGGCCGGTTCTCGAATGGTTTATGGAACAGGCCCTGGAGGCTCACGGCGACCATGTCGAGGGCCGCGCCCGGGCCGTCGAGGAGGTGCTGGACAAGCTGCGCCTGCTGCCCAGCGATATCGAGCGCAGCCTCTATCTCAAGTCCCTGTCCGCGCAGACTGGCATCGAGGAGGCCCTGCTGCGGCGCAAGCTGGCCCGTTCGCGGGAGCGGTCCCCCCCCGCGGCCTCGCGGCCGGTGCCGGCGCCCGTAGCCGCACCGCCGACCAGGTCCCGACCGGCCGAAGCGGGCAGGGACCTCAAGGCCCAGCAACTGCTGCTGCACATGATGATCGCCGACCCCCGGGTGCGTCGCCGGGTCGGCGATGAGGGAGGGGCGACGTTTTTCATCGATCCCGACCATCGGGCCGTCGCCGAGGCGGTTCTGGCCCTCGGCGACTCGGAGGAGGGGAAGCTGGACCACGCGTTGCTCGAAACCAGGCTGAACCCCGAGCAGGAAGCGATTTTATCGGGTATTCTTATTCGAGACGAGGATATTTTCGCCGAGGTCTCGGAGCAGATTTTCGAGGATTGCCGCAAGGTGGTGCAGAACGAACAGCTCCGACGACGCATCGCCGAGCTGAACGATCTGATCCGCGAGGCCGAAAGCCGGGGCGATGCCGAAACGCTCTCCCGGCACCAGACCGAGTTGACCCGGGTCGTTCTGCAACTGAAGAAACGTTAAAAATTCACGATAAGGCAAAATCCACCGGCCTCCGCGGGAGACGGGGAGCGAGAGGAGAAGGCAAGGCATGGCCAAGAAGACCGGAATGGAAGAGATGCAGCAACTCATCGACATCGGCAAGGAGCGGGGCTACCTCACCTATGATGAGGTCAACGACGCCCTTCCCGCCGACATGATCTCGTCGGACCAGATCGACGATGTGATGAGCATGTTCGGCGAAATGGATATCGAGGTGGTCGAAACCGACGAGAAGATATCTCTCGGCAAGGGAACGGTCCTCGAGGACGACGTGGCGGAAGACGGCGACGACGAGGAGGAGGAAGAGTCCGAGTTCGAGGCCGGAACCCTGGGCCGCACCAGCGACCCGGTGCGCATGTACCTGCGGGAGATGGGGCAGGTCTCGCTGCTGACCCGCGAGGGCGAGGTGGAAATCGCCAAGCGCATCGAGGAGGGCGAAGCCCTGGTGACCCGGGTCATCATGAAGACCCCCATTGCTTTCAAGGAAATCATTTCCCTGGGCGAGCAGCTGGAAAAAGGGCAGATCGGGGTCGCCGAAGTGACCAAGGAGTACGAAGAGGAAGAGGGCAGCGAAGAGGCGCAGAAACAGCGCGAGCGCATCCTGTCCCTGGTCGACCAGATTCACGAACTCGACGATCGCTTCATGGAGCTGCGCGAAAAACTGAGCGCGGCCAAGGGGGCCGAGAAAAAGGCTCTGGAGAAGGACTGCCAGGCCATTCGGGGTGAGATCTCCGAGCTGATGCGCAAGATCCGCCTCAAGGATCACCAGGTCGCCAAGATCGTCGATCGGCTCAAGGAACTGGCCACCCAGGTCAAGAAGGGAATGGGCGAGGTTGCCGCCTGCGAACGGGAACTCGACAAGCCTCACGCGGAGATCAGGCGGCAGCTCCGGCGCATGCGCAAGAGTGAAGACGAGGCGCACAAGATTTCCGAGGAGCTGGGGGTTCCGATCGACTCGTTGCTGGTGATCGAAAAACGCCTCAAGAGCGCGCAGCGCAAATTCAAGCGGGTGGAGGAGGAATCCGGATTCGTCCCGGAGGAGCTGCTCGAATCCCTCAAGGAAGTGCACAAGGGTGAGTGGAAGGCCAAGCAGGCCAAGAGCGAACTGGTCGAGGCCAACCTGCGACTGGTCGTTTCCATCGCCAAGAAATACACCAACCGCGGCCTGCAGTTCCTCGATCTGATCCAGGAAGGTAACATCGGCCTGATGAAGGCGGTCGACAAGTTCGAGTACCAGCGGGGCTACAAGTTCTCCACCTACGCCACCTGGTGGATCCGGCAGGCCATCACCCGGGCCATCGCCGACCAGGCCCGCACCATCCGCATCCCGGTCCACATGATCGAGACGATCAACAAGCTGATTCGCACCAGCCGGCAACTGGTGCAGGAG
>Ga0102953_1001910_pt1 | contig 12906 bp, 4 predicted proteins | sample SalPon2A_C_D2_MG_FD_78509 | JGI IMG/M metagenome (GOLD analysis project Ga0102953, IMG submission 78509) | Soil microbial communities from South San Francisco under conditions of wetland restoration - Salt Pond MetaG R2A_C_D2_MG | ecosystem: Environmental > Terrestrial > Soil > Wetlands | place... | reverse complement strand
GTTCAGCCCTCCGATTAGTAAAACTGGTGTTTGTTGCAGACATACAATAAATTCCATTACCGGTGCAAAAAAGGTAGTAACGCCCGTCTTCACCTTTAATGATATTTGAGGGGTCGTGGATTGGATCTTGTGCTACCGCTTCATGATTTGCCAATAGCATTGATCCGGAAAATAGAACGAGAAATGTTAATGGACGTAACAATGATCCCATTAACATAAAATAAGGATCCATATACTTTCGTGAGGCAACTATTCTTTTCATGCTTTTCAGTTTTGGTCATCTTTTGTTTTGTGATCATCAAATTTAACTTAAAAAAGATAGAAAGTGAGTGGATCGATCGTGATCTTTGGTGGATTTTTAGATACGACCAAATGAAGGGTTTTTTCAAGAAAAAATTAAATGAGTATCCGCATGCATACCTAAAAGCAGAATGAAGTATTGAAAATCAATTCGTTTGTCCTGAGCACTGAAGGGAGCGAATTGATTTTCCCTGTTCCCTATAGGGCCGGGGCAAACAGGGAGAATCCCAGTCTGACGCCTGGCAGGAATTTGCGAACCAGGTAAAAATGCGGATAACCATAAAAATTAAACGAAAAAGGGCCGCCGGAATAAAATTCCCGACAGCCCTTAATTGATTATGATTCAAAAACTGTTTTACCAGTTTTGGGAAATTGTGGCATTAATTCGTCTTAATCACCTTGAAGGTTTTAATTATGCCATTACTTTCAACTTTCAGAATATACATTCCGGCAGATGGAACAGTAATGGATTTCTCAGAGTCGGTTGACAACTGTTTTTTAACCAGATTACCAAGCATATTGTAAACGCTAATGATACTTGAATTCGACGTGGTTTTTACTTTGAAGCTGGTGTTTGAAACAGTTGGATAAACCATAATGGCGTTTTGCTCAATATCAGCTACACCTGTTGGTTTTACTGTGAAGTTGATGGTGTAAGTACTGGTTGTGGTTCCATCTTCTGCAGTAACGACAATTGTTGTCGATCCTGGCAGTTCAGTGGCATCAGTTATAACAACGGTCGCATTGGCATCAGTTGTTGTTGCAGCAACCGAAGGAACAGCTGTTGTTCCGGTATTCAATTCAACATCGTAAGTCATTGTTGCCGCATCAAATCCAGCGACAGTAGTGCCAGACATTTGTAAATCAGCTAATGAAGCATCGCTCGACTTGGTTCCTTTAACAGGGAAGTTAACGGTATAAGTATTTTTAGTGATTCCGTCTTCAGCAGTAACTACGATTGTTGTCGTTCCTGATATCTCTGATGCAGCTGAAACTTCTACCGTCGCATTCGGATTGGTTGGCGTTGCGGTAATCGTAGGTACCGTCGAAACGCCACTGGCAACGCTGTCATCGTAAGTCAAATTGTAGGATACAAATCCCTGAATCGTATCACCATCAACCATTAAAGCAGAAAGCGTCGCATTGGTAGTTGAATCTTCCACTGGGTAGTCGTATGCACGAGTGGCAATGGTTTGTTCATCCATTTGTCCGGTATAGATGTTGTATTCCAGAACTTGCCCCAGCCAGGTTGGGTCGTTTGAGTAACCAGATTTACAGAGATAGGCAAGTGCGTTGCTCAGGTTGTATGTTTTGTTGGCATCGCTCAATTGAGCGGAGCCTGCAAACAAACCATCAATGTATAGGCTGATTGAATCATTGCTAAAGACACTGACGACATGGTGTGGAAGACCATCATCCACAATGCTGCCACTAGTAAATCCTGATTCTGCACTCCATGGGCTAGTGGAATTAAGACAACTAACAGCTGCACGAGATTTCAATGAAGTAAAGAAATAGTCATAACCATATCCGTTATCAGGATTGGTATTTCCGAAATAAGTTAGCATGGTGTTAGAGCCGTTTGTTGTTGAATCAACATCCACAATGTAAGCTTCAACAGTGATTGAAGGGTAGGTGTTGATGGCAATTTCTTCACCGGGAAAAGAAATGTATTCTCCATTGGTTGACGTGGTGTAAACGCCACCAGAGATCATTCCTCCATGAACGGTTCCATCGGCATTGCCAGCAACATCTTTTGCTGTTCCGTCAGCAAAGGTGTATGAGTGCATCAAGGACAATGGTGTATCAGTCATATAATGAATGATATAATCCTGCGTATAGGCTTGGTCAGCCGATGTAACTGTGATTGTTGTAGTTCCTTTTCCTGAAGAAACATCGATTGATCCTGTTCCGGTAACAGTTGCTGTTTGATCAGTAGCTTCCGCAGAAATTGTCAGCGATGTTGTTCCTTCCGGTATGATAACAGTATAATCTTTTAATTTAGGTTGGAAGGAAGGGTATAAATTTCCAGCATCAACAGTCAGTGTGTCCAGGCTCAAATCTGCACGTGGGAACGATTCAACATAAGTACCACCTGAGATGATTCCGTTGTGTCCATTGGCCATATCAACAGCCTGGGCCGAGTTGTTCAGGTCGAAATTGTAATAAGCAACCAGTCCGGGTTCGTCGCCTTTCAACACTTTATATTCATTGTCTTTCAATGTTTGTGCTGACAGTGAATCGCTCCAGATGCGAACTTCATCAATCAACCCATTGAATGTTCTGGCAGGTTCGCCATCCCAGGCACCAATCAGTGTGACGCCCTTTGACCAGTCAAGAGGATTAAAATCAGCAGCTTCCTGGTGTGCTTCGCCATCCAGAATTAATGTACGTGATGTTGGCGTTACGATGGCCACTACATGATGCCATCCATCTGTCATGACTTGCTGTGTTACCGTAGGCCCTGCGTATTGGTCGCCTCCAGAAGCATTTAATCGAAGCGCGTCATAACTCGTTTGCCAGCCCACATAAGAAATTCCGTTGTTGCCCTGAGGATTCATGATCAGGGAAGTGTAATCTGCCTGATCACCATCGGGTTTGAACCACATTTCAATGGTGTAGGGCAGGGTTGATAAGTTTAATCCTGAAATATCAATATTGCTTGAAGGCCCATCTCCGCCTTGTAAGCTAAGCGCGTAGTTGGTGCCATCAGCTTCTTTAATATTTACGGTGTAAGTTTCCGTAGCAGAGGCATCTTTCGAGGTAACTTTCAGATTGACAGTTGCCATGCCTCCTGTCAGCGTAATGGCGCCGCCACCTTCAACAGTTGCTTCAGGGTAATTAGGAACCCCGGTCACATCAACAGAAGTAGTTCCAACAGGAACAATAGCAGTGTATTCAGTGGTATCCTTGTCGAATAATGGATCTACAGCTCCTGAGGACAATTGGATATCTGACAAGCTTGCGTCTGAAGATCCATTATCTACGAAGATGGATAAATAATACGATTTTTCAGTTGTACCATCCAGGGCTGTCACGTCAATTTCTACATCCGTACCATCACCTGAAAAGGCAACGTAGCCATTTTGGGGAATCTCATTGCCCAGTCCATCAAACATCGCGATTGTTGCACCATGTACGGTAGGTATTGCATTGATTTGGACAGAATCAGTTCCATATGGAACGGGAACCTGATACAAGTCATTTCCCGGATCGAAGGTAGGGTCTAAGGTTCCGATATTGGTATACAGTGTGTCAAGTGTAGCATCATCAACACTGATTGAGGTTCCTAAAAAGTCATTGGCGTGTTGAGCAATTACCGCAGGATCAACTTCTCCATCCCAAATATTAAATTTGTCAATCGATCCGTTAAAATTGGGATCTGCCCAGCCATCAGGACCCTTAAAAATATTTGCAACTACGGTATCGATGGTAGAAATGTAGTCTACACCGGCAGTCGATGTTTCAGCAACTTTAACGCCATCCAAATAATACTTAAGCGCTTCTTTAGTTAACACAACCGTCACATAATGAAGGTTACCATCGTCAACTTCTTCAGAGTAAGCAGCCTTGGGATTTGTATTATTAACTGCTGCTCTTGATTCTGTTCCGCTGATCGTCGGTTGATACCATAAACAGTTACTACCACCGGTGTTATTGCCGAAATAGTACAACATCGTGTAACTGGTATTCGCACTGTCGACGGTTTCAAGATAAGCTTCTATCGTAACGGCATCGTACTTGTTTAATGCGAGTGCCGCCGCATCCAGGGAAATGTAGCCAGCCGTGTTCGCGGTAGCTCCGGAGACTGTAACTTTACCATCTGCTACGGAAATTTTATCACCGTGCAGCGTTCCATCCAGGCTTCCGGTCTGGTCAAAAACTGTTGAAGTGTCAAAGGTGCCATCCTCAAAGGTGTAGGAGTGCTTCAGTGTAGCCGTTTGTCCAAAAGACACGGACGTAAAAAATAAACCCAAAAGTGTTAGGGTTGAAAAAAATTTAAAATGTAGATTTTTCTTCATGTTCAAAAATTTAAATTATTATGTTTATTGTTGTGAAATAATACCATTCTTCAATATTTAAAAAGTTCTTTAATACAATTTTAGCATTCGCTATCTAAAATTCGAATTGGTTGTTTTACTGTGTTTAGTTTGTTTTAATCACTTTAACCGTCTTCGTTACTTCATTACATTGAATTTTCAGAATATACAGACCGGCAGATGGAACTGAGATGTTGGTTTCAAAATCGTCTGATCGTTGTTTTGAAACGATATTCCCAAGCATATTATAAACCGTGATAACCGCAGAATTAGTTGTGGTTTTCACTTTGAATTTACCAGATGAAATAGTTGGATAAACCATGATTTTATTTTGATCGATATCAGCGACTCCCGTAATAAGTTTGAAATTTACGGTATAGGTAGTTGTGGTAATCCCATCTTCAGCAGTAACAACAATCGTGGTTTTTCCGGGTAGTTCAGTGGTTTCCGTTACTTTAATCCCGGCGTTCGCATCAGTAGCCGTAGCTGTTACTTTAGGAACTTGGGTTGTACCAGCGCTTAGTTCAACATCATAATTCAAGGTTTTAGCATCAAATCCACCGACAGTTGTTCCGTCTGACTGAAGGTCAGATAACAAAGCATCGGCGGATAACTGGTAAAGTTCCCAATTGTCAATGTACCCGGTACCAGAACTAAAGAATACGCCTTGACTGGCTTTCAATGAAGATCCTGTCGTAAATGTAAAATCAACATCTTGCCATGAATTTGGCACTGTCACTTCGTGGTAAATATCGCCTTTGGCAGCATTCCAACCGTAAACACCGACACCAACCGGCGGATTGTTTGTTGGTAATCCACAGTCATCTACAAGCATCGCTTTAGCAATTTTTGCGGTGGTTGCCAGTGCTTCTTGTTGTGCGGCAATGGAGCCCAAATTTGTTACTTCTTCTTTTTGATTGATACCATAAGGCCAGAAATGCTGGGTGTCTCCGTGAATTTCACCGCCGTTAATCGATTTGATTAAGGCATCTGCCACCGTTCCCGTCCAAACACCGTTGACCATTTTTGCTTCCCATTCATTGGTGGTGCCTGACCCAAAATAGTGACACATTTCGTGCATTGCTGTTCCCACCCACATGTATCTTGTATTGGCTCCAAAATCGATTTCTCCATGATAGTTGGCTTGAGCTGTGGGGACTCCGGCATTATATACCACTCTGATGTTTTTTATAAAAGGTGTGTACTTGTTGAAGTAGTAGCAAGCACTGTCCATCGCTGTTTTTATTAACCGGTACGGTTCTGGATGGGCAGCACTATCAAAGGCCAAAGTGTAGGTCACTTTTCCCATGTTTTGCCCTGTTTCACTGGCTTTATAAACTTCAGCCTTCATCCGGTAGGTGGTGTTTGGCTTCAGGATACCAGTCAGATTTCGGTTCAGCGAACCATTGTTCGTGACTTTTCCACTGCGGCTTCCACAATACACAAAATCGGGGTTTGCATTAATACTTTTACTTCCCCAACCATCGGTCAGGTAATAATTACAAGTTGGATCAACAATTAAATTCTCGTTGTCAGGATAGAGTTGCGTGAAACAGTTATCATTCCTTTCAGCAAAAATCTGGATGCTGTCTATTGCGTCACCACTTGAAATAGTCAGGTATCCGGACGAATTTGCGTTTCCATCATAAGTCACTGTAACCGAAGAATTACTTGCAGTAGCAGGTAATGATGTTGGTGAAATTGTGATGCCTGAAGGAGCATTTAGTAGAATCGCATTGGTTAGATTATATCCGGTAATTCGGAAGTTGGTACTTGTACTTATTTCGTCCACGATAACATACGATGCGGAGGTAACAATTGTTGGGTCAGCAGAACCGGATACTTGCAGGCTGTCTTTTGCGCTTCCACTATTGAAATAGATGTAGCCGGTATTTGACTCGGTACCGTTGAATGTGACGGTTAAAACGTCGCCATTGGCATCGGCAGTCATTGACGATGGTGAAACCGTGAAGCCTTCGGGTGCAGTGATTTTGATGTCCTCTGAAAGATTAACACTACGAATGGTTACATTTTGTGAACCCTGTGTTGGGAATTCCAAAGCCGATGAAGACGTGTACACTTTAGGGACAGCATACATTTCCCAATTATCGATAAATCCGGTATTTCCTGAGAGGTCATAATTATTAAAGAAAATCCCTTGCGTGGAACCCAGGGTTGCGCCTGTGGTAAACGTAAAATCAACATCCTGCCACGAATCTGTTGTTTTGATTTGTCGATTAAAGTCACCTTGTCCATTTGACCAGCCAAATATGCCCAGTTGAAATGCGCCACCAATGACATATACTTCTGCTTTCACTCGATATTGGGTATTTGGCTTAAGTTTCCCAGTCAGGGTGACGTCCAGCGATCCACCATTTGTGCCGGATACCTTGCCGCTTGTAGCTCCACAATAAACATAGTCAGGATCAGAATTAATGGATTTGTTTCCCCATCCGGCAAAATTGGATAAATCACTGACGTACGGATCGGGTATTAGATTCGATACATTGGGGTAGAGTTGGGAAAAACAATCGTTTGTATATGATTTAACCGGAATGTTTAATTTTCCGCTTCCACTGGTCATGACGATGTTACCGTCAATGGATGAGGTTCCGTCATAGCTAACGGTAACAGCTGCCTGTTCTGCATTCGAGGGAAGCGTGTCCGGACTGACAGTAATTCCGCTAGGAGTGGTGATGAAAATGGTACTATCGAGATTTGCACCGGTTATTTTTATTGTTTCAGAAGAGTGAAGATTGTCGAATCCCAATGCTTTTACAGATGATGAAATAATGGCGGTTGACTCGGGACCGTCTTGATATAGGAATTTTACTTCGTCAGCCGATAAGGATTTATTGTATATGCTGAATTTTGAGATTGAACCAATCCATGTCGGGTCATTTGAATAACCACTTTTACCCAAGTAGGCTAGTGATGTGCCAATTGTTGATAATGCAATTGTGTTGGCCGTTTTTGAAACCAATGCGCCGTCAAGATACAGGATGACAGAGTCAGCATTGATGACCGACACCATTTGGTGTAAAACACCATCGTCATATTCCGGTCCATTGGCTCCGATTTCACTGTTATACGTTCCATCGGAAATTGTGGTGCGGCTGACATCATCACCCCGGGCTGTTGATGTTGAAAGGTAATTGTAGCCCAAGCCATCTGAGGTATTCGTATTTCCGAAATAAGAGAGCATGGTGTAACCACCGTTAGCTCCTTCAACTGATGTGTACCAGATTTCCTGGGAGATGGCAGAATAAGATTTTAGGTTCAGTGACGAACCGGAAAATGAAAGATAATCACCGTTTGAAGAAAGTTTTAATGCAAAATCTTCAATCGTTGCTGCTCCCTTTAAAACTCCGTTCACTGGGGTGGTTTCGATGGCATCATTTGCTGTGCCATCATCAAATGTCCATTGATGGGTAAGATTTGCTGTACCAGGATCGGTTTGGGCTTGGGTACTGGTACCCCAAAAAAATAAAGTTAGAATCAGGATATGAGAAAGTATCTTTTTCATAAATCAACTTTGTTTAAAATAAAGTATTGAGAGATGAAAGTTTTAGACGTGTTTTTGTTTTTGAAAAAAAGAGCTGCCAAGTGGAAATTCACGACAGCCCTTTTTTATATGAAATTGTTCTACCTTTTAAATTTTGAAAATTTTTAATTTGATTTAATCACTTTGAAGGTTTTGGTCACACCGTTACTTTCAACTTTCAGAATATACATTCCAACGGATGAAACGGTAATGGTTTTTTCATAATCATTTGATAACTGTTTTGTGATCACATTTCCAACCATGTTATAAACAGTGATAACGCTTGACTTTGAAGTGGTTTTTACCTTGAAGCTGGTAGTTGTAACTGTTGGATAAACCAAGATGGCATTTTGCTCAATATTTGCAACACCGGTAGCCAATTTGAAATTGATGGTATATGTACTTGTGGTGTTACCGTCTTCTGCAGTAACAACAATGGTGGTTGTTCCTGGGATTGCAGTAGCATCAGTCATCTCAACAGTGGCGTTGGCATCAGTCGTTGTAGCAGCTACCACCGGAACTGTTGTTGTACCAGCAGCCAGTTCAACATCATAAGTCATGGTTGCAGCATCAAATCCGGTTACGGTTGCTCCAGCTACTTGCAAATCAGCTAGTGAAGCATCGCTTGACTTGGTTCCTTTCACAGGGAAGTTAACGGTATAAGTATTTTTAGTGACTCCGTCTTCAGCAGTAACTACGATTGTTGTCGTTCCTGATATCGCTGATGCAGCTGTAACTTCGACAGATGCATTGGCATTTTTCGGAGTTGCTGTGATCGTTGGAACTGTTGTTGTTCCTTCAGTAACGCTGTCATCATACATCAAATTGTAGGATGCAAATCCTTGAATCGTATCTCCATCAACCATCAAAGCAGATAATGTGGCATCCATTGTTGAATCTTCAACAGGATAGTCATATGCACGTGTGGCAATAGTCTGGGCATCCATTTGGCCTTCGTAGATGTTGTATTCCAGTACTTGGCCTAACCAGGTTTTGTCTCCTGTATATCCTGATTTACAGAGATAAGCGAGAGCGTTGCTCAGATTTGCGATTTTGTTGGCAGCTGACATTTGACCAGCTCCTGCAAGAAGTCCATCAATATATAAACTTACTGAATCATTATTCAACACACTGACAATATGGTGTGGCAGACCATCATCCAATATGCTGGCACTACTCACACCTGTTTCAGCGCTCCAGGGGCTTCCAGAATTCAAACAACTGACAGCCGCCCTGGCTTTCAGTGAAGTAAAGAAGTAGTTTTCACCATAGTTAGAGGAGTTTGTATTTCCAAAATAGGTAATCATGGTGTTGGCATCATTGGTTGTTGAATCAACATCTACCAGATAGGCTTCAACGGTGATTGAAGGATAGGTGTTGATAGCAATATCTTCACCCGGAAAAGAAATGTATTCTCCGTTTTCTGAAGTTGTGTAAACACCATCCGAGATCATTCCTCCATGAACGGTACCATCTGCATTTCCAACAACATCTTGAGCGGTTCCATCAGCAAAAGTGTAGGAGTGCGTAAGCGTAAGAGGAACATCAATCATGTAATGAATAACATATTGCGTTTTGTAGGATGGATCAGTCGCTGTAACCATAACAACAACTGAATCTCCGCTGGTAACATCGACAGTTCCGGTGCCAGTAACGGTAGAGGTACCTTCGAGAGGCACGGCACCTAAGTTAATTGAAGTTGTACCGACAGGTAGTGTTATATTGTAATCTAAGTTAAATGGATCAAATCCATTGATTGTGTCGCCATCAATTGTTAGAGCAGACAAGTGCGTATCGTAAGGTGAAACTACCTCTTCAGGATTTTTAATATTCCAGATTGTCAATCCATCGTTATCCCAACTGGAGCCAGCCCATTTGTCAGAATACACCGTTGAATTAACATTGGCATCATTGGTTCCCATCATGTTTTTCGCTGCATCCATTTCTTGTCTTTTGACCGATATAATCTTAAACATTCCAGGTGCATATTCATTGAGTATAAAGCGGGCACTGTCCAGATCACTTGGCAGGGCATCTTTGATTACGAAATGCCAAGCTCCATCAGATACCGGAGCATTTTCAATGTAATTATGTTCTTGATTTTGAATGAAGTATTGTCCTGTTACGCCACTCTCCACAAACTGCCATAATTGTGTGGCCTGATCTTTCAACGCATTGTCAATCACCGGTTCACTACCAAGTACTCCGTCAACAACGAAACCGCTTTGCTCATGCTGAATATAGAAATCTTTTCCTGTTGTGACATGCGTTACATAAAGATCAAGATTATAGGTCATTGTGGTTGTGCCATCTTCCGAAGTCACGGTAATGGCTGTAGTAGCAGATCCACTTGATACATCGATCGTACCATCGCCTGTAACTGTTGCTTTGTCCCAGCTTGGAACACCAGTAACGTCTACAGAAGTGGTTCCGTAAGGAAGAATTGCGGTGTAAGAAGTTGAGTCCAGCTCGAAATCGGTGGTTAAAGCGCCTACTGATAGGTCGATGCTGGATAAAGTTGCGACATTACTTTGCACACCTGGATAGATGGCAACATCGTATTCTTTTTCAGAAGATCCATCAAGTGCGGTTACTTTAATTGCCACATCAATTCCTTGATCTGCAGGGAAAGATACAGTACCAGTTGACGTGAAGTCATTGCCTAAACCATCAAACATCTCTACGGTTGCCCCTTTCACTTTAGGAACTGCTGTGAATTTTACTGAACTGGTTCCATAAGGAACAGTCAACTGATAAAGGTCAGTTGAAGAATCGAATGCTGGATCCAACGTTCCAGTATTTGTATACAAGGTGTCCAGTGTTGCATCACTAATGTTAACTCCTAAATAATCCTGGGTATGTTGTGCAATTGTGGCTTCATCCAATTCGCCATTATAAATGTTGAGTTGCTTCACAGAACCATTCCATCTTGGGTCGCCTGAATAGACTGATGCCCCAATTAAAATAGTATCGTTGCTAATGCTATCTAACGCGTTTGAGCCAGTCAGAGGATCAGATCCAATCAATTGTCCGTCAAGGTACAGTTTAATATCTGTAGCAGTCAATACGGTAACAGCATAGTGGGTCGCTGTATCTGTTATTTCTGTCGTGTTGACTCCATTTTCCGTAGCCCACGGATCGGTAGCGTTCTTGGTAGCAATAGCGGTCCTGGCCACATTATCACCCCTTGTTGGTTGCCAGATTAGATAATCATTTCCACGGTCGGTACTTGGATCTGTTTTTCCAATTGCATAAACACAAGTAAAACCAGAAAGTCCAGCGGATTGCTTGAATACGGACTCAATGGATAAGCTACCGTATGATGGAACATCGATTTGCTTTCCGGGCAAAGTGGCATATCCACCAGTTAGAACGAGTTCTCCATTGGAAATAGCCGCATTGCCATTTAAGGCTCCATCAGCACTACCCACAAGGTCTTTCACCGTACCATCCTCGAAATTGTAGGAGTGTGTCAGTGTCGCTGACTGTCCGAAAACAGTTGATGAAAAAACTACGCTAAAGAGAAATAGCGTTGACCAAATTTTAAAATGTAGATTTTTTCTTTCCATACTTCTTTAGATTTAGATTAATACGTATTGACCAGTTTTATTTTCGGATTACAAGGTATCCAATGTATCATTGTCTGAATGTCACATTTTCGGCATTAACGGATCACAAATTCACCATACCGGATATCAATTATCAGGTTCTAATTTTCTATTCTTGGATTTCAGAGGCCTGCATGTTGATAAGTGGATTGTCCATCAGTCTATAGTCTGATTGTCCGGGGATGGATAGCCGGGATATGACCGCATCATAAAAGTCTTGATGCCGAACTTCGTGAGCCCCAGTCTGAATTTGCAAGTGCTGTCGACTAATTATTTTCGTTGAATCCCATGTTGTTTTCTATTTCCTCTGTCGAAACTTTTAGATAACAGTAGAACCATACTTCGGAAACTGACATTTTTAATCATCAATCAAGAATTTAGTCTATTTTTTTAACACCATTCGATTGATCCTGGATTCTTCCATCTCAATCGAAAAGATGTACATTCCGGGGATCAGGTTGCTGATGTCAATCGTGCTTTTTGAAGTGCTAATTTCCTTGGAAATTAGTTCAGTGCCAACATTGTTGTAGATCCTGACGGTTGCTTTCTTTGCCACTTCAATATAAACTTTACCGGTTGTTGGGTTTGGGTAAATTTTGATCTGGGCCGCTCGACGTTGGTCGATAGAGGCTGTTGTTCCAGGATTTGCAGCTTGTGTGACGATCAACGTTTCTGTTTTTCTACCATGCGAATGAATGAATATTTTATTTCTCCTGACTGAACCTGTTGTGTTAACCTGCGCATGAACAGATAATATCGTGTCTCCTTCACCCGATTGGGGATTTACTTGTAACCAGGAGTCATTATCAAATGTCACATCCCATAAGCTGTTTCCCGTGGTCGCAATGTCGTTAAAAGTTGTATCACGATAACTTAAATTTTCATTTGAACCACTCACTGAAAAAGTGACATCATAGGGCTGAAAAGACCATCTTTGACCGGCTTTGTTATCATTCGCCAGTAAGCTGATTCGGTATTTTATAGTGGCATCATAGGGCACAGTGAAGATATTGTCCTTGGTGGACGGGTAGATGATTACTCGATCATTGGAACCCTTTACAAGCCTGAACTTCTGATTAATTTTGGCATCATAGGATGTTGTCTGATCTACGGTTTGACTGTTGTCTGTTCCCCCTGCTTCCAAATAAATGGCATTGTCTTCATAATTCTGAATCGTGTATTCGCCGGTTCCTGATGACTTAAATAGCCACTTTTGTGATGCATCTGTGCTGTCTTTCGAAAGTTGATATAAGGCAGTTGTTTTGGTCACCGGATGAGTCCACATCCCCATGGCCATGTTGCTATTGGAGTTTAGTACCGAATAAACGCCATCATCCACAAAATCGAACGACAAGTAGGGCCATCCATCTTCACCCCATTTCAACAGGCCAAAGCCGAGCGTCGGACCACCCAT
>Ga0102953_1001909_pt1 | contig 12912 bp, 11 predicted proteins | sample SalPon2A_C_D2_MG_FD_78509 | JGI IMG/M metagenome (GOLD analysis project Ga0102953, IMG submission 78509) | Soil microbial communities from South San Francisco under conditions of wetland restoration - Salt Pond MetaG R2A_C_D2_MG | ecosystem: Environmental > Terrestrial > Soil > Wetlands | place... | reverse complement strand
TCATTTAGTTTCCTTACAATAAAAGGCAATCTTTACTGCAATATTATTTGCATTTGCCAGGGGATGTATTTCCATTTGCATTTGTAGGACAAGACGTTGGCGGAATGGGTGTGGGTGGTTTGGATGTTGGTGGAACATTTGTAGGTGGCATTTTCGTTGATATTGGCGTTGGCGTAACAAATTCAAATTTATTGCTTTTAACTAAGATAATTTGACTATTAGTATCCATTTTTGCTATTAGGTATAACTCTTTTGGAGAATTATATTTAGCGCCAGTTGGTAAATAATAATTAAAGGTAGAGTCAATACGAAAAATTTTGTTGGTTGGATCATAGATTGATATTATTTCGTTGATTTCTTTATGTGTGAAAGAAGAAAGTATAAATTGTTTCTTGTCAATATTACAATTTGTGCAAGCAATGCTAATCTCAAAATTAGCTATTCTGAAATCACTACTCATAAGGTAATTTTCCAGAGCATTGTCTAATGGTGAAGAAGTCCACATTCTAACTGTCAATTGATCGGGAGATTGCGGGGTTTGGCTGCTCGAAGATGATGATGGTTTGCGAGTAGGTGTGGCGTACGATGCCCCATATACAAGACTTGCGTCAGATACGCTTACGAAAACTTCTGCCTCTGTTGTCAAGTTGTCAAGTGATATGTTTGAAGATGGTTTTACCAGGATTTTGAAAGATTGTTGAGGTGGCAAAGATTTGATTGTTATTTGCAGGGCATCATTGTTTACAGCCTGTGAATTACATCCTTCCAGCTTTATTTGAGTGCTATTTTCAATAGCAGAATTGTCAATTGCAAGATCTAGATCTGAGATGCTCTTAATTGAGTTTACCCATTTAGAATCCAACGAAGTAATACAAATGACAAGCCTTAGGTCTTGGGCAGGTGCTGGTCCAAGGTTGTTGATGTTGACTACGTTATTATGGTAAACCATACTTATATTTGCTAATTCTGCTTTAGCTTGTAAATCTATTAATTGCTTTTGAAACTGCTCGTTCCTGAAATGCAAGACAATAGTAATTATGGTTGTTATTATTGCTAGTGATGCTGTTAAGATCAAACTTATGGTTGCAATCTTTGTTTCCGATTTCGATTTTTGAAGGCTACTGTTTTTTTTGTCTTCCCCTAGATTTGACTTAATTTGATTTGCAATATCATAAACATCTTCTCGGAGTAAGTTTAGCGTTTCATTCTTTTCTTTATATCCACGTTTCCACCCAACAAAATTTCCATTTTGTTCCTTTTGACCAATCATAAGATTGCTAAATGAGTTGACACCACTATAAGAACGTAGGAGTATATCGATACCATATAGGTAAGGATGCTCCACTCCTTTTCTTACATCTTTCATTGTCTGGAGCCAAGAATTTTTATTGCCATCCCATTCAAGTAGAAGGATAATCTTATCAAGACGTATTTGTAATCGAGAAACTAATTGATCTGTGGTTTCCATGTTGAATCCTGAAGAGAAATCATATAATTTCTATTATATATACCAAAACTTTGACGTTAAACTTGCTTTTCTGAAAATCTCTGCAACCTGTTCAGTGCTTCGTCCATGATACTCCAGTGAGAGGCGGTTGTGATACCACAACTTTGATAGTTCCCAAACTTGGTGGAGAGTGAGAACTTCTCCGCGTTTGAGATTGAATAGAACACGGATTTTACGGATCATGCAGATTTTCGCGGATTCTCTTTGATTTTATCAGTGAGAATCTAATCGATCTGCGTTATCCGCGTTCTATTGATTTGAGTATCTCTTCCGCACGATCGATCCGCACAACCTTCTCTGTCACCATTTGACTTGCGACTTTTTCGATTAATTCTTCGCTGGCACCTGCGGCGATGGCAACCTGACGTGCGTGCAGCGACATGTGTCCGCGTTGGATGCCTTCGGTGGCTAAAGCACGGAGCGCCGCCATATTTTGGGCGAGTCCCACCGAGACGATGATCTCGGCGAGTTCGGACGCGGTTTTGACGCCCATCAATTTGACAGCGGCTTGTGCGGCAGGGTGGACCTTGGTCGCGCCGCCGACGATACCGACTGCCATGGGCATTTCGAGCGTGCCGACGAGGTTGCCGTCCGCGTCTTTGCCCCAAGTAGATAATGAAGTGTATTTGCCTGAACGCGCGGCGTAGGCATGTGCACCCGCTTCTATGGCGCGCCAATCGTTGCCTGTGGCGATGACGACCGAGTCCACGCCGTTCATAATGCCTTTGTTGTGTGTTGCGGCGCGGTACGGGTCCACGGCGGCGAAGGCGTAGGCAGCAATGATGCCGTCACGGACTTCTTCGCCGGAGAAATCGTCGAATGCCAAATCCTTTACGGGAATGGTGCATCTTGCGCGTGCAACACGCCTGTCCGCGAGGTTGGAGAGGATGCGCAGGTGGACTTTTCCGCCCGTGATGGCTTCGATCTTTGGAGCAAGTCGTTCGCAGGCTGTGTTGACAGCGTTCGCGCCCATCGCGTCTCGGACATCATAGATGAGATGAACGACGAGAAAGCCGCCGATGGGGGAGTCCTCGATAATGCGGACTTCCAGGTCCCGTGCGCCGCCGCCAAACTTCTTGAGCACGGGGTCGATCGTGTCCGCTTCGGCAATGAGTTCATCTTTTTTCTCGTATAACTTGAGCTTCGCTTCATATAGGTTGGTGACGTTGATGACCTGCATCTGTCCGATCATGAGAGGGTCGGTAGTTGTGGCAGTGTATCCGCCGCCTGCGCGGGCGAGCTTTGCCATGAAGGATGCACCTGCCACAACAGATGGCTCTTCGAGAGTCATTGGGACGAGTACGTCGCGTCCATTCACCTGGAAGTTGAGCGCGATGCCAAGCGGCAGGCTGTATAAGCCGATCACGTTTTCGATCATGTGGTCAGCTGATTCAGCGGATAGACCACCTGCTGTAAATGGAAGCAGGCCTTCGGGAGTCAGATTCGCGGCATCCGTTAGTTTGGCGCGCCGGTCTTCGATGGTCATGTTGTAAAAGCCAGAAATGCGGGAGTTTGTCATGTTGTTACCTTTGTCCATGTATTGTATGTGCGCATACTACCAAAATCTATCACATTTATACCCGTGATGGGCATATTTTATGAGATAATTTGAATCATGTTATTAACTCGTGAGCAACTGCAGGAGAGATTGATCGCGTTGCATAAGGCCAGCCTGGCTTTGGTGACCGATGTTTCATTAGAATCGGTATTGGAACGTATAGCCACAACCGCTTCTGACCAGGCAGATGCACAGTATGCCGCATTGGGTGTTTTGGATAATGATGGAAAATTAGCCAAATTCATTACAGTGGGTATGACTGATAAAGAAATAAAACGCATTGCTCATCCTCCGATAGGGCTGGGTCTGCTTGGTGCGTTGATGGATACAAATGAAACGCTGCGCGTGCCAATGATTGGTGATCATCCGAAGTCGGTGGGGTTTCCTGAGCATCATCCGGCAATGACCTCCTTTTTGGGTGTTCCGATCAGGGCCGGTGAACGACAATTAGGACAGATCTATCTCACGAGTAAGATCGATGCCCCGGAATTCACGTCAGATGATGAGATGATCATCCAAATGCTGGCGACTTATGCAGCAACCGCCATCCAGAATGCCCGCACAGTTGAGCAGATGAAGGAACGCGATCTGGCATTGACGCGCCGCAACGTGGACATGCAACTGCTTGACGGTATCGCCTCTACATTAACTTCCAGCTTGGAACTGGACGAAATTCTAAACAAAACGCTGGGACATGTAATGAACTACATGAATGTAGAAGCAGGGGAGATCTTCTTATTAGAAGAAGACAAGATGTCGCTTAGAATGGTTTTGCATCGTGGCCAAGCCGCAGAAGCCTTCTGGACGCGTAACATATTCAAAATCGGGGAAGGATCCATTGGCATTGTGGCACAAGAGAAAAAAACGCTTGTCAGTACAGATATTGAAAATGACATGCGGTTTATTCGACCGGCTGTTGTGAAAGCAGGATTTCGTCAAATTGCGTGTATACCGATACTTGCTGGTGAACAATTGATGGGTGTTATGAGCGTTGCAAAGATGAGCGATGCGCCTATTGATGATAGAAATGTACAAATGTTGGCGGCTGTTGGTAATTGGGCGGGACTGGCGATTGAGAATGCCCGCTTACACGCGAATGCACGCCGTCTCGCAGTATTGGAGGAACGCGACCGCATTGGCATGGATCTGCACGATGGCATCATCCAGTCGATTTATGGGGTGGGTTTGTCGCTTGAGAGTGCGCTTCACTCCATTAAAGAAGACCCCAAGGATGCAGAGGACAAGGTAAAGCATTCCATTAATGGTCTAAACCAGACGATTCGCGATCTCCGTTCTTATATTTTAGACTTAAGACCACGGCAAATGGGTGATGATGGTTTGATAAGCGGCATAAAACGCTTGATATCTGAGTATCGTGCCAATACTTTTGCCGAAGTACAGCTTACTGAACCAGACTACGATCTAAATACATTGACACAAACCCAGTCAATGACCCTGTTTCATATATGCCAGGAGGCTTTAGCCAATGCAGCCAAGCATGCAAAGGCTAAAAGCGTACAAATTTCATTATGGATAACAGATGATCGCATCTTATTGGAGATCAATGATGACGGCAATGGATTTGATATGGGCTCAATGAGTTCTAATATTGGTCATGGGCTTGCCAATATACAATCACGGGCCCATTCATTGGGCGGGGAAGCAGATATATCATCCATATTGAATGAGGGGACAACGATTCTTGTATGGATTCCACGCAATACTTAGCCATAAAACGGGGAATAAAAGTTTCTTTAAGGTTGAGTCACAGAATCCAGTGTTTCGTTAATCAGGTATTAATCAAATTCCACTGCGCGTTTTTTTAAGAACGGCTAACCATATCTGTATTTGTTGGGCGATTTAAAACCTTTAACCCCATATATGGGGGTGTGGATAACTTCTTGAAGGATACTTGGCTGAAACGAGTGTTCTATAAAAGGAGTAATAAATTTTCTTTTGCTTATAGAATCTTTAACATTGAGTGACCTTAAAAAAACGAATCTTTTTAACCAAGCGTAGGCTTAACGTGTGTTGTTTTCCATAACTATCTGCTAGAATATAGCCACGCTGAACAAACAATATGGATTGATATAGGATGTAGTAAAGGTATTACATCTCGGATCCCTGTAAGTCTTTGAAAAGATAAATACACATTTATTTAGCCGCTGGCAAGGCGGGTTAATTCGACATACCCTATCGCAGGAGCAATGGAGCAATTATGAATGCAGATCAGGCATGGCAGTCAGTACTGGGACAACTTCAAATGGAAATGCCGCGTGCCTCCTTCGACACTTGGGTAAGGGATACGAAGCCAGTTTCCTATCAGGATGGCACCCTGACTGTTGGTGTACATAATGCTTATGCTCGTGATTGGCTTGAAAACAGGCTTGCCAGCACTGTTAATCGCCTTCTGGTTGGCATAATGAACTCTACTGTCGATGTCAGCTTTATTGTCAATGGACATGCAAATGAAGTGGTTATTGATGAAGCGTTACCTTCGCAGACAGAAAACCCCGATCAGACTCAGAATATACCTGCTTCGGCTTACGAACAGCCTGTACGCAGCGTAAACATGAATCCACGTTACATCTTTGATGCATTTGTTGTAGGTTCCGGTAATCGTTTGGCACATGCTGCTTGTTTGGCGGTCACTGAGAAGCCTGCACGTGCTTATAATCCACTGTTTCTGTATGGAGGGGTGGGTCTCGGGAAAACCCACCTCCTCCATGCGATTGGTAACGCCTGCCTGCAACGCGGATTGCACGTGTTATATGTTTCCTCAGAAGAGTTCACGAATGACCTGATCACAGCTATCCGCACACACACAACGCAGGCCTTCCGCGAAAAATATCGTTCAATGGATGTCTTGTTGGTAGACGATATACAATTTATTGCCGGGAAAGAATCCACGCAGGAGGAATTCTTCCACACCTTCAATACCCTGCATGGACAGGATAAACAGATTATCGTTTCATCTGATCGGCCACCGAAAGCACTGGTCACTCTTGAAGAACGTTTACGCTCCCGCTTTGAGTGGGGGTTGACCGCTGACATCCAACCGCCCGACCTGGAGACTCGTCTCGCGATTCTACGAACCAAAGCTGAACGAACCGGACGTAACGTGCCTAACGAAGTTCTTGAAATGATCGCGGAACGGGTGCAGTCGAATATCCGTGAATTAGAGGGGGCTTTGAACCGCATTCTGGCTTTTTCTGATTTGAGCGGTTCCATGTTGACGCCGAATTTGGTGGAAGTTGCGCTTGCAGATTTATTGCCTCAACGTACTGATGTTGAACCTGAAAAGATCATCGAATTGGTCGCACGCGAATGGCAGACAACTGTAGAAGCCTTGCTTGGGCGTGATCGTACGCATAAGATCGCCCAACCGAGACAGGTCGCCATGTATCTTCTGCGCAAGGAAACAGATGCATCTTTCCCGCAAATTGGAGATGCGCTTGGCGGGCGCGATCACTCGACTGTGATGTATGCGATCAATAAAATTACCAATGAGATCGAAACAAAGACTGATTTGCGAAGACGGGTGGTAAGTGTCAAACAGCAGTTATATGGTCAGGCCGCTGTTGTTTAGTTCAAAAGCCCCGAATTTTTCGGGGCTTTTTTCTTCTGCTTGGGTGACAAAAAAGCTGGTTTTGATGGAGCAAATTTGGGTGAAGTATGAAGCGAGAGTCTGATATCTTGTGTTATAATCCCGCCGCTTTCCTTATCAAAGGAAACACATCTTGCCTAGGACGGGCAAAAGCGTCCTTGAGCGGGTTATCCATCCCCGCTAAACTCATTCCACTCTGTGCCAGAAATTCTGCGCATCGGAGAGTGGTGAAGTAAGGAGAAAGTAATGGCTGTAATCTCAATGAAAGCCCTGCTTGAAAGTGGCGTCCATTTTGGGCATCGCACGAACAAGTGGGACCCCCGTATGAAACCGTATATTTTCACGGAACGTAACGGTATTCATATCATCGACCTGCAACAAACATCAAAGCTGTTGAATCAGGCCTACAATTTGATTCGTGACGTTGTTGCAGATGGCGGTACGATTCTGTTCGTTGGTACAAAGCGCCAGGCGCAGGAGACTATTGTTGATGAGGCAAACCGTTGTGGCATGCCTTATGTCTCTGAACGCTGGCTGGGGGGCACACTCACTAACTGGCCAACAATTCATGCTCGTATTCAGGAGATGATCCGTCTTGAGAAGATGCGTGATAATGGTGAGCTTGACCATCTGACCAAGAAGGAAGGTTTGTTGATCGAACGTGACATTGCCCGTTTGCAGATGCGCCTTGAGGGTCTTCGCACAATGAAGAAAAGACCGGAACTTGTCTTTATTGTCGATATTGGACGCGAAGATTCAGCTGTGAAAGATGCCAATTTGCTCAATATCCCGATCGTTGCATTGGTGGACACGAATTGCAATCCGCAGAATATCGATTATGTCATTCCCTCCAATGATGATGCGATCCGCGCCATCAAATTGCTGGTTGGCAAGGTCGCTGATGCTGTGTTGGAAGGCAAGGCCATGCGCAAGGAAGAAGATGCCGAGGAAGCCGCTGGTGCCACAGTTGCTGATGATGGCGAAAGCAAGCCATCCCGCGTTGTGGAAATGGAAGAAGAAGTAGAAGATGAAGAATTGCTCGGTGAAGCCACACTTGCGAAAATGAATGCTGCTGCTGAAGAAGAAGAAAAGAAAGCCGCGGCCGAGGCTGATGCAGAAGCGGCTGCTTCGGAAGAAACCGAAGAATCTGTCTCTAAAGATGCTGAAGAAACAGGTTCAGAAGAAGCCAGCTCCACTGAAGCTGAATCTGAATCGGAAGAAGTTGATTCTGCAGATGCTGAAGAATCAACTTCAGAAGAAGAATCCAGTTCCACTGAAGAAGATGAAGAGTCTGAATCAAAAGAATAAGCCGGGTATTGGAAGGAAACGATAGATGGAAATTACGACTGAAATGATCAAAGAACTGCGCGCCGCAACCAGAGCCGGCGTTTTGGATTGTCGCACAGCGCTCACTGAAGCGGATGGCGATTTTCAAAAAGCTGTAGATTGGCTTCGTGAAAAAGGCATGGCGACCGCTGCCAAGCGTGCGAATCGTGAAGTTTCGCAGGGTACAGTGGAACTGTATTCGCACGGAGATGGGCGCGTTGGTGTAATGGTTGAAGTGAACTGTGAGACCGATTTCGTGGCACGCTCCGAAAAATTTCGCGAACTCGCACATGAACTTGCCTTGCAAATTGCGGCTTCGGCGCCTCGTTATCTAAATGAAGAGGACATCCCGGCTGATGTTTTGGAGCATGAGGCCGAGATCGCCCGTACACGTGCAAAGGAAGAAGGCAAGCCCGATAATGTAATCGAAAAGATTATTCAGGGGCGCCTTGATAAGTTCAAAGATGAAGTTGTACTCCCGCGCCAGGCTTATATCCGCGATGAATCTCTGAATATCGAGAAATTGATACTCCAGTCGGTGGCAGCCATCGGCGAGAGTATCATTGTCCGCCGCTTCCAGCGATGGGAGTTGGGTGAAAATCTGGATAATTAGTTTGCGAAATGACCAACCTGCAGGTTGGTCATTTTTATAATATAACAGTCGTATGGATTAATGAGAATAAGGAGCCAAATGAATAATTTCAAATACAACCGTATTCTTCTGAAGTTAAGCGGCGAAGCGCTTGCCGGTAAATCCGGCTTTGGTATCGATGTGGACGAAGCTGAAGCCATTGCCAAACGAATAAAGGATGTTCACGAAACGGGTTTGGAAGTTGCCGTCGTGATCGGTGCGGGGAATATGTGGCGTGGCAAACAAGGATTGGAACGCGGCATGGACCGGTCCACTGCGGATTACATGGGCATGCTTGCGACTGTTATGAACGCCATGGCGCTCATGGATGCACTTGAGCGTCTGGATGTGTTCACACGTGTCATGTCGGCCATTGAGATGCGTGCGATTGCCGAGCCATACATCCGGCGTCGTGCCACCCGACACCTTGAAAAAGGACGCGTTGTCATCTTTGGTGCGGGGACGGGAAATCCGTTTTTCTCGACGGATACAGCCGCCGCCTTGCGCGCGACCGAGATAGAAGCGGATGTGGTCATAAAAGCCACAAAAGTAGATGGCGTGTATGATTCAGACCCAAAGAAAAATCCCGATGCGGTAAAATTTGATGAACTTACTTATATTGATGTGATCAATCGGCGTCTTGAGGTGATGGATATTACAGCCATCACGCATTGTATGGAAAACAAGATTCCCATCCTTGTTGTCAACTTGTGGGATCCCCACGCTTTGTTAGCAGCATTGAGGGGAGAGGCAGTTGGCACTCTGGTCCATGGATAAATAAACGCCAAATTGATGACAGGAGAGCAGATATTCTCTCCTGTTTTTTGTTTGAGAGACTATCCTGATTTGTCAATAACTCTCACAAATCTGCATTCATGTAGCAAATTTTATAATTTTGGTGTATCCTTGACATTGAAATTACTTCAGATTCTTTAGGAGACCGTGGTGATAAAAGACATTCTCAACGACGCTGAAACTCGTATGCGTGGAGCATTATCAGTATTGCATGATGATCTTGCCGCCATCCGTACGGGACGTGCCAGTCCCGGACTTGTCGAAAAATTGCAAGTTGAATATTTTGGGAATCCCACACCGCTTCAGCAATTGGCCTCGATTGGCGTTCCTGAACCGCGCTCGTTATTGATCAAACCGTTTGATGCGACTACGCTCAAGGCGATCGAAAAAGCGATTCTAACCTCCGACTTGGGGCTAAATCCTAATAACGATGGCAAAGTCATCCACCTCAACCTGCCCCCGCTCACAGAAGAACGTCGTATTGACCTGGTGAAGCACATGAGCCATCGCCTGGAAGAGGCACGTATTGCCGTCCGTAACATTCGCAGGGACGCACACAATGACATGCGTGAGTTCGAGAAGGAAAAACTCATTTCAGAAGATGATCTTAAGCGTGGCGAAGACGATCTTCAAAAATTGACCGATAAGTATATCGAGGAGATCGCCGAGCAGGGCAAGAATAAAGAAGAAGAGATCATGGAAGTCTAGGCGTGATTATGCCTGCTTCAGAATTAATTTGATCTTCATGTCAAAAGAAACTACAAATATTCCCGCTGAAAAACTTCCGCGTCACGTTGCCATGATTATGGATGGCAATGGGCGCTGGGCGCTTTCGCGTGGATTGCCACGCCTTGCCGGTCACAAAGCCGGGACCGAAAACCTGCGTCGTGTCATCCGTTCAACAGTTGAATTTGGCGTTAAATATCTCACCATTTATGCCTTTTCCACGGAGAATTGGGGCAGGCCTCTTGAAGAGGTACGTGGTTTAATGTCCATCCTTGAAGATGTCCTTCAAAAGGAACTGAACGAATTACATAAAGAGGGTGTCCAATTGCGCCATATCGGTCGGCTTGAGCGATTGCCTGGCAGGCTTCAGGAACAGGTGTTGGATGCTGTTGAACTTACGAAAAACAATGATCGCTTGATTCTGAATGTTGCTTTTAATTATGGCGGGCGCGATGAGATCGTCAATGCGATTCAACATATTATGAAAGATGGAATTCCAGCAGATGATGTAACGGATGAACTGGTGAGTCGTTACCTTTATACAAAAGGCGTCCCTGATCCAGATCTCATCATCCGCACCTCCGGGGAATTACGCGTGAGTAATTTTCTGATCTGGCAGGCTGCATACTCCGAGTGGTATGTCACGCCCACGTACTGGCCCGATTTCGATAAGGAGGAATACCGCCGTGCCCTCGAAACGTTTGCGGGACGCGATCGTCGGTATGGAAAAGTTTCCTCGGGTGAGTATGAGGCATCCAATGCCTAAACGGATATTAACAGCGCTTGTGATGGTGGCAGTTGGTCTGCCTGCAATCATTTATGGAGGGGTATTTTATTTTTTACTCATGGGCGGCTTTTTGGTGGGAGGGGCGTGGGAATATGTCCGCTTGTACCGGGCAGTTAAATACGAACCAAATGAAATGGTCACTGTTGGAGGCGTGCTTGTGCTGGTCACCGCACGCTTCTTTTTTGCCGATTACGCAATCCCCATGTTCGTTCTGCTGATCCTGTTTGCGATGGCAATGCATCTTTTCGCATATGAACGCGGCCGCGATCAGGCCGCGCTGGATTTTAGTGTTACCGTCACCGGTATTACCTATCTTGGATGGCTTGGCTCCTATCTGCTCGATATACGTAACTTTTCAGCGGAGGGGGGCTGGTGGTTAATGCTGGTACTCCCCATTGTTTGGGCGGGAGATACGGGGGGGTATTCCATTGGTGCGGTGTATGGTAAACATAAATTGGCTCCGCGCCTTAGTCCGCACAAAAGTTGGGAGGGATATTTTGCAGGTGTTTTTACCTCTATCATTATCGGTGCATTCTTTGCCTATGCTTTTACATCCATAGGAGTTCGTCAGCCATTGGCTGGAATGATCAATCCTTTTCAAGGCGCGTTACTTGGTTTACTGATTGGCATGTTGGCACCGCTTGGTGATCTGGGTGAAAGTATGCTTAAGCGACAGGGCGGTCTAAAGGATTCTAGTAACATCTTTCCCGGGCATGGCGGCGTTCTTGATCGCATTGATTCGTGGATCTGGGGCGCATCCATCGGTTTTATCATGATCAAATATTTAATTCTATAAAGGAGGCACATGGATATAAAAAATGACCCTACTCGAAATCTTGCTCTTGAATTGGTGCGTGTTACAGAAGCGGCAGCGCTGGCGTCAGGTCGTTTCATGGGACGTGGTGAGAAGGAGTCAGCAGACGAGGCCGCAGTTAATGCGATGCGGATCGTCCTCCAAACGATTGATATGAACGGCGTCATTGTAATTGGCGAAGGCGAGAAAGATAATGCTCCGATGCTTTACAACGGAGAGAATGTGGGAAACGGTTCAGGCCTGGACTTTGATGTTGCTGTGGACCCAATTGACGGGACACGCCCTTTGGCATACGGCCGCTCGAACTCACTAGCGACAGTTGCCATTGCTCCGAAAGGGACCATGTTCGACCCCGGCCCTTTTGTATACATGAACAAACTTGCGGTTGGTCCTGAGGCCAGGGGGGTGATCGATATTGAGAAGCCGATCACGGAAAATCTCAAGGCAATTGCCAAAGCCAAACAGAAAGATGTGGAAGACCTTACGACTATCGTTCTTGACCGGGACCGCCATATACAAGTGATTGCCGAGATCCGCAAAGCTGGCGCACGTATTCGGCAGATTCCCGATGGTGATGTCGCTGCGGCACTGATGACCGCCCAGCCTAATTCTGGTGTGGATGTGTTGATCGGTATTGGCGGTACACCCGAAGGCGTGATCGCAGCCTGCGCATTGCGCGCGATGGGTGGTGAGATACAAGGCAAGCTGTATGCACGTGATGAAGCTGAGCTAAACAAGGGGCACGAGGCTGGTTACGATTTCGATAAGATCCTTACCATGGACGATCTTGTGTCTTCAGAAGATGTGTTTTTCACTGCGACTGGTATCACAGATGGCGAATTGCTCGATGGAGTCCGCTACTTTGGCAGCGGCGCCAGCACAGATTCACTTGTCGTGCGCGGACTGACCGGAACTGTTAGACAGATCAGAGCTACGCATCAAATCCATAAGCTACGACAGTTGAGTGCTATAAAATATTAACTTATGTCATTGCGAGCTCGCAATGCGAGCGAAGCAATCTCCTGGCTGAATTGGGGATTGCTTGACACCCTTACTCCTTAAGGTATAATCTCGGTCGCCTTCCTCGATAGCTCAATTGGCAGAGCGAGCGGCTGTTAACCGCTAGGTTCCTGGTTCGAGTCCAGGTCGAGGAGCTTTTGA
>Ga0102953_1001908_pt1 | contig 12913 bp, 10 predicted proteins | sample SalPon2A_C_D2_MG_FD_78509 | JGI IMG/M metagenome (GOLD analysis project Ga0102953, IMG submission 78509) | Soil microbial communities from South San Francisco under conditions of wetland restoration - Salt Pond MetaG R2A_C_D2_MG | ecosystem: Environmental > Terrestrial > Soil > Wetlands | place... | reverse complement strand
GCCAGGAGCAGGGCGGTGACCCCGACGAGGGTGACCGGGTCCGCTGGGCTCACGCCGAACAGGAGGGTGGAGAGGGCCCGGCCGGCGAGGAGCGCGGGGCCCAAGCCGAGGGCCGCGCCGGCGAGCGCGAGGACCGCCACCTCCGCGAGGACGACCCGAGCCGTTCGCACCCGTCCGGCGCCCAGCGCCGCCCGCACGGACAGCTCCCTCTCTCTCCCGGTCGTGCGCGCCACCACCAGGTTGGCCACGTTGGCGCATGCCACCAGCAGGACGAGCAGGGCCGCGCCGAGCGCCACGAGCACGGGGGTCCGGCGGTCCGACGTGCGCTCCGCGGCGAGGGAGATCGCCGTGGCGCGGGCGATCCGCTCCTTCGTGAACCAATCCGGGTGCAGCGTACCCATGCGATCCGCCATCGCGCGGAGATCGCGAAGCGCCTCGTCGGGTCCGCTTCCCGGGCGGAGCCGGGCGACGCTCGACATGAAGTAGTTGCCCGAATAGCCCCGGGTCGTCGCGTCCATCTCGACCGGGACCCAGACGTCGACGCCGTCGCCCCCGAGCGGCAGGTACCCCTCCGGCATGATGCCGATCACGGTGCGACGCAGGGCGCCGTCGCCCCCCAGTTCGACGCTACGGCCGACCACCGCGGGATCCCCGCCGAAACGCTCCATCCAGATCTTGTGGGAGAGGATCGTCACGGCCTCGGCACCCGGCGCGGCATCACCGGGCACAAAGCCCCGACCCAGCGCGGGGTGGACGCCGAGTACGTCCTGCAGGTTGATGGTCGCCTCGGTGGCGAAGACCTCCTCGGGCTCGCCGCCCTCCTGCAGCACGAGCATGGTGCCGCCCGCGCCGGCGATCCCTTCAAAGGACGGGAAACCCTCGCGCGACAACTCGATCATCTCCCGGCTCCAATTCTCCGACGGCCACAACGCCATCAACCGGTGGCTGTCCGGGTAGGGAAGGGAGCGCAGCATGTAGGTATCGACCAGGCCGAGGGCCACGGTCGTGGCACCGATCCCCAACCCCAGCGTTCCCACGACCGTCGCGGTGAAGCCCGGCGTGCGGAATACGGCGCGTAGCGCCTGACGCAGATCCGTCGTCATCCCCCCTCCCATTCCGTTTCGCGTTTCCTGGACGAGCGCATCGAGCCATTCCCGTAGCACCGCGCGCAGTAGATCTCCCGCAAGTCGACCTCCAACCGCCGCGCGTCCGCCCACCGAACGCGCCTCCGTCAATTGCGTCGCCGCGTGCTCGACCAATGCCGCACCATAAGCGCGGCGAAACGCCGGAGGCAGCAGCAAGAGGGCGAGGCGGTAGAGCGCGATCATCGGCTCACGCTTCGCCGGCGGGCTTCAGCGACTTCGCCTGGGCGATGTCCAGAAGCTCGGCCAGGCGGCCGACCTCGGCCCGCGCCGCGGTGCGCCCCCCGGGCGTGATCCGGTAGAAGCGCCGTCGCCCGTCGCCCTCCTCGCCCCGAGGCGGATCGATCTCTTCGATCCATCCCCTCCGGTCCAGGCGCTTGATCGCCCCGTACAGCGTGCCCGGTCCCAGGTCGACGCGGCCGTCGGTGCGCTCGCGCACATCGAGCCGGATGCCGTGTCCGTGCTTGGGTGCGTCAACGAGCGCCAGGAGGATGCGGAATTCCGCGGGGGGAACGGCGTCATCGGCCATCGAGATCTCCGGGAAACAATATCGCTTCACGATACTACGTCGCTCGATATTGTTGGATGCCGGGATGGCGGTCAAGGTTGCCCGGCGTCACGAGATGTGCGCCCTGCACCGTTGCAGAGCCGGCGTCGAGGGCGTCCCTTGCGGTACCGGAGAAGGCCGCCGGACCGAGAGAACCCGAGATCGTGGGGAGACAGTAGCCGATGAGGGAGAACCGCAAGACCCGCCGACATGTCGTCCGGAGCGCTTTTGTCGCCGCCCTGCTGACGAGCGCGACCGTGTTCGCCGTGCCGGCCGCCGCCCAGGAGACCACGCGGCTCGACACACCGGGCCTGCAACAGCCGGTCGAGGTCCGCGTCGACCGGTGGGGCATCGCCCACATCTACGCCGAGAACGAGCACGACCTGTTCTTCGCCCAGGGGTGGAACGCGGCCCGGGACCGGCTCTTCCAACTGGAGCTGTGGCGCCGCCAGGCCACGGGCACCGTGGCGGAGATCCTGGGCCCCCGCGAGCTGCAGCGGGACATCGGCACGCGCCTGTTCAAGTTCCGCAGAGACCTGGATCAGGAGCTGCGGCACTACCACCCGCGCGGCGTGGCGATCGTGGGCGCGTACGTGGAGGGGATCAACGCGTACATCGCCGAGGCCAACCGCCACCCCGGGGACCTGCCCCTGGAGTTCCAGCTTCTTGGGATCCGCCCAGGGATCTGGACGCCCGACGTGGTCATCAGCCGGCACCAGGGGCTCCTGGGAAACATAGGCACCGAGCTGAGCACCGGGCGCCTGGTGGCTGCCGTGGGGCCAGAGACGGTGAAGCGCCTGGGGGACTTCGGCCCCGGTGACCCGGACCTCACCCTGGATCCGGCGGTGGACGGGGCGGCGCTGTCCCAGGACATCCTCGGCATCTACAACGCGTTCCGGCGAGGCGTCCAGTTCCTTCCCGAGGACATCGTGGCGGAGCACCGTGGCGACGAGGACGCCTTCGAGGATCTGGAGGAGGCCGCGGAGGAAGCCGCGTACGCCCAGTCGTACGATCCCGCCGAGGGGATCGGCTCCAACAACTGGGTGGTGAGCGGCCGTCTCTCCGAGAGCGGCTATCCCCTCATGGCCAACGATCCCCATCGGGCGCAGGGCTCGCCGTCCCTGCGCTACTGGGTGCACCTGGTGGCGCCCGGGTGGAACGTCATCGGGGGCGGGGAGCCCAGCCTTCCGGGCGTCTCCATCGGCCACAACGAGCACGGCGCCTGGGGCCTCACGGTCTTCGCCACCGACGGGGAGGACCTGTACGTCTACGATACCAACCCGTCGAACCCCGACGAGTATCGGTACCGGGGCGTCTGGGAGCCCATGACCGTGATCCGCGAAGAGATCCCCGTGAAGGGCCAGCGGCCCCACACGGCGGTGCTGAAGTACACCCGCCACGGCCCGGTGGTCTTCGAGGACGAGGCGCGCCACAAGGCGTACGCCGTGCGCGCGGCGTGGATGGAGATCGGCGGCGCCCCGTATCTGGCGTCGCTGCGCATGGACCAGGCCGCCACCTGGGACGGGTTCCGGGAGGCGTGCAACTACTCGAACATCCCCGGCGAAAACATGGTGTGGGCCGGGCGCGACGGGACCGTCGGGTGGCAGGCGGTGGGCATCGCGCCCATACGGCGCAACTCCAGCGGGCTGGTTCCGGTGCCCGGCGACGGGCGGTACGAGTGGGACGGGTACCTCCCCATCAAGGCCAAGCCCCACGTGGTGAACCCCGCCGAGGGCTTCTTCGCCACGGCCAACAACGACCTCATCCCCCGGGACTATCCGTACATGGACGCCGTGGGCTTCGACTGGTCGGACCCGTACCGGTGGCTCCGCATCACCGAGGTCCTGGGCAGCGGTAGGCGCCAGTCCATGGTGGACCTGATGCGCCTCCAGACCGACGAGCTGGCGGTGCCCGCCCGGCAGTTGGTCCCCCTGCTGGAGGGCCTCGAAACCACCGACAACCGCACGCTGCGGGCCCGGAACCTGCTCCTGGAGTGGGACTACGTCCTGGACCGCAACTCCGCCGCCGCCGGGCTCTACGTGGCCTGGGAAGGGGAGCTCCGTCGCCTGGTGGAGGAGGCGCTGGTGCCGCCGGGCGTGCGCATGCGCCTGTCGCTCCGCATGACCATCGAGACCCTGGTGATCCCCCCGGGCGAGCTCGGCCCGGACCCCATGAAGGCCCGGGACAAGATCCTCATGGACGCCCTGGAGGCGGCCATGGCGGAGCTCACCGCCAAGCTGGGCCCCGACATGGGCGGCTGGGTGTGGGGTGGGCCGGAGTACCACCATGCCACGCTCCACCATCCCCTGGGCAACGCAGTGGACGAGGCCACGCGCCAGCGTTTGGAGGCCGGTCCGCTCCCCCGGGGTGGGTACGGCAGCACGGTGAACGCCACGGGCAACTCCGACAACCAGACGTCGGGCGCTTCGTTCCGGATCATCGTGGACACCGGCGACTGGGATCGCGCCGTGGGCATGAACACGCCCGGCCAGAGCGGCGACGTGCGCGACCCCCACTTCCGAGACCTGTTCCGCGACTGGGCCAACGACCGGTTCTTCCCGGTGGTCTACTCCCGGGGGCGCGTGGAGGCGGCCACGGACCGGGTGATCCAATTGCGACCCGGGAGATAATATGGCGCGTAGTCTGCGTTACTCGGTGGCCATGAGCCTGGACGGCTTCATCACCGATGCCGATGGCGGGGTCGGGTGGATCGTCGAGGACCCGGACATGGACTTCGCCGAGCTGTTCGCCCCGTTCGACACGCTGGTGATGGGGCGTGGCACCTACGAGGAGGCCCTGAGGTTGGGAGGGGGCTTCATGGGGATGAAGCCGTACGTGTGCTCCACCACCCTGGGCGCCGGCGACTGCCCCGGCGCCACGGTCACGGCCGACGGCGTGGCCACGGTCACGGCGCTCAAGGAGGAGGACGGCAAGGACCTCTGGCTGTTCGGAGGGGGCGTGCTGTTCCGGAGCCTCCTCGACGCCGGCTTGGTGGACGGCGTGGACGTGGCGCTCATCCCCGTGCTCCTGGGGGAGGGACTGCCCCTGGTCCCTCCGGGGTCGACCCGCGCGGAGCTTCGCCTGATCGATCAGCGGACGTACTCGAGGTCCGGGATCGTCTTCCTCCGCTACGACGTGGTTCCCGCGCCTCGCTGACAGCCCGGCGGCACCGCGACGTACATCACGTCACACATCTGCCGCGAGGGACGACGATGGAGCGAGGAGCGATGAAGACGACGTGGATCGTACTGGGGATGGCCGTGGCCGGGTGCGCCCGGGAGGCCGCCCCGCCCCCGCCCGCCGACCCCGCGGTGCTCATGGAGGCCGACCGGGCCTTCGCCGCGGCGGTGGCGCAGGACGGCGTCGAGGCGTGGGTGTCGTGGTTCGCCACCGACGGCGCCCAGATCCAGCCGGGGGCCGGGGAGATCATGGGCCACGACGCCATCCGCTCCCTCATGGCGGGGCTGGACGACCCCAACTTCACGCTGTCGTGGCAGCCGCTCCGCGCCGACATCGCGGCCGGTGGGGACCTGGGGTGGACCACCGGATCGTACGTCTCCCAGGGCGTGGGCCCCAACGGCGAAGCCCGACGCGGCCAGGGTCGCTACGTCACCATCTGGCGGAAGGCGGCCGACGGCTCGTGGAAGGTGGTCATGGACCTGGGCAATCCCACCCAGTCGCCCCAGTAGGCGAGGCCGGGGGGGCCGGCCGGCCCCCCCGGCCGCCCTCACTCGGCGCGGAGCGCCGTGACCGGATCCACGCGGCTGGCCCGGATGGCCGGTACAAGCGACGCCAGGATCGCCACGGCCAGAAGCAGGCCCCCTACGCCCAGGTAGGTCACGGGGTCCGACGGTTCGATGCCGAACAAGGCGGTGCGCAGGGTGCCCGAGGCCACGGCGGCGGCCGACAACCCGACCACGAGGCCGGCGACCACCGGCGTCAGGCTCGCGCCCAGCGCGGTGGTCAGCACGCCCCTGCGGGACGATCCCAGAGCGACCCTCACGCCGAACTCCGGGATCCGTCGGCTCACCGAGTAGGCCGTCACGCCGAACACGCCCACGGCGCCCAGCGCCAGGGCCAGGACGCCGAAGGACGTGAGGATGGTGGCCAGGAAGCGCGTGGTGGCCGCGGACCTGCCGAACACCGTGGCCAGCTCCTCCAGCCCCGTGATGGGTACGTCGGGGTCCACGGACCACACGGCCTGACGGAGGTCCGCGGCGTGGGCCAGGGGCCGTTCGGCGTCGGCCATGCGGGCCACCACCCAGAAGGCCCACTTCCACCCCCACTGGCTCTGGGTGAAGTACATCTCGGGGCGGGGCTCCGCCGCGAGCCCGTGTTGGCGCACGTTGCCAACGACGCCCACCACCCGGTAGGGCACGGCGTCGGCGCGGAAGGTCCGGACCGTTCGCCCCAGAGGATCCTCGCCGGGCCAGTAGCGATCCACGAACGCCTGGTTGACCACCACCACCTTCTCGGCGTCGGCGTTGTCGCTGTCGGCCAGGTATCGACCCTTCCCCAGGGCGACGCCCACGGTCTCGAAGTACCCCGGCCAGATCCCCCGGAAGTTCACCGAAGGAGGCGGCGTACCCTCGGCGATCTCGTATCCCTGGGGAAAGGTGGGGAAGCTCCAGTTGTCCTGCGTTCCGGGCAGAAGGTGGATCGCCCCCACGCTCCGGACGCCCGGCAGGGCCGCGACCCGGTCGAGCACGTCACGGTAGTAGGCCTGGAACGCTTCGCCGTCCGGGTAGCGCCCGTCGGGTGGGCTGGTCCTGAAGACAACCACGCCCTCGGTGTCGATCCCCTCGTCGACGGAGACCAGGCGACCCAGGGATCGGAGCATGAGCCCCGACCCCACGGTGACGACGACCGCCAGGGCCACCTCCGCGGCCACCAGCGTCTGGGTCAGGCGTGACCCACGTCGGCGGGACGTGCCCCGCGCTGCACCTCCCAGGGAGGCGGTGGCGTCCACCCCACTGGCACGGAGCGCCGGCACCAGCCCGGCGAAGGCGATGGAGGCCAGCGTCACCACCACCGCGTAGAGGAGCGCGCTCCCGCCCACCCCGACTTCGTCGATGCGGGGGAAGTCCGCCGGAGCCAGCGCCACCACCATCCTCACCAGGCCCAGGGACATGAGGACGCCGCCGGCGCCCCCTGCCAGAGCCAGGGATCCGCTTTCGCCCAGGAGCATACGGACCACGCGGCCCCGGCCGGCGCCCAGCGCCACCCGCACGGCGAGCTCCGCCCTCTTGGACTCTCCACGCGCCAGGAGGAGGTTCGCCACGTTGGCGCACGCGATGAGCAGGACCAGGGACACCGCGCCCAGCGTCACCCACAGCACCGGGCCCATGTCCCGCGCCACGTACTCCCCGAGGGGCTGCACGCCGGCTTCCGCGACGTCGTCTTCGTCGAGGATGTCGGGGATGCGCTCGCGGGCCAGCCGGGCGAACGCCCTGATCTGGTCGTCGGCCTGGGCCAGCGTGGCTCCGGGCGCCAGACGAGCCACCCGGTGGTTCACGTACCAGCTCTCGTCTTCCTCCAGCGACGCTCCGGCGGCGGGCGCCATGGGAATCCAGACGTCGGGATTCCCCACCACGGGGCGGAAGTCCGGCGGCATGACCCCGATGACGTTGTGGCTGTTGTCGTCCGCGCCGGACAGCGGGATGCTTCGGCCCAGCACCGACGGGTCGGCGCCGAAGGCGCGCACCCAGAAGGCGTGGGAGAGGACCACCACGTCGCTCCGACCCGGGACCCCCTCGTCGTCGTCGAACCCCCGTCCCAGCGCCGGCTGAACGCCAAGGACCCGGAAGTGGTCCGGCGACACCCGGTTGGCCCGGACCTCGACGGGGTCGCCCACCCCCACCAGGGTCAGGGTCCATCCGGATATCCCCGAGGCGCGCTCCAGCGCAGGCGACGTCGCCAGGGCCTCGCGCACCATGGCGTTGTTGAAGTTGGTCCCGGGCCAGATGGCCACGAGCCTGTCGGGCTCCTGGTACGGCAGGTCCTTGAACAGCACCGTGCTCACCACCGAGAACGTGGCCGTGGAGGCGCCGATGCCCAGGGCCATGGTGAGGACCGCCATGGCGGTGAACAGCGGCGATTTGCCCAGGCCGCGCAGGGCGTGGCGAAGATCCTGTCCCATGGTTCCCATTCCCGACCCCTCCCTTTCGTCGTTTCGTGATCCGTGGGGGCGCACCCGCTCCAGGGCGGCGTGCGTCGCGATATCGGCCAGGGCGCGCAGCCAGACCCAGGCCCGCCCGAGCCGGGTCCCGGCCCGACCCAGGCGGTACGCCAACACGTCCTCCATCTCGGGCCCGAACCTCGCGTGGAAGCGGGAAGGCAGGAGGCGAAGGAGGAGGCGGTAGATCGGCACGCGCCTACCCCTCCTGGAGCAGCTCGTGGGCGTCGGCCTCGGCCACCAGGGCGCGAAGGCGGTGCGCTTCGGCACGGGCCACGGCGCGGCCCATGGCGGTCAGGCGCACGTAGGTGCGACGGGGATCCGCGCCCTCGGGGGCCGTGGCCTCCTCCAGGACTCCGCGGGCCAGCAGGTCCCGGATGCGCCTGAACAGATTGGCCGGATACAGCTTGGCGCCGGGCTCCCGGGACTCGATCTCCTCGACGATGCGCGTTCCGTAGCTCGGACCGCGGGCCAGGGCCATGAGGATGCGGAACTCAAGGGGGTGCAACGGAAGGAACTCCCGTGCGCTGCCGTCGTGAGACATGGCCGTTCTCCCGAATACTGTCATGGCGACACAATCCGTCGGATCGTATCGGTATGACAGGATTACCGGAAGAAGGGTTGCATCGGGGTCGCGAGGGCGCGGGGCGGGTGGTCAGCGGGGTCCGCGGCGCCCCAGCAGGTCCCAGGCGGCCTCGGCGATGGCGGCGTCCTGGGCGCCCACGCCCGTGAGATCACAGACGATGGTCTCGTCGCCTTCCCGGCCGGGCCGAAGCCCCGCCTGGATCTCGCCCAGCTCGGCGTGGACGCGTTCGGCAGACACCACGCCGGCCTCGACGGCGTGGTGGAGCTCGCCGAGGCGCAGGCACTGATCCGTCCGGTCCGTGACGATCTTGTGCGCGCGCCCCAGGACGTCGGAGGCGAGCTCCCGCTTGTCCGGCCCGTCGGAGCCCACCGCGATGACGGTGACCCCGGGTCGCAACATGTTGCCGGTCACCAGGGGTTGGCGGGACGGGGTCACGGTCACCACCAGGTCCGCGTCGCCCACGGCCGCCATGGGCGTGGGCGTGGCGGCGGCGGGGACGCGCAGGGTCTCCACCAACTCCGCCGCGCACGCCTCCCGGGACTCGGGGCGAGGCGACCACACCCGGATCTCCGTGAGGGAGCGCACCCGGGCCATGAGACGGAGCTGGAGACGCGCCTGGATGCCCGCCCCCAGCACCGCCACCACCAGGGGGCGGTCCGGCGCCAGCAGGGACGCGGCCAGCGCCCCGGCCGCCGCCGTGCGCAGGTCCGTGAGGTATCCGTTGTCCGCCAGGAGCCCCAGGGGAAAGCCCGTGGCAGCGTCGAAGACCAGGACCAGTCCCGATCCCGACGGGAGGCCCCGGGCCGTGTTGCCGTAGAAGCCCGTGGCCACCTTGAACGCGAAGATGGGCGACCCGGCCAGGTAGGCGCCCTTCACGTGGATCTCGCCGCCCACGTCCTCCAGGTCCACACCCAGGGGAGGAGGGACCAGGGCCTCGCGCCGGCCGAGCGCCAGGAACGCCTGCCGGGCGGACGTCAGCGCGACGGCGTCGGTGACCACGTCGCGGATCATCGCCTCGTCGAAGACGCGGAGGGAGGGGCGCGCGCTCATGCGGGGCGCCTCTCCTCGAGCCATCGTTCGGGGCTCTGGGTGTGCCGGCGCTCCTTGGGGTGGAGGCGGAACCACTGGGCCACCAGGAGGATCTCCGAGGCGTCCTCGGGCGCCATGCCCCGGGGGCCGGGATCGGTCCGGCCGTAGACGTCCTCGATGGCGCGCGCCGCGCGCTCCCGGGCCCGGCGGCCCTTGGGGAGGGGGAGATCGCTCCGGATCCGTCCCTTCCGGATCAGATAGAGGCGGTCGTTGCCCTTGAAGCCCGGCACGCGGTACACGAAGCTCAGGTCCTCCACCCGTCCCCGGAACGCCACCATCTCGTCGCGGAACTGGCGCAACCGGTCCAGGCGGTCCCGGAGCAGTCCGGCGTATTCGAAGTCCATGCGGGCGGCGGCTTCGCGCATGCGCGCCTCGATCTCCCTGAGGGGACCCTGCGCCCGACCCTCCAGGAAGCGGCGGGCGGTCTCCACCACCTTGCCGTACTCGGCGGCGGTGGGTCGACCGCAGCACGGTGCCAGGCACGTGCGCAACTCCGCCCGGAGGCAGCGCGGCGGACGGCCGTGCTGGAAGAACTCCAACTGGTCGCTGAAGAACGTGGGTGTCGAACCGGGGCAGTCCCGGAGGCCCAGGACGTGACCGAGCTCCCGCACCGTGTGGGCGAGGGCGCCGATCCTGGGGAAGGGGCCGTAGTACGTGGCGCCGTCCTCGACCACGCGCGTCACGGGCAGCACCCGTGGCGCCAGTTCGTTGGTGACCTTCACGAAGGCGTAGATGCGCTTCCGCTTGTGGCGCACGTTGTACCTGGGCTGTCGCCCCTGGATGAGCTTCATCTCGTGGACCAGCGCGGCGAATTCGTTGGGGATGTACTCCCACTCCACCGTCGTGGCCTCCCGAATCAACTCCCAGGCCTTCTCGCCCTTGTCCGCCCGGAAGTAGGAGAGCAGGCGCGACCGCACGTGCACCGACTTGCCCACGTAGAGCAACTCGCTCCCCGGCCCGTACATCCGGTAGACGCCGGGGCGGTTCTCGGCCCTGGCTCGGACGTAGGCTCGAAGGGAGGGGTTGGCGTGCACGGTGCGGGCGGCGGACAAGGGCTTTCGTGTTTCGTTCGGGCAGGAAGATAGGCGGTGCGGCCCGGCTCGCGCCACCGCACCCCTGGAAGGCCCCCGGCGTCCCGTCGCGTCATTGCTCCCGTGGGCCCCGGCGTCCAACTTCCGGCATGATCCCACCGACCCACGGCAAGCTGATCCGCGACCCTCTCTGGAACACCATCCGCCTCGACCCCACGGCGGTGCGCATCGTGGACACGGCCGAGTTCCAGCGTCTCCGGTACATCCGGCAGTTGGGGCTGGGCCACCTGGTCTACCCCGGGGCCACCCACACCCGCTTCGACCATGCCCTGGGTGTCTACCACCTCACCACGATGGCGCTGGGAACGCGCCGGGATCGGGGGGGCACTCCCCCGGAGGCGTGGGAGGGAGAGGAGCTGATCCCCTACGCCGCGCTCCTCCATGACATCGGGCACTACGCCTTCTCCCACGCCCTGGAGGAGCTGGAGGGCGACGTGCCCGCCGACCACGAGGAGGTGAGTCGCCGCTTCTTCCAGTCGCCCGCGCTCCGTGACGCCCTGGCCTCCCTGGGGTTGGGCGCTGCGGAGCGGATCCACGAGCTCATCCGGGGCGGGAGCCCTCTGCCGCTCCGGGGCCTGGTCAGCGGGAGCCTCGACCTGGACAAGATGGAGTACCTCCGGCGAGACGCGCGCTTCTGCGGGGTTCCCTACGGGGAGGTGGACGTGGACCGCCTCCTCCAGGGGCTGGTGCTTGTGGCCGACCCGGACACCGGCGCCTACGAAATCGGGGTCCACGAAAAGGCCGTGGCCGCGCTGGAGTCGCTCCTGTTCGCCAAGTATCAGATGTTCAGGAACGTCTACTGGCACCACGGCGTGCGTGCGGCCACCGCGCTGTACAAGCGCATCGTGGAGGACGCGGTGGGGGCGGGGATCCTCGATCCGGAGGAACTGGTGGGACCCACGGACGAGGAGCTGCTCTACGAGATCGGGCGCCGCGCGGCGGAGGACGACTCCGACGTGGCCGAACGCCTGGCCCACCGGTGGCTGCCGGCGCTGCGCCATCGGAAGCTGCCCAAGCGCGCCCTGGAATTCACCGCGGCGGACCTCCGGGGCCGGCAGGTGGAGGAGTGGGCCGCGGGAGATTCTCCCTGGAAGCGCGCGGTGGAGGACGAGCTGGCCGCGGAAGTGGGCCTGGAGCCCGGGGAGATCGTCATCGACTTCCCGGTCAAGCGGGCCATGTTCCAGCTCGACATCCTGGTGGAGCGCCGGAACGGGACCGTCCAGCGGCTGGGGGCCGAGGGGTTGGCCGGGGTGGTGGACCTGCCCAGGGTGGCCCGGGAACTGTACGGCACGGCGCGGGTCCTTCGCGTGTTCACCTTCGAGCGACGCGAGCTGGACGCCGGCCGCGTGCTGGAGAAGATCACCCGTCCCGGGTAGGAGGACCGGGGCGGTTCCATCCGGGGGCCGGGCCCCTCAGGCCACCAGAAGGAGCGCCGCGGTCAGGTTGTCCGTGGCACCCCGTTCCTTGGCCTGGTTCAGAAGGACGCGGACCGCCCTCTCCGGAGCGTGCATCCCGCCCTCTCCCCCGAGGTGCTCGGTGAGGATCCGCTCCAGGGCGGGCGCATCCAGCGCTCCGGTCACCCCGTCGGTGCAGAGCATGAAGACGTCGCCGGGGCGCGCCGTCCCCACGATGATCTGGGGCTCCGGGGGGTCCTCGAGGCCCACGCACTGGGTCAGGAGGTGTGCGAAGGGATGCCGGCGCCCCTGCTCCACCGTGAAGTCCCCGGCGTCAACCCTCTCCTGGACCCAGGTGTCATCCTTGGTGAGTTGGCGCAGTTCCCCGTCACGGAGGAGGTAGGCACGGGAATCCCCCACGTGTCCGATGGCGTAGCCTCCGTCGGCCGGGTTCATGGCCAGGGCGGTCACGGTGGTACCCATGCGCGCCAGCTCGGGCTTCCGGGCGGCCTCGAGGCGCACCAACGCGTGGGCGTCCAGGACCGATTCCGCCATGGCGTGACCCAGTGTCGTGGCGGTAGCCTGTTCTCCGACGGCCGTGGAGTCCAGGATCTCGGCAAGCCTGCGGGCCACGGACTGTGCGGTGATCCGGCTTGCGACGTCTCCTCCGGGATGCCCTCCCATCCCGTCGGCGACCACGGCGATGCCCTGGTCGTCCAGAAGGACCAGGTGGTCCTCGTTCCGGGTCCGTACCGGCCCGATGTCCGTCAGGCCGGTGAAGGTGAGCGTGTGTGTCACGAAGGGGAGATCAGGAGAGTCTTTTCGACGTCGGTGGGTCGGGGAAGGTACGCGTCCGGATCGGCTGGCGACACGGGAAGGCCGGGCCCTT
>Ga0102953_1001907_pt1 | contig 12914 bp, 8 predicted proteins | sample SalPon2A_C_D2_MG_FD_78509 | JGI IMG/M metagenome (GOLD analysis project Ga0102953, IMG submission 78509) | Soil microbial communities from South San Francisco under conditions of wetland restoration - Salt Pond MetaG R2A_C_D2_MG | ecosystem: Environmental > Terrestrial > Soil > Wetlands | place... | reverse complement strand
TAGCTGTTTTTTTTTTACCGCACCCCAATGACCGTGCATTTGCCCTAACGACAAGTGCTTTCAATTCTTTTGTCTTTTAATTTAGAATATTGCTGATTTTGAATAGAATATGGGCTTTATGGCCTCAATTAATGGAAAATATTTACGTATGAAAAAATACTTTCAAAAAATATTCATCATTAAGACTCATGCCTGATATTAATATTAAATCAGGTCGTCATTTCAGCCTTTAAGATTGAAATTCGAACAATCACAACTTGTGTGATAATAAAAATTCGTAACTTCCGTTTTGCCTTTATGCTTTTTTTAAACGAATGACAAAAAAGCTTGATTGGGTTTGAAAAGGGGTGACAAATCGAATCTTGACCACATTAAAAAAGAATGATCGAAATGAGAAGAAATTTACTTATTACTTTAGTTGGCTTATTAATGATGTGTGCACCTTCAGTAATTATTGCCCAAAACAGTTCGTTAAAAGCGGTGGCTGATACGACGAGTCTTCGCGACCAATTTGATTACGTATATCATAAATCAAACACTTATGAGCAGTACAAAGTAGTCAAAATGAGCAGTTTGAATTTACTGAAACAAAATTCACTGGATAGCATTAAAACCTACAAAGACCAAATTTCCAACAACTTACAAGAGGTTAATAAGCTCAACAAAAATCTGACGGCTCAAAATGCGGAAATCAAAAGCTTGAAGGAAGAGCTTAAGAAAACTCAAAATTCAAAAGACAGCATCAGTTTTCTAGGCATGGAAATCACGAAAGGTGCATACAATACAATTATGTGGGCCGTCATCTTTATCCTTGCTGTTCTCTCTTTCGTCTTATTTTCATTGTTCAAACGAGGACACCTGGTTGTAAAAGCCACCAAAAAGAGATTGGCAGAAGTACAGGAAGACCTTGAAAAGCTCCGCAAGAACGCTTTGGTGAGGGAGCAAAAACTAGCTCGTGAGTTGATGGATTACAAATTGAAAAATAAATCGAGCAGATAGGAAACGAAGCATTCAATTGGAAAGTACACGATAAAAGAAAGGCTCCGAAATTTCGGAGCCTTTCTTTTATATATTAATAATAGGACTCATTTATTCCATCTCATATTTATACGTTCCCAAATCACTGATATCAGAACTTTGAATAAATTCAGCATGCGATTTCACCTGGGCTTTAGCCATTCTTAAGAAGTTTTTAGCTGATTTAAGGAACGATGGTTCCCGGTTACTATCTATTAATAACAGATAACTCATTATAATATATCCAGCCATTTCCACCATACGACGGGCATGGAAATCGGTGAACTCATTATCATCAACGGCCAACACTTTATTAACGGCACGTTCGTATTCATCGGTCAAGATGATCAGTGAGCGTCTCAAATACTCCAATTCCGGAGAAACTTTCTCTGCTTCATATACGCGTATTTGATTCAAATAAGCACCAGTAGTCACTCCACGAATGGCAGCGACCACCTGCAATTGGGTTGTTCCTTCGTAGATTGAAGTAATACGGGCATCGCGATAAATCCGTTCCACCGGGTAATCTTTCATGAATCCGGAACCACCATGAATCTGAACGGCATCATATGCCAACTGGTTGCAGAACTCAGATCCCATTCCTTTAACAAGCGGTGTGTAGAAATCAGCCAAACGCTGGTATTTTTTCATTTCGTCACGCTCTTCTTTTTCAAGCTTGCGTTCTTCGGCAATGTGCATGTAGGTTTTATATACATCGACAAATCGTGCTGTTTCATATAATAGTGTGCGTGATGCGTCCAGTTTGGATTTCATGGTTGCCAGCATTTCGTAAACGGCCGGGAAACGCATAATGGCTTTTCCAAACTGTGTACGCTCTTTGGCATACTCCAGCGCTTCGCGGTAAGCAGCCTCGGATACACCTACTGACTGAGCTGCAATTCCCAAACGGGCGCCATTCATCAAGGCCATCACATACTTGATCAATCCCATTTTGCGGGAACCAACCAATTCGGCAGGTGCATTTTTAAAGACCAACTCGCAAGTCGGCGACCCAATGATTCCCATTTTGTGCTCAATACGACGAACGGTGACTCCACCATCTTGCTTGTCATAGATGAACATGGACAAACCACGACCATCTTTTGTACCGGGCTCGGAACGGGCCAGCACCAGCGAAATGTGTCCATCTCCATTGGTAATGAATCGTTTCACGCCATTCAACAGCCACTTACCTGATTTTTCATCGAAGGTTGCTTTCAACTGAACGGCCTGTAAATCTGAGCCTGCATCAGGTTCCGTGAGATCCATCGCCATGGTATTGCCATTGCAAACTCGAGGCAGGTAGTTTGATTTTTGTTCTTCGGAAGCAAATTCGTTGATGGTTTCCGCACAATCCTGTAAGCCCCAAATATTGACAAACCCGGCATCGGCACGGGAAACAACATCAGCAGCCATAATATAAGGTACAATCGGAAAGTTCAATCCACCATATTTACGTGGCAACTACATTCCCATCAAGCCCGCTTTATTCAGTGCTTCAATATTTTCGGCAGTTCCACGGGCATACACAACGTGTCCGTCAACCACCTGTGGTCCTTCAGCATCAATCGATTCGGCATTTGGAGCAACAATGTCGCCACAAATTTCACCAACAACTTCCAATACTTTATCAAAGTTGTCCATGGCATCTTCGTGATCCATGGGCGCAAAATCATATTCTCCTTTTTCTGTGAAATTCCGTTCCTTCAGACGAACAATTTTCTCCATCAACGGGTGATTCAAGTGGAATTTCAAATCTTTATTATCATTATAATAATTAGCCATTTCTAATAAATTTAAGATTCAAAAACGATGATTACTTGGTATTCTTCTTATAATACTTGATCATTTTCGGAATAATATCGACCACATCGCCGGTAATGACATAATCTGCAATTGAATTGATCGGCGCTTCCGGATCCGTATTAATGGCAATAATTTGTGCAGATTCTTCCATCCCGGCACGGTGTTGAATCTGCCCTGAAATTCCACAAGCAATATAGAGTTTTGGACGAACAGTGACCCCGGTTTGGCCAACCTGGCGTTCGTGTTCTGCATATCCGGCATCAATAGCTGCACGGGAAGCACCAACTTCACCTCCCAACACTTCGGCCAAATCAAACAATAACTGGAAATTTTCCTTGCTCCCCATTCCATAGCCACCAGCCACCACAATTGGAGCAGCTTTCATGTTGACCTTGCTCTTTTCCATGTGACGTTCAATGATCTCAACGGCAAAATCGGCATCACTCACATAGTTGGCAACATCCAATTTCACCACTTTGCCTTTGTATTTTGGATCAAGGATTTCCTTTTTCATTACGCCCTCACGAACGGTTGCCATCTGCGGGCGGCAATCCGGGTTGATAATGGTCGCAATAATATTACCCCCAAAAGCAGGACGAATTTGGTAAAGCAAGTTTTCGTAGTTCTTATTTTGCTTTTTATCGAAATGGTCTCCAATGACTAAGCTGGTACAATCGGCGGTCAATCCACTATGAAGGGCTGAAGATACCCGAGGCCCCAAATCGCGACCAACGGAAGACGCTCCCATCAGGGCAATTTGCGGTTTCTGCTCTTCAAAAAGTTTGACAATAATGGACGTGTGCGGTAATGTACTGAATGGGTACAAACGTTTATCGTCTGCAAGATAAACAGTGTCAACACCATAGGGAAATATTTCTTTTTCAACGCCATCCAGCTTGTGACCAATAACAAGGGCATCCAAATTACATTTCAGTTCATTTGCCAGTGTTCGGCCTTTGGTCATCAGTTCCTGACTTACTTCAGCAACGTGACCTTCTTCTATTTCGCAATATACAAATATGTTATTCATGATCGGGTACTTAGAGTTTAACCAATGGTGTGATTTTCTATCAGCTCATGCATCAAATCATCAATGTCAGTATCAGCGGAACTGATGATCTTTGCTTCTTTTGCCTGAAGAACGACATTTTCAACCGTCTTCACTTTTGTTGGTGAACCACTCAAACCCAGCTCGGCATGATCCACTTCAATGTCGCTAATAGTCCATTCAGGAATATTCAAATAAGGACGGTCATTGTACAGGTGCAAATAGTCTTCATTGGAATTTTGTAACTCTGTAACGGTTTTGGCATGCTTGTATTTCATGATCATCTTGGCATTACGAGCACGGCAATCAGCTGCCGAACCGTTTACCGTCATCACCATTGGCAAGGGGCATGAAACCACCTCCACTCCCCTTTCCAACCGGCGCTTCAAGAAGATTTTCCCCTTTTCAATTTTCTGAACTTCCTCGACATACGTTATTTGAGGTAATCCCAGTTTTTCAGCAACTTGTGGACCAACTTGTGCGGTATCACCATCAATGGCCTGGCGACCTGCAATAATCAAATCATAATCCTTGACTTTTTTCAATGCCCTCGAAATGGCATACGAAGTTGCCAAAGTATCCGACCCGGCAAAAGCACGATCGGTCAGCAAGATGCCGCCATCAGCTCCACGAAACATCCCCTCGCGAATAATTTCAGCGGCACGTCCCGGGCCCATGGTTAAAATAGTCACTGTTGAACCTGGAAACTGGTCTTTAACGCGCAAAGCCTGCTCCAACGCATTCAAATCTTCCGGATTAAAAATAGCCGGCAAAGCAGCACGGTTGATCGTACCGTCTGCTTTCATCGCATCCTTGCCAACGTTCCGGGTGTCAGGAACCTGCTTGGCAAGAACAATAATCTTTAAAGCTTTCATTCTATTTGAAGTTTGTCAATTTTATTGGTTTTTACTTTTTGCCAACTTCATAAAAGCCGGCAGGCAAAGGCTGAAGTGTTGGTATCCTTTGCAAAGCAAGCAAATATAGCCAAACACCCCCTAGTTTTCAAAGAGTATGGCCGTTCCACAGAAAAGCAGCAAAAACTTAAAATGATTTTTTAAGGAATCTGAATTCAAAAACGCATGGAAACATTTGCTAGAATTACTGATATACCGCCCTTTAAAACATTTTACCTATCTCTTCAAATAATCGTTATTTGAGAAGTCGTCATCAATAATTTATAATCATTTTAATCTAGTGACGGTCGAAAAATTAATATTGAAAATCCTGTCTTACAGGACATCCAGAAAGAATATTTTTTATCTTTCAAGTATGAATAAAAACTTTTATTTTGAAGGCATTCTACAAAAAGTTTTCAAACCAAAAAGTAAAGCCTAATTTTGAACAACATTAAAGAAAAAGAGGACTAACTTGGCCAATAATCACGTACATACGGATAAAGAACTAGTTAAACAACTTAAGAAAGATAACATCAAGGCTTTCAACCAGCTTTTCTATGCGTATAGTTCAAAACTGTATCATTTCTCATACGGCTATTTGAAATCAAAAGAGGATGCGGAAGAACTGGTCCAAGATGTATTTAGCAAGGTTTGGGAGAAGCGGAAAAAGTTGGATGAAGAAGCCAAATTCCGATCGTATTTATTTACCATTGCCTTTAACAACATCAAGAAACACTTTCGTGCAAAATCTATTTTAAATAGATACCTCGAACAACTGGAATTGAAAAATGAATCGTCTGAGGATTTGCAAGCTGATTACCAGTCGCTAAAATCCTTGGTTGATCAATTGGTTGATCAAATGCCGGAAAAGCGAAAAGCCGTTTTTATTAAAAGTCGTTACGAAGGGAAAAATGCCTCGGAAATTTCCGAAGAAATGGCCATCAGTAAGAGCACAGTTGAGAACCATTTAAACCAGGCTCTGAAGTACTTACGCAAGCATCTAACCCAAGAATATGTTGCAGGACTTCTTTTCTTTTTGCTTTTTATCCAATAAATTACAGAAAAAATTGAATTTCGACTAGGTGCAATTGCCACGTTGTGGATACCATATTACAAATGCACCTGATTTATTGACGAATGAAAGATTTGGATAAAAATCGTATCACCCAGTTTTTTGAAAGTAAAAGTGCGGAAGGTGAAGACTTTGTCACCAATACTTTTGCAGATCAATCCAATGATGATGGGCTTCAACAATTGGCTCATGAACATTGGGATAATACTTCCTCTGCTACCGTAAATCTTCAACATATTTTAAACAAAATCCATTTCAAGATTAATTCTGAAACCCGTGAAAAATCGGTTGGTCAAAAAATCATCCATGTCTATTATCGTGTCGCGGCCATTTTGCTGGTACCAATTCTAATCGGCGGATTGGTTTTGGGGAATGTTTCAAGAAATAACATTGCCTATGCACAACTAAAAGCTCCCAAAGGCTCACGAGTGCAATTTACGCTCCCTGATGGTTCGACCGGTAATTTAAATGGTGGTTCAACCTTGATTTACGCGACAAATTTTAATGCAAAACGCACTGTGAAGCTAAGTGGAGAAGGCTATTTTAAGGTAAAAAAGGATGCTAAACGACCATTCATCGTACAAACAAAATACGCTGATGTTAAAGTGCTTGGAACTCAATTTGATGTTTGTGCTTACGACCGGGATCAGGAAATGACAACAACGCTTGAGAAAGGAAGTGTTGAAGTGACCAACAAAGAATCCTCAACCATTACCATGTTAAAACCGGGACAACAAAATCGCTTGAATATGTTGACCGGCGAAATGCATAATGAAAATGTCAAAACAGATTTGTACACTTCGTGGAAAGATAACTTGTTGCGTTTTGACAATGCGCCTTTTGGAGAGGTCATCAAGAAAATGGAACGCTGGTATGGTGTAAAAATCATACTCGAAAAAAGCCTGCAATATTCCGAACGCTATACGATGACCATCAAGACTGAAAGTTTGCGCGAAATGTTGCAGCTGTTAAAACTAACAACACCTATAAATTATAAAATTAAAAATGATATGGTATATATAGAAAAACCGAGCTAAACAATTGAATTAATTCTCTTTGCCAAAAGAGGAAAGTGCTCCCAACACTTCCCTCTAGATTGATAAAATATTCCGTAAGGAACATGTTTAACCAAGTAATACAAACTTATGAAAAAAAAATTGTTGTGTAACTATGACAGGCAGTGTTATGCCTGGTCTCGATTTATTCGAATTATGAAACTAACAACCCTTCTATTACTTGTTGCCTTTGTCAGTGTACAGGCAAATGTCTATTCACAAAATTCTGAACTAAACCTATCGGTTCAGAATACCACCGTAAAGGATGTTTTAAGACAAATTGAGGATCAAAGTGATTTCTTCTTCATGTACAACGATCGCAAGGTTGACGTGAACAGGAAAGTCAGTTTAGATATCCGTCAACAAAACATCGATGAAGTATTGAACTCGTTGTTCGCAGGAACTGAAGTCAATTACACGATAAAGGATCGCCGGATTGTTTTATACAAAAAAGGCGACAACAGTGTAGTGAACAACAGCAAGATGACGTCACAGCAGGGAGTCACATCCGTGTCGGGGACCATTGTCGATGAGGATGGAGAACCCCTACCGGGTGTAACAGTGGCTGTTAAAGGAACGACCACCGGAACCATTACCGACGTTGACGGGAAGTACCAATTGAACGACCTACCTGCCAATGCAACTCTTATCTTTTCATTCGTTGGAATGAAAACCCAGCAACTGCCAGCGAACAAACCTGTGATTGATGTGACTTTAGAATCCTCAACAATTGGTCTGGGAGAAGTTGTTGCGGTTGGATATGGAACTGTTCGCCGCGCAGACTTGACCGGTTCTGTTGCATCCGTATCAGGCGATGAGCTGAAGAAAATCCCTATCGCCAATGCCGCTGAAGCAATCACCGGACGTCTTCCTGGTGTAAGCGTTTTAACAACCGACGGTTCACCGGATGCCGAAGTCGTTATTCGCGTACGTGGTGGTGGTTCTGTAACCCAGGACAACTCCCCATTGTATGTGGTTGACGGATTCATTGTTTCCAGTATCCGCGACATTCCGCCTACAGATATTGCCAGCATCAACGTATTAAAAGATGCGGCTGCAACCGCAATTTATGGTGCCCAGGCTGCAAACGGCGTCATCCTGATCACAACTAAAAATCCGAAAGCCGGCCGTACCCAGGTTTCTTACAATGGATACGCCCAGTTTAAAACATTGCCCAAAGACCGTAAATATGATGTTCTTACCCCATACGATTTTGCCATGATGCAGTATGAACATGCGAAACTGAGATCGGATGCTGATTTGCGGAGCTTCGAAAAGTACTATGGGAAATATGATGACCTGGAACTTTACAAAGACAAAAAGCCAAACGACTGGCAACAGGAACTATTTGGAAGTACCCGGGTTTCGCAATCACATAACCTAAGCATTAGCGGTGGTACTCAAAAAACAAAAGTGAGCCTAAGTTTGACCAACAATACAGAAGATGGTATCATGATTGGTAATGGATATAAACGAAATGTAATCAACTTTAAGTTGAATCATGAGGTTTACAAATCACTGAAAATGGACCTTCTTGCCAGGGTTACTGACACACAGATTGATGGAGCAGGTACTTCTGGAAGCGCTCAACTTCGTGTAAAAAACGTCATCACAGCACGACCGGTCAATGGTATTGCTGATGAATTGAATATTGACCTGAGTAGTATTGATACCTCAGATGACTATCAATCGTTCTTGTTAAGTTTGATCAACCCAATTGATTTGGCCAAACAAGACTGGCGGAGAAAAAACGAAAAGAATTACGTTTTCCAAGGTGGATTGACCTGGAATCCCTGGGAAAACCTAACCTTGAAATCGGCCATTACCAGCAGTTACAAATTACAAGAAAGTCTGAGGTATTATGGCCCGCTAACCAGCCAATCACAACAGGAAGGTAACAGTTTACCATTAGGAACAAAGGGCGAAAGCTTTAGCAACTCATTCCGCTGGGTAAATACAGCTGCTTATACGTTTAAAAATCTTGGAGATCACAAATTGGATATTTTGTTAGGACACGAAGTTTATTCCAATGGGGGGAAAGGTAATTCTGTCCGTTCTGAAAACTTCAGGGAATCCATGCAACCCGATGAGTTATTTGCCAACATGGAGCTTGGTACAACAGTTGAACATTCAACTTATGAGTCAACTGATCAAACGCGTGTTTCGTTCTTTGGTCGTGCGAATTACCAATTCAAAGAACGTTATTTGGTGACCGCAACCCTTCGTTCAGATGCGTCCAGTAAGTTCTCCAAAGAAAACCGATTGGGTGTATTCCCAGCAGTCGCCCTGGGATGGAAAATGAATGAAGAAAACTTCATGAAAAGCCTCACTTTCGTGAACGAATTAAAGTTTCGTTTGAGTTGGGGACAAACCGGTAACGACCGTATTCCTTCAAACTCAACTAAATTCTTGTTCACTGCTAGCACCAATAACGGTCCTGGTTTCGGAACCAACGATTACAATGCATACTACTCACCCAGTGGTTCAACATTGTTCAATCCAAATATTGTGTGGGAAACAACCGTTAACCGCAATGCCGGTTTAGACTTCATGTTATTCAATGGAAGAATCAACGGTTCTTTTGACCTTTATAAAAACACCACGAAAAACCTATTGCTGCAATCGGCAATTTCTCCAATTTCCGGCTTCAGTACGCAATGGAACAACGTTGGTAGTACATCCAATCGGGGGATTGAATTGTCATTACGTACTTACATGGTTCAACATGACGATTTTACCTTGTCAGCCAATGTCAACTTTGGTATCAACCACTCGAAAATTGAGGCTTTGGATGGAACCAAGGAACGTTTCTTCCAATCAAACTGGTCAAGTACCGATCTGAAAGACCGTGACGACTTTTATCTGAAAGTGGGTGAAACAGTTGGTTTGATTTATGGTTACGTAAACGATGGCATGTACACCGTAGACGATTTTTCTGCATACGACCCCGTTACAAATACGTATACATTAAAGGATGGAGTTCCAAGTGATAAAAATACATTAGGAGTAAGTGACGTCCGCCCTGGGTACATGAAACTGAAAGATATTTCAGGACCTGACGGAACACCTGACGGTGTTATTGACAGTCAGGACCGTCGTGTCATTGGAAGTGCCCTTCCAAAAGCTCAGGGTGGGTTTGGTTTTGACGCCACCTTCAAAAGTTTTGATGCATCCGTACTTTTCAACTGGACACTTGGCCGGGATATTTACAACACTGGTAAAATTGACTACAACCAACTTTACCGCACCCGTTATGGAAACATGTTGACGACGATGAATCCGGATAACCGATTTACCTACATTGACGTAGATGGTACATATACAGGTACTCCAGGTGAAGTTGTAACTGACTTACAGCAATTGCAAGAAATGAACGCGGATAAAACAATCTGGAGTGGAAATGAATCATTTGGTCAGGCAACGACAGTAATTAGTGACTGGGCAGTGGAAGATGGTTCATTCTTGCGTTTAAATACGCTGACTCTTGGGTACACATTGCCGTCTCATATAAGTTCTAAAATTGGAATGTCTCAATTCCGCATTTATGTAACTGGATACAATTTATGGTTGTGGACCAAATATACAGGTTATGATCCGGAAGTTAGTACAACAAGGAGCAGCAGTTATGCAGCCCTGACTCCGGGTGTTGACTATTCTTCATATCCAAGAAGCCGCTCTCTAACTGTTGGTGTAAATGTTACTTTCTAATTTAAACTTGACTAATAATACTACAGATATGAAAATAAAACACTTAATATATTCTGCCCTGGTAGTCCTTTCGATGTCTGCCTGCAAAAATTTTCTAGACCCAAACTCACTTTCGACGTTCGACCAGAATTACATTTTCTCCAATTATGAAGATGCTCGTAAAGCGACGAACGCCATGTATTCCCATTTCAATCACGATGGTTTCCGTTCCCGTTTATCAAATAACATGACCGGAAACAACGACCTGGAACATAATGGAGGTTCAAGTGACGGAGCCCGCTATCAAATCTGGCGTTTGGATGCCCAGGAAAATAATGGTGACCTTGGTTATGTTTGGGATATCGGGTACAAAGCCATCCGTGATGCAAACATTGCAATTGAGGGAATTAAAAACAGCGATGCAATGAAATCAAATGATGTTGCATTGGTAAGAAATATGAACCAGCTTATGGGTGAAGCTTATACCATGCGCGCCTATTGGTACAGCATGTTGATCTACTATTTTGGCGATGTTCCTTTTTCAACGCAAGCACCTGCAGTGGATGTTGAATTTAACTTACCCAAAATGGATCGCAATGCGATTCTGGACTCAGTCATCCAGGACCTAATTAAAATTGAACCCAAAATGATGTGGGCTGACGAACTACCTTTCGGTATCGAACAAATCAACCGGGAGTACACCATTGGAATGATTGCCCGCTTATCTTTACAGCGAGGTGGCTGGTACCTGAAACCGGACCTGACTGAAGCTCGAGAGGCAGATTATTTGGACTACTACAAAATTGCCAAGCAATACACACAGAAATTGATGACGTTAAAAGACCGTGAACTTCCAACAGATTTCGCCCAGATCTTCATCAATGAGAGTAAATTTATCACCCCTGTTAACAGCGATGTGCTGTTTGAAGTACCATTTCCTGTTGGAGAAGGTGATGTCGGCTGGAACATTGGTATTCGGGTTGACAAAGGTAACCACCCCTATGGTAGCGGTGGTAACTACATGAGTATGCCTGCCACCTATTTCTATTCATTCGATACCTTGGATAATCGCTTGCCAATCACGTGCGGACTCTTCTACATTGACGAAGACTTTCTTCAACAGCCGGTTAACATCAACAGTATCTCGCAAGGAAAATGGAATCGTGCTTTGTTAGATCCGCCACCAGGCCCATCAACCAATAAGGGAACTGGTATCAACTGGCCGATGATGCGTTATTCTGATGTCATATTGATGTATGCTGAAGCTGAAAATGAACTGAACGGCCCAACAGCATCAGCACAAGCTGCCCTGAAAAGAGTTCGTCAACGTGCTTTCGATGAATCTGTTTGGACCACAAAAGTTGACCAATATGTCGCAGCCGTTAGTAGCAGCAAAGAAGATTTCTTCAATGCAATCGTCAACGAACGCTCCTGGGAATTCGGTGGTGAAATGATTCGTAAATATGATTTGATCCGCTGGAATTTGTACTACGAAAAAGTGAAAGAAACAGTCGAAGGCTGTAAGAAAATGGCAGATGACGCTTTCGCGGGAACAAGTGATCTTCCGGACTATATCTATTGGAAACGGGATGAAAATGGGAATTTGAAGATCTATAATAAATTCAAAAAAGTACTTGCTGCCCCAGATCCCACGTGGGAAAGACAATCATGGCTGGTTGGTATGCATAGTGACACTGAACCTTCAGGCTACACAATCTGGCTGACTCGTGACTATGAAAACTATATTCATCCTGAGAATATTGGCGTTCCTGATGGAATTGTACGATATATTTTCCCGATTCCGGTGCTTGGAATTGACAATAGTAAAGGTCTGTTGAAAAATGATGGATATAATTTCGGTTTTTAGTACTTGAAATCCCAAATGTTAAAAATTACAATCATGAAAATATCAAAATTCAATCTAAATACACTTTTAATCCTCTTTATTATAGGTCTGCTTATTGCTGTAAACGCCTGTAAAAAAGATGAGCAGGTATATCCTCGAACCCGCTTATTCCAGCCGGTATTAAATCAACCTCTTGAAGCGATTGACAATACCATTGTTGTCGATTTGGGGGATATGAAACAAGCGGTAAATTACACCATCGAAGTGAGCCGCGATTCGTTCTTGACAACAGATTATACATTTGATGTAGACACCAACTATTTCATCATCAATAATGAATTGACCGGTGAAGACCTGCTCTGGTATACAATCTATGAGATTCGCGCAACAGCACATGCTGATGATTCTCAATACGACAGTCACGTTTCCGATGTTGGCACAATTAGAACGGACAAATTCCCTTCCAACCAGGGAACACCAACGATGT
>Ga0102953_1001906_pt1 | contig 12917 bp, 12 predicted proteins | sample SalPon2A_C_D2_MG_FD_78509 | JGI IMG/M metagenome (GOLD analysis project Ga0102953, IMG submission 78509) | Soil microbial communities from South San Francisco under conditions of wetland restoration - Salt Pond MetaG R2A_C_D2_MG | ecosystem: Environmental > Terrestrial > Soil > Wetlands | place... | reverse complement strand
CAGTGAGCGTGAGAAATCCCATTAATAAAACGTGTGGTATACCGTGGATGGGCGGAAATCCTACAAATTAAAATAGCCTTCCCCTGGCATGTATGCCGATGGGAAGGCCAAATCGTTAGCCACACAAAGGGGAAAGTTATAATGACCAGGCTTTGCCGCCGGTAAGTTCATTCAGATCACCACAGGGGATGTACTCCCCGGGTACGGGCAAATAGGCCAGTACCTGTTCCCCCACATTTTCCGAGGTCTTATAGCCCCAGATGGTGATGCCCCTGAGGTTGTTGGCAAATGCGAACCGCGAGGTAGCTTCATCCAATTCGGCGGTCTGTCCCTTTCCGATAGCCTCCTGGTAAGAGGAGATGGATTTGTACATTTCCGTCTGATCTTCCGGGGTATGGTTGAGGGAGGAGGCGAGCACGGGCTCCAGGTCTTCCGGCTCCAGGTCGCCAATGGTCTGTTTCCCCGAATCGGCCAGGGCCTTGTCGAAGAATTTCCCCATGGCCATTCTCATAAAATCCTGATCTTCCGGTTCGGCCACTTCATCTATAAACTTATCGATGAACATGGGGATTTGTACCTCGGATGCCGAAGGGGTGTCAGTTTTAGGGATGATAAGGTCCACCAGGTAGGTAATCCCCTGCCCTTCATCCGGGCTCAGATACACCGGGGTCCATTCGGGCCCCTGTTGCTGGCAGCTTTGAAGGATACTGATCAGAGTAGGGGTAGCCACCGCGTATCCGAAGGTGAGACCCATATTCCTTAATGCGTTTCTTCTGTCCATTATATAGTTCCTTTTTTAAGTTGTTCTGCGGCGTGGTTGGCAGCACGGGCCGAGAACGCCATATATGTGAGTGAGGGGTTTACGCAGTTGGAAGAGGCCATAAACGCCCCGTCTGTTACGTAGACATTGGGCACCGTATGTACCTGGTTCCAGGCGTTCAGCACGGAGGTTTTCGGGTCCCTGCCCATCCGGGCCGTACCCATCTCGTGTATCCCGAGCCCCGGGGCGCTGGGATGGTCGAATCCTTCAACGTCCCTCAACCCGGCCGCTTCGAGCATGGCAACAGCCTGTTCCTGCATATCTTTCCTCATATTCAATTCATTGTCCTGGTAGCCTGCGTCGAAGGTAACCGTTGGCAGGCCCCATCCGTCCAATTTGTCATAGTCCAGGGTCATCCGGTTCTCCTCATGGGGGAGCATTTCGCCGAAGCCTCCCATTCCCATGGTCCAGCCGCCCGGCTTCAGCAGGGCTTCCTTCAGGTCTTTTCCATAGGAGAGTTCGGCAATGGTTTCGTCCCAATTTCCCCTGGAGGCGCCACCCTGGTATCCGTATCCACGGATAAAATCGCTGGTGTTGGAATCCCCGCCCATGTTCCTGAACCGGGGGATATAAATGCCATTGGCTTTCCGGCCTTTGTAGTATTTGTCGTCGAACCCGTCAAATTTGCCCTGGGCACCAACATTAAGGTGGTGGTCCATGATATTGCGTCCGAGCTGGTCTGAACCATTCCCCATGCCGTCCGGAAAACGGTCTGACTTGGATTGCATAAGGATAGAAGCGGATGCAATGGCCGAAGCGCAGAGGAAGATGACCTTCGCCTTGAATTCGTGGGTTTCCTTGGTTAAACGGTCGATCACTTTTACCCCGGTAGCCCGTTTGGTATCGGGGTCATATATGATTTCATGTACTATGGAGTCGGGCCGCAAGGTCAGGTTTCCCGTGCGTTCGGCAGCCGGAAGGGTAGAGGAAACACTGCTGAAATAGGCTCCGAAGGGGCATCCCCGGATACAGCGGTCGCGGAACTGGCAGCGTACCCTGCCTTCGTAATGCTTGTCACTGTTGATATGAGCTACACGGCCCGCGGTGATCACACGCCCGTTAAAACTCTCTGCCACTTTTTCCCTCACGTGCTGTTCCAGGCAATTGAGTTCCATCATGGGCTCGAAAATGCCGTCCGGGAGTTGGGGCAGGCCCAGGGCTTCCCCGGAGACCCCTATAAAAGATTCCACTTTATCGTACCAGGGGGAAATGTCTTTGTATCGTACCGGCCAGTCTACGGCGATCCGGTCATTTTTATTCGCTTCGAAGTCCAGGTCGCTCCAACGGTAACTGTGGCGTCCCCACATGATAGACCGTCCGCCCACATGGTAGCCGCGCATCCAGTCGAACCGCTTAATCTCGTTGTACGGGTGTTCCAGGTCGTTCACAAACCAGAAGTTGTGCGGCGCCTTCACCGTGTAGCCTGTCCGGGCCTGTTTCAGTTGCTTTGCCTTTTCTTCCCTGGGCAATTCGCCCCGGTTGGGGAAATCCCATGGGTCCATGTTGGCAGTAGGGTAGTCTTCGATGTGTTTAACCATCCGGCCGCGTTCCAGCACCAGGGTTTTCAACCCATTCTCGCATAATTCCTTGGCCGCCCAGCCACCGCTGATACCCGATCCAACAACAATCGCATCATAGGATTCCTGTTCCTCGTTGTAATAAAATTTGCTCATCTATAGAATTGTTTATTCCCTAAAAGTATTAAATATTAAATTAATTTTCTACATTTAAAATCCATTATTCCTTGTGAAGTTTGCAGCAGAAGCAGGGCCAAAATAAGAATACTAAAATAAATCATCAAACATTGTCTGAAGGTTGTGTTTAGGAATATTATTTGTGGATGGCTCGCGCAGCAATCTTTCCCCGACCCCTTTCCTGCTTCCTTTGGCAACCATTTAAACCGTAATGCATGAATCGAAGAAAGTTTATCCGGAAGGGTTCCCATGCCGGGATCGCACTCTCCGTACTCGGGATGTACGCCTGCAAGGAAGGGAAGAAAATGAAGCCCGAAGCTACTGAAGCCGGAGAGGATATGAAGGAAATCACCCCCTTTTTTAAGTTTTCGCTGGCCCAGTGGTCTCTGCACAAGATGATCTTTGATGACGGGGTAGACCCATACACTTTTGCCGAGCGGGCCAAAAATATGGGGTTCAGCGGCCTGGAATATGTGAGCCAACTCTATTATAAGGAACTTGAGCCCGCCGGGTTTTCAGAAGAGGCCATGACGGGTTTTGTTGAGAAATCCAATGCCGAGGCTAAAAAGCACGGCCTGAGGAATGTATTGATCATGGTGGATGGGCAGGGGAACCTGGCCAGTTCCGATGCGGCTGAACGGGGGGAAGCCGTGGAAAACCACCACAAATGGGTAGACGCGGCCGCGGCCATGGGCTGCCACGCCATCCGTGTAAACCTCAGCGGCAGTGAACAGCAGGAAGAATGGGTATCAAATTCAGTTTCCGCCCTGAAGCAACTGGCTACCTACGCCGCCGGCAAAAATATCAATGTATTGGTGGAAAACCACGGGGGCCTCTCTTCCAATGCCCAATTGCTGGCAGGAGTGATGGAACAGGTAAACCTCGCTAATTGCGGGACCCTGCCCGATTTCGGGAATTTTTGCGTCCGGAGGGAACGGCCGGATGACTGGTCGTCCCCCTGTGCCGAGAAATACGATATTTACCAGGGCGTAAAGGAATTGATGCCCTATGCCAAGGCGGTAAGCGCTAAAACACATGAATTCGACGCCGAGGGCAATGAGACCGAGATCGATTATACCCGTATGTTGGGGATTGTAAAGGATGCCGGGTATACTGGCTTTATCGGGGTGGAATACGAAGGCGAAGGGCTGAGTGAGGAGGCCGGGATCCTGGCCACCAAAAACCTCATGCTTAAAGCCGTAAGGGAGCTTGCTTAATATACAGGTAACGTATGAATGTATTTTTTAATCAGCTGTTTGATTATAACTTCTTCTGCAATAAGAAGTTCATTGAAGAATGCAAATCCCTGAAGAAACTCCCGGATAAAAGCAGCAGCCTCTTCAGCCACATCCTCAATTCCCACCATATTTGGAATGCCCGGCTCCAGGGGAAACAACCTACATTCGAGGTATGGCAGGAACAGCCCGTGAAGGAATGGAGTGACATCCATTATGACAACCAGAGGAATACCTTCGAGATCATCACGAACACGGACAACTTTGAGAAACGGATTGACTATGAAAATTCGGAGGGGCGATTATTCACCAATACGGTGAAGGACATCCTCTTTCACGTTATCAATCACTCCACCTACCACCGCGGGCAGATAGCGATGGACATGCGCAACCACAAGCTGGAGCCCCTGGCCCTGGACTACATCATCTTTAAACGGTAACCCACCAAGACCACACGCCTATGACACCCAGGATTAAAATGCAATTGTCTTTTATGATGTTCCTCGAGTTTTTTATCTGGGGGGGCTGGTTTGTGACCCTGGGGACCTATATGGGAGATAACCTGAAAGCGAGTGGCGGGGAAATTGCCCTGGCCTTTTCCACCCAATCGTGGGGGGCGATCATCGCCCCGTTCATCATAGGGATCATCGCAGACCGCTACTTCAATGCCGAACGGATCCTCAGCGTCCTGCACCTGGTAGGGGCGTTTTTAATGTATAAACTGTATATGGCCACGGATTTTTCGGGGTTTTATCCCTATGTACTGGGGTATATGATCCTGTACATGCCTACCCTGGCCCTGGTGAATTCCATCTCCTTCAACCAGATGAAAAACCCGGCAAAAGAGTTCGCTTTTGTGAGGGTATTCGGGACCATTGGCTGGATTGTGGCGGGACTTATTATCAGCTTCGTCTTCGTTTGGGATTCTGAGGCCGCCCGGGCTTCGGGCATGCTGAAATATACCTTTCTGATGGTGGCTATTGTCTCCCTGTGCCTGGGCCTTTTTAGCCTGACGCTGCCAAAGACCCCGCCTAAGGGAAGCAAGGAAGATAAGATCAGCATTTCCGGAATGCTGGGCCTGGATGCCCTGCAGTTGCTTAAAAAGCGCAACTTCCTTATTTTCTTTATCTCTTCTATCCTGATTTGTATCCCCCTGGCCTTCTATTACCAGAATGCCAATCCCTTTCTCGCTGAAATCGGGATGACCAACCCCACCGGAAAGATGACACTTGGGCAGGCTTCGGAGGTACTCTTTATGTTGTTACTGCCCTTTTTCTTCAGGAAGTTCGGGTTTAAGAATACCCTGATCATGGGGATGCTGGCCTGGACGGTACGTTACCTGCTTTTTGCCTTTGGCAATGCCGGGGAACTCGCTTTTATGCTGCTTATCGGGATTGCGCTCCACGGCCTCTGCTACGACTTTTTCTTCGTGGTGGGACAGATCTATACCGACAGCAAGGCAGGCCCGAAATTTAAAAGCGCCGCCCAGGGTTTGATCACCCTGGCAACTTATGGTTTCGGGATGCTTATCGGGTTTTGGATAGCGGGCAAGATCTCGGATTATTACCTCAAAGCAGGGGGCGAACATGCATGGGACAGCATCTGGCTTTACCCGTCGGCCTTTGCCCTGGGAGTCATGCTGCTGTTTATGATCCTTTTTAAAAATGAGGAAATAGAGTATAAATCCTAGAGGTATTTTCAATATATTCAACCCTTTCAAAACCAATTAAACATAAATTAACGACCCTCAAAACCAAACCAAATGAAAGCAGTAAATAAGAACCAACTCTTCCTAGCGGCATGTATTTCGTTGATTGTAACCGCCATGACCTTTGCGATCAGGGCGGGCATCCTGAACCAGTTGGGAGTTGAATTTGAACTTTCGGACACCCAGCTGGGCTATATCAACGGGATGGCTTTTCTCGGCTTTCCAATCGCGATGATCGTTGGGGGGCTCCTTTACAATAGCATAGGAGCCAGGAAATTGATGATCATCGCCTTTATCTCTCACCTGATCGGCCTGGTCATGACCATCATGGCCGGGGGATTCTGGACCCTGCTTCTCTCAACCTTTTTTATTGGCTTTGCCAATGGTTCCGTGGAAGCGGCCTGTAACCCGATGATCGCCGATATGTATACCCGCAACCGGACCGCCATGCTCAACCGCTTCCACGTCTGGTTCCCCGGGGGGATTGTTATCGGGGCGTTGGTTTCCAAGTTCATGACCGACCTCTCCATGGGATGGCAGATGCAAATTGGGATCATGCTGATCCCCACCTTTATATACGGCTACCTGTTCTTTAAACAACAGTTCCCGGAAAGCGAGCATATGGAAACAGATACCAAAGTCAATATCAAGTCGCTGGCCAGTCCGCTGTTTATTTTTATCATCATTTGTATGACCCTGACCGCCATTTCCGAATTTGGTCCGCAACAATGGGTAGAGCGAATCCTCGGGAACTCCGGAGCCAGCCCCATGCTGGTCCTGGCGATGGTTACCGGGATCATGGCCATTGGACGGTATTTTGCCGGGCCCATTGTTCACCGAATTAACCCGATTGGCGTCCTGCTGATGTCTGCCATTGTCACTACCCTGGCGGTTTTTAGCATGAGCCTGGCCGAAGGGGCCATGATCTATGCCGCTGCCGTTTTATTTGCCCTGGGGGTCTGTTATTTCTGGCCAACCATGATCGGGTTTACCTCCGAGTACCTTCCGCGTACCGGGGCTCTGGGAATGTCCCTAATGGGTGGGGCCGGGATGTTTTCAACGGCCATTTGGCAACCCGTCATCGGGTCCTGGCTGGATAAGGCGCGTACCGCGGCCATGGAAACAGGGCTAGCCCAGGAAGCCGCCGAACTGGCAGCGGGAAAAGCCACTCTGGGAAAAATGATGTTCTTTCCCCTTACTGTGGCCGTTTTATTTTTTATCTTATTCCTGATGCGCAAAAAGCTCGAAGAGCGACGGGTGCCTCAGGCGCACGAGGCCGAAGAGGTTGTATGAGGCCACGAAAATCAAAAATAGTAATGATTACGAATTGCATAAACTAAGACCATGCCGAAAAAGATCAGATTAGGAATTCTGGGTGGTGGCGGGGATTCCCTTATTGGAGTGCTCCACCGGGTAGCCTCCCATATCAATGACAACTACCAGATCGTGGGAGGGGTATTCAACCCGGATTATGACGAAAACCTGAGGTTTGCCAAGGAAATAGACGTCCCTACCGACAGGATCTATAAAGACTTCGATACCCTGGTGGAGGAAGAAATGAAACTTCCCAAAGACCAGCGGATGCAGGTATGTTCGGTGCTGACACCAAACTTCCTTCATTTCCCCATGGCCAAAAAACTCCTGGATAACGGATTTCATGTGATCTGTGAGAAGCCTATGACCACCACCTATGAGGAGGCGAAGATCCTGCAGGCCGCCCACAAGAAGGCCGGTACCGTTTTTGCCGTTACCCATACCTACACCGGGTATCCGATGGTGCGGCAAATGAGGGAAATGATCAAGGCGGGGGCCCTTGGGAAAATCCATAAAATTGATGCCCGATACTACCAGGGATGGATCAACCCCATCATCCACGACAAGGAAAAACGGGCCTCGGTCTGGCGGCTGGATCCCAAGAAAGCAGGGATAAGCTCCTGCATGGGGGATATAGGCGTACATGCCTTCAACCTGATTGAATATACCACCGGCCTTAAAGTGAAATCCCTGCTGTGCGATTTCAATTACCTCTATGCCGATAACCAGATGGATATAGATGGCACTGTACTGATCCGGATTGGTGAACACGTAAAAGGCGTCATCCGGGGCAGCCAGGTGGCCACAGGGGAAGAAAATGGCCTGGCTATCCGGATTTACGGAGAAAAGGCAGGCTTTGTCTGGGAACAGGAACGCCCGAATTTCCTCTATATGCTTAGCGATACAGACCCGGTGCAGATCTACAAGCCTGGGCATGCCTATAATTCCAAACTTTCCCTTGATGGCACCAAATTACCTCCCGGGCACCCGGAGGGCATTTTTGATTCCATGGCGAATATCTACCTGGGGGCTGCAAGGGCAATCCGTGGCGAGAAATATAACGACGGGGAATTCCCTACCATGACCGATGGAGTACGCGGGCTCAACTTTATTGAGGCCACCGTGGCTTCCCATAAAGGAGGGAATGTTTGGGTAAAGCTAGACGATTAAGGGCTGTTCTCTTAGCGCTCAAAGACTTTTTCGAAAATCTCGCATACGACAATCATGCTATCCCTGGGCACCCGTCCGAAAGGGGCGAGTTCCCGCTCGTAATACGCCCACTGGGCCTCTTTCCAGGCTTCCGGTGAGCGGTCGCCGTCCATTTTTGCATAAGAAGAACGGATGCTGAAAAAAGGCGTAAGCCGCACGGCTACCGTTCGGATTACACAGCGCGCCTTTCCGTCCCAGGTTGTGAGTACCGTAAAGTCCCCTATCCTTGGCAGGGGCTCTTTCCGAAGCTGCAATCCCAGGAGGGAATGGGAGATGGCCCGTTTACTGCCGGAAATAACCTGTTTTAATTGGGTTTCAGCGTCCTGTTTATTGTCGCCCAGACGGGCGACCCGGGGTTCGTGAACAAAGGCATACTGCAGGTGCGTATCCAGATAATCCCCCCATATATTTCTAGCTGATGCATTATTCATAAAGAAATCCGAGTTTATAAGCTATGGCCCGCCCTGCAGGAGGTCCGGGTGGCAAGGCCTGGGTATTTGCCTAAAGGAGAACAGGAGCGCCCCCTTTCCGTAACCCACGTGGTACAGGCCCTTAAGCCCGTTTGCGGATATCTGGGATGGAAGCTTTTGACGGATTGGCCCGGGAAGGATTCCCCGAAGGGACCCACGGTATCCAGGATCCCGCCATGGCCATACGCGTCCTGATTCATTGGTTATTTTTCTTTTTATTCTGGTGTATTTCCTATATTTATAGCTTCCCATCCGGATTGACGATCCCGGGGAAAAAGATTCCTTAAATATAGGGTATAATTCTTAACTTTTGCCCAAATACCAATCCGATTAAAACAATAGCTTGCACCTATGAAAACAATCAAAGGACCCGCCGTATTCCTGGCCCAGTTCGTAGACAGTAAAGCCCCTTTCAACTCCCTTGACGGGATGTGCAAATGGGCCTCGGACCTGGGGTACAAAGGAATACAAATCCCTACCTGGGAGCATTTTCTTATCGACCTCGACAAGGCCGCTGACAGTCAGACCTACTGCGATGAATTAAAGGGAAAAGTACAATCCTACGGCCTGGAGATTACCGAACTCTCCACCCATTTACAGGGGCAATTGGTGGCGGTTCATCCCGCCTACGACCTTATGTTCGACAATTTCGCCCCCGAGGCCCTGCGAAATAACCCGAAGGCCCGTACTGAGTGGGCAGTTGACGTCATGAAAAAGGCCGCCACCGCCAGCCGTCGCCTGGGCCTGAAAGCACATGCCACCTTTTCCGGCGCCCTCCTTTGGCACACCTTTCACCCCTGGCCGCAACGTCCGCCCGGCCTGGTGGAACTGGGATTCAAAGAACTCGCAAAACGCTGGAAACCCATCCTGGATCACTTCGATAAGGAAGGGGTAGACGTTTGTTACGAGATCCATCCGGGCGAAGACCTACACGACGGGGATACCTTTGAACGCTTCCTGGCAGCCACCAATAACCACAAGCGCGTGAACATCCTCTATGACCCCAGCCATTTTGTCCTCCAACAGCTGGATTATATAGAATACATCGATTTCTACCACGAATTTATCCGCTCCTTCCACGTCAAGGATTCCGAATTCAACCCTACCGGGAAGAAAGGGGCCTTCGGCGGGTACAACGATTGGGGGGACCGGGCCGGGAGGTATCGCTCCCTGGGAGACGGGCAGATCGATTTCAAAACCATCTTTTCCAAACTCACACAGTACGGATGCGATGTGTGGGCGGTTATGGAATGGGAATGCTGCATAAAAAGCCCTGAACAGGGGGCCCGCGAAGGCGCTGTCTTTATTCAGGACCATATCATCGAAGCCACGGAGAAGACCTTTGACGACTTCGCCGGGGGTGATATCGACAAGGAAAGATTAAGAAAAATACTGGGAATTTAAATCAACAAAAATGAAAAATATACTACTTAGTATCTTAATGGTGGCTACCCTGGGTGGCTGCAAAGAAAAAGCTCAGAAAGACGACAATACCGATGCCGCCGACAGCATGAAGGAGGAAGCAATGGCATCGGACGATATGGACGGGTGGACCGTCCTCTTTGACGGCAGCTCCTTCGACAACTGGAAAGGGTACCAACGGGACGACGTCCCCGAATACTGGAAAATTGAGGACGGTGCTATGGTGCTCCATCCCCCGGCAAACAAGCCGGAAGGGGAAAGTTATAACCTGGTGACCAAAAATTCCTATACCAGCTTTGTATTGTCCCTGGAATGGCGCATTTCCGAAGGCGGCAACAGCGGGGTGATGTGGGGTGTGAGGGAAGACGAGAAATATCACGAGCCCTACGAAACAGGCCCGGAAATCCAGGTACTGGACAATGAACGCCATCCGGATGCCAAAGCTGGCACCACCCATCGGGCAGGGGCACTGTACGATATGGTGGCGCCTTCCGAAGATGTAACCAAACCGGTGGGGGAATGGAACACCATGGTAATTACCGTTGACTACGGGGAACACCACGGAAGCGTTAGCATGAACGGGCAGCATATCGTAGACTTCCCGTTGGCAAACGAAGAATGGGATAACCTCGTAGCCGGTTCGAAATTTGCAGACTGGGAAGGGTTCGGCCAGTTCCATGAGGGCAAGCTCGCCCTGCAAGACCACGGCTTTGAGGTGGCTTACCGGAATATCAAAATCAAACCATTATAATCCATCAGTTTAACAAGTACTATTATGAAACATTTTCTGACGCTGCTGAGCGTCCTGCTCATTATCTCCTGTAAGGAAGAAGTAAAGGTGCAACCCCTTGAAAAGGAAGACCAGGCTGAAAAAGTAATCGTGCATGAGGAGTATTCCGGAGAAGAGCCCACCGAACCGGAGGCCACGGAATTCTATGAACCCAAGGTGCCCGAAGTGAAGCCCTATGCGCAGAACGGAGCTCCCAGCGATGCCATTATCCTCTTCGACGGCAGCAATTTTGACGAATGGATCCAGACAAATGACAGTACGGATGTGGTCTGGCACCTGAACGACGACGGCAGCATGACTGTCAAAGACAAATCGGGTTTTATCCAGACCAAGAGGAATTTCGGGGACATACAGTTGCACATTGAGTGGCGGTCCCCGGCAGAAATTAACGGGGAAGGCCAGCACAGGGGCAACAGCGGTGTTTTCCTCGACGGGCTGTACGAGATCCAGGTCCTGGACAACAATGACAACCCTACCTATGTAAACGGGCAGGTGGGCTCTATCTACAAGCAGCATATCCCCCTGGCCATGGCATCCGTACCGACCGGCGAATGGAACAAGTACGACATTATCTACCACCATCCGGTTTTTAGCGATGAGGGGCAGAAGATCAAGTCGGGCACCATTACCCTGCTGCACAATGGGGTACTTACGCTGGACCATGCGGAATTAAAGGGCACCACCCCCTACATCGGGTACCCGAAAAATCCGCCGCACGGCAAGGGCCCTATCATGCTTCAGGACCACGGGGACAACAGCCGGGTGAGCTACCGGAATATCTGGGTACGGGAAATTAAGCCCGAACCCAAATTGCCACTCCTGAAACCCTGATGCCATCGCATCAAAGTGACGAATGAAAGAATGAAGGTATGATCCAATCCATGACCGGCTTTGGGAAGCATGTGGTACAGCTTCCCATGAAGAAAATTACCGTAGAGCTTAAATCGCTGAACAGCAAAAGCCTGGATATTAATGCGCGCATGCCGGCCAACTATCGGGAGAAGGAACTCGAACTCCGGAAAGTGATCGCAGACAAACTGGTTCGCGGGAAAATAGATTTGAGCCTGTATGTGGAAATCACCGGGGAGGAATCCAGCTCAGAAGTGAATGAAGGGGTCGTACGGCAATATATGAAGCAGCTAAAATCGCTGGCCGGGGGTGAGGATATCCAATTTCTCGATATGGCCCTGCGGCTCCCGGATGCCCTAAAGATGGAGAAGGACGCCCTGGATGAAGAGGAATACCGGACCATCCTGCAGGCCCTGGATGAAGCCCTGCATGAAATAGCCGCCTTCCGCTCCAAAGAAGGGGCCGTCCTGGAGCGCGACTTTAAGGATCGGATCCGGGTCTTGCAGGAGTTGCTCGTGCAAATCGGCGAAATCGACCCGGTGCGGCTGGCCTCGATCCGCGAGCGGCTCGAAAAAGCCGTTGCAGACCTGAAAGCCGATGTGGATGCCAACCGCTTTGAGCAGGAACTCATTTACTACCTCGAAAAATATGATATAACCGAGGAAAAGGTACGACTGGAAAACCACCTGGCTTATTTCTCTGAGACCATGGCCAAGGGGTCCGGCAACGGGAAGAAGCTGGGCTTCATCAGCCAGGAAATAGGACGCGAGATCAACACCATAGGTTCCAAGGCCAATTACGCCCCCATGCAGCAATTGGTGGTGCAGATGAAAGACGAGCTGGAAAAAGTGAAGGAACAAATGCTGAACGTTTTATGAAGGAAGGGGGCAAGCTCATTGTATTTTCTGCGCCCAGTGGGAGCGGGAAAACCACCATCGTAAGATACCTGCTCAACCAGCCCGAACTGAACCTGGCTTTTTCTGTTTCGGCCACCTCACGGCCCAGGAGGGTCAAGGAAAAGCACGGGGAGCATTATTATTTCATGTCGATCTCCGAGTTTAAAAAACATATCAAAAACAATGACTTCCTGGAGTGGGAGGAAGTGTACCGGGATAATTTTTACGGGACCCTGAAAAGCGAGGTGGAACGGCTGTGGGCTGAGGGAAAGAATGTGATCTTTGATATCGACGTGTCCGGTGGGTTGCGTATCAAAAAAAAGCACCCGGAAATCACCCTGGCAGTGTTTGTAAAGCCCCCCAGCGTGGATGAATTAAAGATCCGGCTGAAGAAACGCAGTACGGAAGACGACAACAAGATCAATATGCGTATCGCCAAGGCGCATGTGGAACTGGCCACCGCCCCCCAGTTCGACAAGATCATTAAAAACTACGACCTGGATACCGCCT
>Ga0102953_1001903_pt1 | contig 12932 bp, 9 predicted proteins | sample SalPon2A_C_D2_MG_FD_78509 | JGI IMG/M metagenome (GOLD analysis project Ga0102953, IMG submission 78509) | Soil microbial communities from South San Francisco under conditions of wetland restoration - Salt Pond MetaG R2A_C_D2_MG | ecosystem: Environmental > Terrestrial > Soil > Wetlands | place... | reverse complement strand
CCAGGAGCCCCAGCTCGACGAGAGCCTGGACGTGAAGGGCAACGTGGAGCTGGCCGTCCAGGAGACCCGGGACCTGCTGCGCCGCTTCGACGAGGTGAACCTGAAGTTCGGAGAGATCTCCACCGACGAGGAGATGAACGCACTGCTGGAGGAGCAGGCCAAGCTCCAGGACCGCATCGACCACGTGGGGGCGTGGGAGCTGGACCGGCAGCTCGAGATCGCCATGGACGCCCTGCGCCTCCCGCCCGGGGATGCCGACGTCTCGACCCTGTCCGGCGGCGAGCGCCGCCGCGTGGCGCTGTGCCGGGTGCTGCTGGAGCAGCCGGACATGCTCCTCCTGGACGAGCCCACCAACCACCTGGACGCCGAGTCGGTGGCTTGGCTGGAGCACCACCTGGCCGCGTTCCCCGGGACCATCGTGGCCATCACCCACGACCGGTACTTCCTGGACAACGTCGCCGAGTGGATCCTGGAGCTGGACCGGGGCGAAGGCATCCCCTGGAAAGGCAACTACACGTCGTGGCTCGAGCAGAAGCAGGAGCGCCTGCGCGTCGAGGAGAAGCAGGAGTCCGGCAAGCAGAAGACACTGGAGCGGGAGCTGGAGTGGATCCGCATGTCTCCCAAGGCGCGTCACGCCAAGGGGAAGGCCCGGGTCAGCGCCTACGAGGAGCTGGTGTCCGCCGATGAGCGGGAGCAACTCCGCACGGCCGAGATCCTCATCCCCAAGGGTCCCCGTCTGGGCGACACCGTGATCCGGGCCGAGGGGCTCACCAAGGGCTTCGGCGACAAGCTCCTCCTGGACGAGGTCTCCTTCGACGTGCCGCCGGGGGCCATCGTGGGCATCATCGGCGGAAACGGCGCGGGAAAGACCACGCTCTTCCGCATGATCGTGAGCGACGAGAAGCCCGACGGCGGCGAGCTCCACGTGGGCCAGACGGTCCATCTCTCGTACGTGGACCAGTCCCGGGACGCCCTCGACCCCGACAAGACGGTCTTCGACGAGGTGAGCGGCGGCGCGGACATCCTGTACTTCGGCCGCGCCGAGGTGAATCCCCGGGCGTATCTGTCCTGGTTCAACTTCCGCGGCGCCGACCAGCAGAAGAAGGTGGGCGTGCTTTCGGGAGGGGAGCGCAACCGCCTCCACCTCGCCAAGCTCCTCAAGTCCGGCGGCAACGTCATGCTCCTGGACGAGCCCACCAACGACCTGGACGTGGATACGCTCCGCGCCCTGGAGAACGCCATCCTGGACTACGCCGGCTGCGTGCTGGTCATCTCCCACGACCGGTGGTTCCTGGACCGCATCGCCACCCACATCCTGGCGTTCGAGGGCGACTCCCAGGTGACGTGGTTCGAGGGCAACCACCAGGAGTACGACGAGGACCGGCACCGTCGCCTGGGCACCGAGGCGGACCAGCCCCACCGGGTGAAGTACCGGAGGCTGGTGCGGGACTGAGCCGCCCGCAGGCACCCACACGGAGTGCGCCGGGGCGGCGGCGCTCAGCACTTCCGGGGGCTCGGGGTTCTACCTCCTGACCCCCGGGCACATATTGAGACCTCGCATAGCCGAGCCGCCACACCCACCCGGGCGGAGCCGGCGTCCCGGGGCGGGAACTGGGGGATGTGGCCATGGGCGGACGGGACGAGAGAACAACGGAGATGCGTACGACCCGCTCCTTCCTCTTCTCCGCGCTGTTGGCGGCGGCTGTGACGCCCGGGACCGTCGCCGGGCAGACCACGGCCGCAGCCGCGGACCACCCCGGCGCCCGGGCCCGCCCGGTCGTTCGGGCCGCCCGGGCCACCGGTCCCATCCACGTGGACGGCCGCCTGGACGAGGCGTCCTGGGCCCGGGCCGTGCCCGTGAGCGACTTCACGCAGGTGGACCCGGAAGAGGGTCGGCCGGTGAGCGAGCCCACCGAAGCCCGGGTCCTCTACGACGACGAAGCCCTGTATATCGGAGTGCGCCTCGAGGACAGCCAGAAGCCCACCCAGCGCCTGGGGCGCCGGGACATGGATCTCATGGACTCGGACTGGCTCGGCGTGGTCATCGACTCGTACCACGACCACCGAACCGCGTTCTCCATGGACCTCAACCCCGCCGGCGTGCAGCGCGACGCGGTGAAGTCCATGGGCTCGGGGGGAACGGAGCAGGACGACCTGTCCTGGGACGCGGTGTGGGAGGCCAAGGCCACGGTGGACGAAGGCGGTTGGACCGCCGAGTACCGGATCCCCTTCAGCCAGCTCCGCTTCGGCAACGCGCCGGACCAGACCTGGGGCATCCAACTCGAGCGCATCATCGGACGCCGCAGGGAGTACGCCGTGCTGGCGTTCACGCCGAAGAGCGAGCCCGGTGGTATCCCCACGTACGGCCACCTCGTGGGCCTCGAGAACGTCGAGCCCGCCAATCGCCTGGAGGTCCTCCCCTACGCCGTGGCACGCTCCGAGCACGTGGACCCGGGCGCGAACCCGTACCGCACGGACTCGGAGTACTTCGGGTCGGGGGGCGTGGACCTCCTCTACCGGGTCACGTCGGACTTCGCCGTGAACGCCAGCTTCAACCCGGACTTCGGCCAGGTGGAGGTGGATCCGGCCGTGGTCAACCTCACCGTCTACGAGACGCGCTTCGACGAGAAACGTCCGTTCTTCATCGAGGGGAGCGAGATCTTCGACTTCGGTCGGAATACGTCGGGCGGGCAGCTCTTCTACACCCGTCGGATCGGCCGGAGCCCGCAGTTGGGGCCGCCCACCCCGGCGGCGGACATGCCCGAGACCGCGACGATCCTGGGCGCCGCCAAGGTGAGCGGCAAGACCGCTTCGGGGTGGTCGCTGGGGATCATCGAGGCCGTCACCGCCCGGGAGGACGCCCGCTACCGCACGTCCACGGGCGTCGACGATCTCTTCGCGGTGGAGCCCCTCAGCAACTACCTGGTGGCCCGGGCACGCAAGGACTCGAACCAGGGCCGCTCGTCCATCGGCGGCATCGTGACCGCGGCGAACCGCGATCTGGCCACGGGGCCCCTCCGGGACGCGCTGCGCTCGTCCGCCTACGCCGGGGGCGTGGACTTCCGGGCCGAGTCGGCGAACCGCGCGTGGGTGGTTCTGGGCTCGGCGGCCTTCTCCCGCGTGGCCGGAACGCCCGAGGCCATGACTCGGGTGCAGACGTCGGGGAACCACTTCTTCCAGCGTCCCGACGCCGATCACCTGGGGGTGGAGGAGGAGGCCACGTCCCTGAGCGGCTACTCCATCGGAGCCTCGGTCACCCGTCAGGGCGGCACCCACTGGCGGGGCAACCTGGCGGTGGCGGCCACCTCTCCGGCCTTCGAGGTCAACGACCTGGGGTATCAGAACCGCACCGACCGCCGGGACATCGCCGGCGGACTGACCTACCAGGAGAACCAGCCCGGTGATTTCCTCCGGAACTGGTCCCTCAACTCCAACGTCCGCTTCGAGCACAACTACGCGTGGGACCGCCTCCTCAGCTTCGGGCGCCTCCAGTTCAACTTTCGCACGTTGGAGTTCTGGGGCGGCGCCGTCGGCGTCACCCGCTTCTTGAAGGGCAACAGCGACCGCAACACCCGGGGCGGCCCCCTCATCGAACGGCCGGCCCAGACCACCGCCTTTTTCCACGTGGGGTCCGACAGCCGCAAGAAGGTGTCCGTATTCACCACCCTCGACGGCGGCCGGGGCGACTACGGATTCTGGGCCGCGGGCCTGGACGTCACCGCCATCATCCGGCCTTCGGAGCGATGGAATCTCCAGATCGGCCCGTCGTTCTCCCGGGAGAAGACACCCGCCCAGTACGTGGCCACCGTCGTCAGCGCCGAAGCCGTGGACACGTACGGCGCCTACTACCTCTTCGCGCCCCTCGTCCAGACCACGCTGGCCATGGAGACCCGCCTGGACGTGACCTTCACGCCCCGTCTCTCCTTCCAGCTCTACGCCCAGCCCTTCATCTCCAGCGGAGACTATGGCGACGTGGGCTCCCTGGACGCCCCCGAGGGCTTCACCTTCACGCCCTGGGACGGCGCCACGGGGAACCCCGACTTCAACTTTCGCTCGCTCCGGGGCACGGCTGTGCTGCGTTGGGAGTACCGGCCCGGCTCCACACTCTATCTGGCCTGGCAGCAGGCCCGCGCGGACTACGCGGCGGGGGTGGGGGACTTCGACTTCGGCCGGGATCGCCAGGCGCTCTTCCGCGCGAGGCCCGACAACGTCTTCGTCATCAAGGTCAGCTACTGGCTCTCGCCCTGAGTCCCGGCACCGGGCGCCGCCGCACCACGCCGACATCTTCTCTGTCGGAGGGGAGGGCTACGCTTATCTTGGAAGGATGAACGTCGACGATCGGGACCTCCCGATTCACGAGATGAGCCGGGTCGAGGAACGCGAACGCCTCCTGGCCGAGACCCTGGCCCACGCCGAGGCTCAGGAGGCCCAGTACCGCGTCCTCCCGGCCGACGAACCCAGGTACCGCCGGGGGAAGACGGTCGTGGCGCTCCTGCTCTTCGTGGTCGCCGCCGTCCTCTGGGTGGCCCCTCCGCGTTGGGTCGCCGGACCGCCGCCGCCGTCGGCAGAGCTGGGAGACCTGGAGCGGGGCCTGCGCGCCGCCGTCTATCTCCAGGCGACGCAGGTGGAGGTGTACCGCCTGAGAAACGGCCGACTGCCCGAAGAGCTGTCCGAGCTGCCCACGCACCTGCCCGGACTCAGCCTGGTCCGGTCCAATAGCCGCGTCTTCCAGATCCTGGGACGGCGACCCGGTGGCGAGGTCCTGGTGTACGACTCCGCGCACCCTTCACCGGGCTTTGCGTCCGCCGCGTCGGGATGGACGGCCCAGGGCACCCCATGATCCCCGCGGACGCGCGGCGGGGACTTGTGGTGGGGGACGTCCTGTTGGGGCTCGCCGTGTTGGCGCTGCTCCTCGCCCTGGCGGCCCCGCGCATCCAGCGGTCGGCGCTCCGCAGACAGGTCGACGAAGCCGTTGCGCACGTCCAGGAAGTCGTGGGAGCCGCCAACCGTTTCCACGAACGGGAAGCCCGCTGGCCCGACCCCGCCGACGCGGGGACGACGCCGGCGGGGCTGGCCACCTATCTGCCGGAGGGTTTCTCGTTCGACCACGGCGGCTACGACCTCGACCTGGAGGTGTGGACGACCGCGGAGGAGGCGCCGGCTCGGCCCATGCCCGCCGACCCACCCACCGCCCCCATCGAGACGCCGCCGGACAGCGGGGCGGCGCGGCCCAGCGTCCTGTTCGGGTCCCTGGCCGGCGTCACCGTGCACTCCATGGACCCCCGGCTCCTGGCGGGCCTGCTGGAGCACTTCGGCGACGGCCGCTCGTTCCTGTACGACGGGGCGTGGACCCTGGTGTTCGCTTCGGTGCCCGGGCGATAGGACGCTCCCTTCGCCGGCTACTCCGCACGCATGGTGACCATGGGATCCACCCGGGTACTCGCGCGCGCCGGCAGCCAACTCGCCAGGAGTGCGGCGGCGGACAGCGCCAGCACCGCCCCAACCAACGCCACCGGATCCGTGGGACTGATCGCGTAGAGCAGGCTCCTCATGGCCCGGGTCAGGGCCAGCGCCGCCACCACGCCCACCAGCAGCCCGCCGACCACCATGTTCATGGCCGCGCGGATCACCATGCCCCTCACCGACTCGGGCGCGGCGCCCAGGGCCACGCGGATCCCGATCTCCCGGGTGCGCCGTCCCACGCTGTAGGAGACCACGCCGAAGATCCCCACGGTGGCCAGAACCAACGCCAACACCGAGAAGCCGCCCATGACGAACATGAGAAAGCGCCGCTCCCCCACCGACGTCCGGACGGCTTCCGCCAGGGAGTTCAACCGGACCGGCACATCGGGGTCCGCCGCCTGGATCGCGTCCCGAAGCGCCGGCACCAGGGCCGCCGGGTCGCCCGCCGCCGCCTCCACCACCAGGTTGGCCGAATACTGGATGCGGAAGGGTCGCTGGGTGTACGGGAAGTACACCGTGGGATAGGGCTCCCGGCCCACGTCACGGTGCCGGATGTCCCCCACGACGCCGATCACCCGGGCGAAGGTCTCCCCGCGGACACTGTAGAAGTTGTCCATGCCCCCGCCGTTGACCGACTTGCCCACGGCGTCCTCGCCGGGCCAGAACTCGTCGGCGAAGGACTGGCTCACCACCGCCACCATCTCGTCGTCGGGTCCGTCCCGCTCGTCGAAGACCCTGCCCTGCAGCACGGGGATGTCCAACGCCTCGAAGGCGCCGCCGCTGGCCACCACGTACCCGCCGATGGCCTGCTTGTCCAGGTCGCCGTCCAACTCCAGGCGCCCGTTGGGGAGCCCTCCCTGGAGCGGTACGGAGCCCAGGAAGCCCACGGCCCCGACTCCGGGAATGGAGGCGACCCGTCTGAGCAGGTCGTCGTAGAAACGCCGGTGATCGTCGGGTTCGGGGTACTTCCCGTTGGAGAGGTAGACGGGCATGACCTCCACGTCGGCGGCCTGGAAGCCCAGGTCCTCTTCGAGGAGTGCCCGGAACGAGCGCACCAGGAGGCCCGACCCGACCAGGAGCACCAGGGCGAGCGCCACCTCGGTGCCCACCAGAAGCCGCCAGACCCGGCTCCGTCCGTCCATGGCGTTCCCCCTGCTCCCCGAGCGCAACGCCTCTCCCGCCTCGATGCGCGTGAGGCGCAGCGCCGGGACGAGCCCGAAGAGGACCGCCGTGAACACCGCCGCCGACGCGGTGAAGCCCAGGACCACGGGACTCAGCGCGACCTCGCCCAGGCGCGGCAGGAACGCGGGCGCGGACCGGCGGATGCTCAACACCACCAGATAGGCCAGGCCCACACCGCCGGCTCCGCCCAGCATCGCGAGCAGGAGGCTCTCCGTGAGGAGGTGCCGGGTGATGCGCGCCCGTTCGGCGCCCAGGGAGGCGCGTACCGCCAGCTCCCGGGATCGAGCCGTGCCACGGGCCAGAAGCGTACTGGCCAGGTTGGTACACGCCACCAGCAGCACCAGGACGGCCGCGCCCATCAACAGGTACAGCGGACGCCGCAGATCCCCCACGATCTCGTCCACCAGCGGGACGGTGGAGGCCCCGGTGGCCAGGAAGTCCGGATCCTCGTCGGGAAGCTCCGTGACGCGCTTGGTGATGCCGTCGATCTCCTGCCTGGCCCGGGCCAGCGACACCCCGGGGGCCAACCGGCCCACCACGTTCCAGTTGTGGGCGGTGCGGCTGTCGGATCCGTTCTGAGGCTCGGCCGGCGTCCAGATCTGGCTTCCGGCGGGATAGCCGGCTCCGTCGGGCACCACGCCCACGACCTGCACCTGCACGCCCAGGATCTCGAGGCGCTGGGTGTCCAGCGGGCGTCCGCCCAACTGGTTGAGCCAGAACGAGCGGCTCACCACCACCACGGGCGGAGCACCCACCTGGTGGTCGGCGGCCACGGTGAGCCGACCCTGGACGGGGCGGGTGGGGAAGAGCTTCCAGTAGTCCTCGCCGACGAGCGCACCGTCGGCCCGCAGCGGCTCGTCGCCACCCAGGACCGTCGCGGTGAAGTCGTTCACCGCGGCCAATCCCGCGAAACTGGTGCTCTGTGCCCGCCAGTCCTCGTAGTTGGGCCACGCCACCGACATGGTGCCGCCCCGGTTGTTGATCTCCTGGATCCAGACCAGGTCCTGGGACTCCTCATAGGGCAGCGGGCGCAGGAGCACGCCGTTGACCACCGAGAAGACGGCGGTGTTCGCGCCGATGCCCAGGGCAAGGGTCACCAGAGCCAGCAGGGCGAAGCCCGGGCTTTTGAGCAGCGTCCGCACCGCGTACCGCAGATCCTGGATGATGGCTTCCATGGTCCTCCCCCTCCGCACCGCCCGTTGATGGCTGGTCACGATGGCCCGGCAGGCCCGGGCCACCTCCTCCTTGTCTCCGAACAGCCGGCGGGCCTCCTCGCGGGCGGCCGCCGGATCCCACCCCTGCTGTTCCAACTCCTCGGCCCTGAGCTCCAGGTGGTCGCGGAGTTCCCGGTCCACGTCCTCGGCCAGGCCGAAACGCGGAAAGATGGACCCGGTCCGCCGCTCTCCGGGCGTCACGAGCCCGACGCCGCCCCCAGGACCCGCCCCATGGCCTCCACGTAGCGGTGCCAGCTCCGTAGCTCCGCCGACAGCTCGGCCGTCCCCGCCGGGGTCAGGTCGTAGACCCGGGCCTCACGGCCCGTGTCGGTGACGCTCCACTCCGCCTCCACCAGGCCCCGCTTCTCCAGGCGTCTGAGGGCCGGGTACAGGGCACCCTCCTCCACCCGGAACGCTTCGCGGGTGGTCTCTCGGATGGATCGGGAGATGCCGTATCCGTGCATGGCGCCCTGGCTCAGGGTCTTGAGGATGAGAACGTCCAACGTCCCCTTCAGCAGTTCCAACGACGGTTCGGCCATGACCCCCTCGGACCGGGAGAAAACAGGACGTGAACCATAACTGTCATACCCATAAGACTACAAGGGGTACAAAAGGGTTGGAACCGTGTCCGACAGAAAACCGTTGGCCCGGACGACGACCAGGCCCTAGATTTTTCTTGGAGCCGTGCCTCCGGCGCGCTCGTCGGAAGCACCGAATCGCAAGGTGGAATGTCTATGATCGACCAGCCCCCCGAGCCCGTCGATCCCGTGCGATACGTCAGTGAGGAGCAGGAGCGTGCTCGTGCTCTGGCTGACGTCATGCGGGACCAGGCCGAGCGCGCCGACGCGGCGCGCCAGACCGAGGAACGCCGAGCGAAGCGCACCCGCATCCGGAGGGGTGCCCTCGTGGCGACCTGGGTGGTCGTGGCCTACGTGTGGATCGCCACGCCGTCCTGGCTCACCGTGGCCGCTCCGCCGGAGCCCACCGTGGCCGAGGAGGCCCAGTCCCTGCGCGTGAACGTCTTCCTCCAGGCCCAGGCCATCGAGGCGTACCGCCTGAGACGGGGTCGCCTACCCTACGTGCTCCCCGAAGCGGGCCCGCCGTTCCGGGGCATGGAGTACCGCCGCCGGGACAGCCGCTCCTACGATCTGCAGGGGCGTAGCGATCGGGTGATCCTCCGGTACATGTCGCAGGAGTCCCCGTTCTCCTTCGTGGGCACGGCCGCGGACTTCCTCACGCAAGATCGCTCGCAGTGAGCCTGCTGTCGTTCTTTCGCCGGAGCGCGAGGCCTCGGGTGCACCGGAGCCTGGACGACGAGGAGCGGCGCGGCTTCACCATGGTGGAGGTGCTCACCGTGGCGGTGGTCATGGGCACCCTCGTGCGCATCGCGCTCCCGAACTTCCACGAGGTCCTGCTCAAGGCCCGGGCGGCGGAGGTGCTGGGTGACTTCGACGTGGTTCGGGTCGCGGTGCTGAACTACCACGCGGACCGTCTCCGGTGGCCCGACGACGCGTACACCGGTCAGATCCCCGCCGGCCTCGAGCCGTACCTCCCCGAGGGATTCACCTTCTTCCGCCAGGGGTACGATCTGGACTGGGAGAACTGGGTCCTTCCCCTCGGCCTTCCCCAGGCGCCGGGCGCCCAGGCGCTCCTGGCCATCTCCGTGGTCACCGACGACCGCGAGTTGGGCCAGGCCATGGTGGACCTCCTGGGCGGGGCCATGGCTCACTACACGCTGGGCGAGAGCTACACCTTCGTGGTGGAGCGCTACTGAGGGGAGCCCCTGCGGGGCGTCGGATCAGGGGGTACCCGCGCGCGTCGTCCCAACTTCGTCCTCGACGCCGGCATCCAACTCTGCGACGAGGGGGCCGGATCGGGCCCCGGACGAACCGGCGCGAGGTGCATGATGAAGACGACGATGCTCATGGTTGGAACCCTGGCCACCTTGTGGACCGTGAACGGCGGCCCGCCCCCTTCTCAGGCCGCTCCCCATGCCCCTTCCCAGGCCGTTCTCCAGGCCCGCGGCACCATCGAGGGAAGCTGGACGGCCCGCTTCACCCCCTCCGACGCGGAGACGGCGGGGCGGCTCGAGCTCTCCCGCTGGGAGGACCGCCGCTCCTGGAACAGCCGCATCGACCTCTCCGCGGAGGTGGTGCGCGACATCCTGCGCCAGGCCTCCGAAGGCGACGGCGAGGTCCGCTTCGCGCTGCGCCGGGAGGCCGGCACCCTGGAGATGCGCGGACGCGTGCGGGACGAGCGCGGCAGCGGCGACTTCTCGTTCCGCGAGGACCCGTCGTTCCGTGAACGCATGGCCGAGACGGGCTTCCGCGGCCTGGACGACGACGAGGTGTTCGCGTCGGCCGTCCACGGCGTCGGGGTGGCCCAGGCGCAGGAGCTCGCGTCCGTGGGCTTCGACCACCTCGACTTCGACGACCTCATGGCGGCGGCCATCTTCGGGGTGGACGCTTCCTTCGTCCAGGAGATGCGGGCCGCCGGGCTGGATCGAGCCGACGTGGACGACTTGGTCGCCATGAAGATCCACGGCGTCACGCCGGCCTTCCTGGACGAGATGGAGGCGTTGGGCCTTTCCCCCGGATACGACGACGCCGTGGCCTTCCGCATCCACGGCGTGACCCCCGACTTCGTCCGGGACGCCCGGGACCTGGGGCTCGGCAGACTGGACGCCGACGACCTCATCGCCATGCGCATCCATGGTATCTCCCCCGACTTCGTCCGCGACGCCGAGGGCATGGGCTTCGGGCACCTGGACTTCGACGACGTCATGGCCATGAAGATCCACGGCGTGACCCGGGCCTACGTGGACGGCATGGCGGAGGACGGGTTCCGCTTCTCCGACGTGGACGACGCCCTGGCCTTCCGCATCCACGGCATCACGCGGGCCTGGGTGAAGGAGCTCCGCGACGCCGGCTTCCAGGACCTGGACGCCGACGAGGCCCTGGAGATCCGCATCCACGGGCTGGATCGGATCCTCCGCAAACGGATCCGCTGACGCCGGTGGGGGGTGGCCTACGGGATTGACAGGTACCGAAGCCGCACACTACCGTTACCCTGAACGTTTAAGGGGAGAGGGCGCCCGAGGGCGCCTTTTTTCGGAGTTTCTCCCCTCAACATTTCAGGGAGAGGCCCATGCCTCCCGGACAGATGAACCTCCTGCAGGGCACGCTGGACGTGCTCGTCCTGCAGTCCCTCACGGCGGGCCCCAACCACGGCTACGGCGTGGCCCAGTGGATCCACACCACCACCGACGGAACCCTGGAGATCGAGGACGGAGCGCTGTACACGTCGCTGCACCGCCTGGAGAAGCGGGGCCTGCTCGAGGCCTCCTGGGGCACGTCGGAGAACAACCGGCGCGCCAAGTACTACACCCTGACCGGCGCGGGAGCGCAGGAGTTGGCCCAGGCAACCCAGGACTGGACCCGCTACGCAGAGGCCGTGGCCAAGGTCCTGGGAACGGGACTGGAGCCCGCCTGAAGTGACGCTCCCCCGGGGGGTCCGGCGGCGGTTCCGCCTCGGCGACGTGCGCTCCGACGTGGCGTCCGACGTGGACGAGGAGCTGCGGCACCACTTCGACAGGATGGTGGACGACCTGGTGGCGCTGGGCTGGGACCGGGACGCCGCGACGGCCCGGGCGGGGAGACGGTTCGGCGACGTGGAGGCGTATCGGCGCGCGCTTGTGCGCATCGACGAGGGGAGGGACGGGAAGATGAAGAGGATCGAGGTGCTGGACACGGCGACGCGGACGGTGGGCCAGGCCCTGCGTGGCCTCGCCCGGTCTCCTGGCTTCACGGTCTCGGTGGTGACCATCCTGGCGCTGGGGCTCGGCGCCAACGCGGTGATGTTCAACGTGGTGGACCGGTTGCTCCTGAGCCCTCCGGCCCACGTGGTCGACGCCAACAGCGTCCGCGCGCTGTACCTCACCCGTACGTTGACCGAGGGCACCCCGCTCACGGGCCGGACCATGGCGTATGGCGACTACGCCGACTTCAAGACGCTGCCGGCCTTCCAGGCGGTGGCGGCCATCTCCGGAGACCAGGACGAGACCCTGGGACGGGGCGTGGGAGCCCGGCGCGTCCGCACCGTAGGCGCATCCGCGTCCTTCTTTCCGCTGCTGGGCGTGCGGCCGCAACTGGGACGCTTCTTCTCCGAGGACGAGGACGCCCCGGGCGCGCCCGGGACGGTGGTCCTGTCGTACGAGTTCTGGCAAAGGGCGTTCGGCGCCGACCCCGGCGTCCTGGGCCGGACCCTGGACCTGGACAGCGGCGACTACACCGTCATCGGCGTGACGCCTCCCGCCTTCACCGGTACCGACCTGACCCCCGTCGACCTGTGGCTTCCCCTGGAGACCAGCCAGGCGCGGCGCACCGACGGCACGACGTGGAAGGAGCACCGCAACTGGTGGTGGCTCCACGTGGTGGCGCGCCTGGCGCCCGGCGCCACCCCCGCCCTGGCCGACGAACAGGCCACGGCGGCCCACAGGCATGGGAGGGAGGACCTCGTCGCCCAGGGCCGCTACGACGCGGGTGCCACCATCCGCACGGCGCCCGTCATCGCCGCCCTGGGACCCCGCCCCTCGGAGGAGTCCCGGGTGGCCCGGTGGCTCGGCGCGGTCTCGGTCATCGTGCTCCTCATCGCCTGCTTCAATGTCGCGAACCTCCTCCTGGCCCGCGGCACCAGGCGGCGACGGGAGCTGGCGGTGCGCGTGGCCCTGGGCGTGAGCCGTCGCCGGCTGGTGGCCCAGCTCCTGGTGGAGAGCCTGATCCTGGCGGCCCTGGGCGGTGCGGCGGCCCTGGTGCTCGCCCAGGTGGGGGGCCGGGTGGTGTACCGCAACCTCCTGCCCGACGTGGGCTTCGTGGGGCAGTTGTCCACCGGCAGGCTCCTGCTCTTTCTCGGCGTCGCCACGCTCGTGGCGGCCCTGGTGGCGGGGGTGGCCCCCGCGCTGCACGCCATCCGCAGCGACGCGTCCGTGTCGCTGAAGAGCGAGGGCGGGGGTGGACGCTCCACGTCCAGGGCCCGGATGGCGTTCCTGGTGGCCCAGGCGGCCCTTTCGGTTGT
>Ga0102953_1001902_pt1 | contig 12933 bp, 9 predicted proteins | sample SalPon2A_C_D2_MG_FD_78509 | JGI IMG/M metagenome (GOLD analysis project Ga0102953, IMG submission 78509) | Soil microbial communities from South San Francisco under conditions of wetland restoration - Salt Pond MetaG R2A_C_D2_MG | ecosystem: Environmental > Terrestrial > Soil > Wetlands | place... | reverse complement strand
TCGGTGGCGCACCGCTCCGACGGCTCGGGCACGACCTACGTCTTCACCGACTACCTCTCCAAGGTGTCGCCCGACTGGAAGCAGCAGGTGGGCTCCAGCACGTCGGTCAACTGGCCCGTCGGTTCCGGCGGCAAGGGCAACCAGGGCGTGGCCGGGCTGGTGAAGCAGATCCCCGGGGCCTTCGGCTACGTCGAGCTGATCTACGCGCTCCAGAACAAGATGCCGTACGCCACGCTGGAGAACAGCAGCGGCAACTTCATCGTGCCGAGCCTGCAGAGCACCTCGCTCGCCGGTGACGTCCCCGTCCCCGCCGACGGCCGCTTCGACATCACCAACACGTCCTCGGCCCAGGGCTACCCCATCGCCACGTACACCTACATCCTGCTCTACCAGGACATGAGCCTCACCACGGACTCGACCGCCCAGGCCAAGCAGGTCAAGGACCTGGTCGCCTGGATGAGCACCAAGGGTCAGCAGTACTCCGAGGGGCTCGATTACGGCCCGCTTCCCCAGCGGGTCCGCGACTTCGATGCGCAGCAGCTCGCCAAGCTCACCTTCAAGGGCCAGCCTCTGAACTGAGGCGGCTGCCCGCGTTCGCACTGGGCGGAGGCGCGCCGCGCTCGGCGCGACCTCCGCCCCGCGCTATCGGGGCACGGGTGTAGCAAGGTAGCCTAGGGCGGCGCCTCGAAGCCCGTCCGAGCTATGGAGCTCCGCGAGTCACCATGGACCACACCACCCAGGATCCCATCCCACGGCGGCCGGCGCCGCCCAGCAGGCTGGCCAGGCGCAAGCAGGGCGGGCTTCCGGTCGGCGACCGCCTGTTCGACATCGTCATCCTGATCCTCGCCAGTTGCATCCTGGTGATCACCGCCCTGGCGGCGTTCGAGCTGTTCCGGGGCGGCGAGCTGGCGCTGCGGCGCTACGGGCTGGGCTTCCTGACGGGCACCACCTGGGACCCCGTCCACGCGAAGTTCGGGGCGCTGCCGTTCATCGTCGGCACGCTGCTCACCAGCTTCGGTGCGTTGCTGCTGGCGGTCCCGCTGGCCATCGGCGCGGCGCTCTTCGTCAGCGAGTACGCGCCCCGCTGGCTCGCGGAGCCGGTGAGTTATCTCGTCGAGCTGCTCGCTGCCATCCCCAGCGTGGTCTACGGCTTCTGGGGCATCTTCGTGCTGGCGCCTGCGGTCCGGAGCATCCAGATCGCCATCTTCCTGAGCCCCACCCTTCGCGGCATCGGCTTCCTGAGGAGCACGCCCACCGGGCTGGGCCTGTTCACCGCCATCCTCATCCTGGCGGTGATGATCATCCCCTACACCGCGTCGGTCGCGCGCGACGTGCTGCGGCTGGTGCCGCAGGACCAGCGCGAGGCCGCCTACGCGCTCGGCGCCACCCGTTGGGAGGTGATGCGGCACGCCGTGCTGCCCTATGCCCGCGCCGGCATCCTGGGCGGCGTGCTGCTGAGCCTGGGGCGCGCCCTCGGCGAGACCATGGCCGTCACCATGGTGATCGGCAACCGCACCGCGGTCGTCCACAGCCTGTTCGGTCAGACCGCCACCATGGCCAGTGTGATCGCCAACGAGTTCACGGAGGCGAACACCCAGGCGCACCTCTCCAGTCTCATCCTGGTGGGGCTGATCCTGTTCCTCATCACGATCCTCGTCAACATCGTGGCGCGCGTGCTCATCCACCGCCTGACGCCCGAGGGGATCGCGTGACGGCCCGGCTGCTGAGCGGGCCGGACCGCGCCAGGCGCCGGCGCCGGCGCGTCACGAACGCGTTCGCGACGGGGACGATCGTGCTGGCCGCGGCGATCGTGCTGACGCCACTGGTCCTCGTCCTCGTCTACCTGATCGGCCGCGGCGTCGGCTCGATCAACCTGGCGTTCTTCACGCAGCTCCCGGCGCCTGCGGGCGAGTCGGGCGGCGGCGTGGCGCAGGCCGTGGTCGGGACGCTCGAGCTGCTCGCCCTCGCCAGCGTCATCGGCCTGGTCATCGGCATCGGCACGGGCGTGTTCGTGGCCGAGTACCCAGACCACCCGCTGGTGCCGCTCGTGCGGCTGCTCTCCGATGCGCTCATCGGCATCCCCGCCATCGTCATGGGCATCGTGGCGTACGCGCTGCTGGTCGTCCCGCTGCGGCACTTCAACGGCCTCTCCGGCGGCGTGTCCTTGGGGCTGATCATGATCCCCTACGTAGTCCGCGCCACCGACGAGGTGATGCGCCTGGTGCCGCGCGTAGTGCGCGAGGCGGGCTTCGCGCTGGGCCTACCGCGCTGGCGCGTGGTGCTGCAGATCGTCATCCCCAGCGCTGCCTCGGGTATCGTGACGGGGTCGATGCTGGCGATGGCGCGCGTGGCGGGGGAGGCCGCCCCCCTTCTCTTCACCGCCTTCGGCAACCAGTATTGGAACTTCGATCCGCTCAAGCCCGTCGCGGCGCTCCCGCTCGTGATCTACACCTACTCGATCAGCCCCTACGACTCGTGGCACCGCATCGCCTCCGCCTCCTCGCTGGTGCTGGTGGTGCTGGTGCTGCTGACCACGCTCCTGACTCGCTTCGTGTTCGCCCGGAGGACGGGATGACGCTTCCAGCACAGGGCACAGTGGACGCCGAACGCCTCGTGGAGCCGATCCTCGAGCTCGACCACGTCAACGTCTACTACGGGCAGAGCCGCGCGGTGAAGGACGTGTCCATGGCGGTGCGGCCCAACACCGTCCACGCCCTCATCGGCGCCTCCGGGTGCGGCAAGACCACGCTGCTGAGGTCGCTCAACCGCATGCACGACCTGACCAAGGGGGCGCGCGTCGAGGGCCGGGTGCTCTTCGAGGGCCAGGACATCTACGACCGGTCGATCGATCCGGTCGCGGTGCGCCGGGTGATCGGCATGGTCTTCCAGAAGCCCAACCCGTTCCCGACCATGAGCGTCTACGACAACGTCGTGGCGGGCCTCAAGCTGGCCGGCCGGGTGCGCCGGGCCCAGCTCGACGAGGTGGTGGAGCGTTCACTCGCGCAGGCTGCCCTGTGGGACGAGGTGAAGGACCGCCTCCACGCGCCGGCCACGGGCCTGTCCGGCGGGCAGCAGCAGCGCCTGTGCATCGCGCGCTCGCTGGCCGTGGACCCGGCGGTGCTGCTCATGGACGAGCCCACCAGCGCCCTCGACCCGCAGGCGACCGCGCGCATCGAGGAGCTGCTGGCTGAGCTGAAGCGGTACGTCACCATCGTGATCGTCACGCACAACATGCAACAGGCGGGCCGCGTGTCCGACCGGACGGCGTTCATGCACCTCGGGGAGCTGATCGAGCAGGGTCCCACCGACCAGATCTTCACGCGGCCCCAGCAGTCCCTCACAGAGCGCTACATCTCCGGCCACTTCGGCTGATCTCGCCGCGCCAGGGAGGGGCCCGACGGAGGCGGTCGGGGCCCCTCCCGAGCGCCCCGACCGTCGGTGGCTGCTGCCGTCCCGCTCGCTCCGGGTCAGATCATCAGCCCGGTCGGGTCGAAGCGGAACGACTGGAGGGTCCGCATGTAGTTGGCGCGCTCGAAGGCCTCGGGGTCCGCCACGTGCTGCTGGCTCATGCTGCCTCTGAGCTGGGCCACGGACGCGTACTCGCGCTCGGTCATCCACGCCTGCATGTCCTCGACGATGTCCGTGATGCGCCACACGCCGTTCCTGAGCAGCTCGGAGGCCAGCATGGTGACGCTGGCGCCGGCCATCAGGCCCTTGAGCGCGTCGACGTGGGTGTGCACGCCGGTGGTGAGGGCGAAGTCCGTGGTGATCCGGCCGTACAGGATGGCGATCCAGCGCAGCGGCAGGCGCAACTCATCCGAGCCGGACAGCACCAGGCGCGGCCCCACCTCCAGGCTCTCCAGGTCGAAGTCGGGCTGGTAGAAGCGGTTGAACAGCGTGAGGCCGTCGGCGCCGCCCCGGGCGAGCCGCTGAGCCAGGTTCGCCACGTTGCTGAAGTAGGGGCTGAGCTTCACCGCCAGGGGGATGGTGACCATCTCGCGAACGTCGCGCAGCACGTCCAGGTACTTGCGCTCGACGTCCTCGCCCGGAACCGAGGGATCGGTGGGCACGTGGTAGACGTTCAGCTCCAGGGCGTCGGCGCCGGCCTCCTGGATGAGCTTGGCGTAGTGCGTCCAGCCGCCGGGCGAGGCGCCGTTGAGGCTTCCGATGATGGGGATGTCCACGGCCGCCCTGGCATCGCGGATGAGCTCCAGGTACCCCTCGGGCCCGACGTTGAAGGCCGCAGGTTCGGGGAAGTAGCTGAGGGCCTCGGGGTGCGACTCCGCGCCGTAGCTGAGGTAGTGCTCCAGGCTGAGGCTCTCGTGTGTGATCTGCTCCTCGAACAGCGAGTACATCACCACCGCGCTGGCGCCCGCGTCCTCCATGCGGCGGATGCCGTCGAGCGTCTGCGACAGGGGGGAGGCCGAGGGCACGATGGGGTGCTTCAGCTCCAGGCCCAGATAACGGGTGGTGAGGTCGATGGCAGCGTTCATCGCTCGGTCCCTTCCAGGGCGGACGTGCGTGCGCCCGTGCCGGTGGAGCCGTCGCGGGCCGGGCCGCCCGGCTCGGCCGCTGCCGGCGTCGGCCACGCCTTGGCGAGCCGCTCGTAGGCCTGCCAGCGCTCGGTCACGGTGTCCTGGGCCTCGGCCAGCAGGCGCTCGGCGTCGTCGGGGCTGGTCTGTCTGAGCATGCGGTAACGGTTCTCGGCCAGGGCGTACTCGGAGAAGGCGATCTTGGGGGGCCGCGAGTCGAGCTGGAAGGGGTTCTTGCCCAGGTCGGACAGGCGCGGGTCGAAGCGGTACAGCGGCCAGTAACCGGACAGCGAGGCGTTCTTCTGCTGCTCCATGCCCTTGGCCATGTCGATGCCGTGGGCGATGCAGTGGCTGTAGGCGATGATCAGCGAGGGTCCGTCGTAGCTCTCGGCCTCGATGAACGCGCGCACCGTCTGGGCGTCGCTGGCGCCCATCGCGACCTGCGCCACGTACACGTAGCCGTACTGCATGACGATCAGCCCGAGGTCCTTCTTGGGCGTGCGCTTGCCGCCGGCGGCGAACTTGGCCACCGCGCCCAGGGAGGTGGCCTTGGAGGACTGCCCGCCGGTGTTGGAGTAGACCTCGGTGTCGAGCACCAGCACGTTGACGTTGCGCCCGCTGGCGAGCACGTGGTCGAGGCCCCCGTAGCCGATGTCGTAGGCCCAGCCGTCGCCGCCCACGATCCACACGTTCCGCTTCACCAGCACGTCGGCGAGGCTCAACAGGTCGTGCGCGTCGGCGCCGTCCATGCCGGTCAAGCGGCGCTTGAGCTCCTTGAGGCGTGCGCGCTGGGCGGCGATGCCGTTGTCATCGGACTGGTCCGCGTTCAGGATGGCGGTCACCAGGTCGCCCTCGGAGCCGCCCACCCCGAACTGCTCGGCGTCGACGGGCGGGCGCATGCTGTCCGCGCTGATGCGGCTGTGAAGGCGCTTGAGCAGCTCGCTGGCGTACTCCCGCTGCTTGTCGAGCGTCAGGCGCATGCCCAGGCCGAACTCGGCGTTGTCCTCGAACAGGGAGTTGGACCAGGCGGGGCCGCGCCCCTCGCGGTTGACCGCCCACGGCGTGGTGGGCAGGTTGCCCCCGTAGATCGACGAGCAGCCGGTGGCGTTGGCGACCACGCTGCGGTCACCGAAGAGCTGGCTGACCAGCTTCAGGTAGGGCGTCTCGCCGCAGCCGGAGCACGCGCCGGAGAACTCGAACAGCGGCTCGAGGAGCTGGACGTTCTTGACGTTGTTGAAGCGCAGGCTGTTGGACCGCGGGTACTCCGGCAGCTCCAGGAAGAAGTCCCACCAGCGCTTGCCGCGCTCCTTCACGGGGAGCTGCGGGGCCATGTCGATGGCCTTGTGCCCGACGTTGCTCTTGTCCTTGGCGGGGCACACCTCCACACACAGGGTGCAGCCGGTGCAGTCCTCGACGGCGACCTGCAGCGTGTACTGCAACCCGTCGAGCTCGCGCCAGCGGGCGTCCGAGCTGAGGAACCCCTCGGGCGCGCCGTCCAGCGCCGCCGGCTCGACGACCTTGGCGCGGATGACGGAGTGGGGGCACACCAGCACGCACTTGCCGCACTGGATGCAGATGTCCGGGTCCCAGACGGGCACCTCCTGCGCCAGGTTGCGCTTCTCGAAGCGGGTGGTGGCGCTCGGGTAGGTGCCGTCGCTGGGGAGCGCGCTCACGGGGAGGGCGTCGCCGCGCCCGGCGATCATCTCGGCGGTGACCGTCTGTACGAAGAGCGGTGCCTCCTCCGGCACCACCGGGGGCATGTCGGGACCGTCCGCGGAAGCCGGCTTCGGGAGCGGATGGAGGTGGCTGAGGGCGGCGTCCACGGCGGCGAAGTTCATGCGCACCACCGCCTCCCCGCGCTTGCCGTAGGTCTTGCGGATGGCGTCTTTGATGCGGGTGATGGCCTCGTCCCTGGGGAGCACGCCCTGCAGCGCGAAGAAGCAGGTCTGCATGATGGTGTTGATGCGGTTCCCCAGGCCGATGCCCTTCGCCACCTCGTAGGCGTTGATGACGTGGACGTCGAGGTCGGAATCGAGGATGCGCTGCTGCGCCTGGCGGGGGATGTGCCGCCAGGTCTCGTCGGCCGGGTAGGGGCTGTTGATGAGCAACGTGGCCCCCGGCGCCGCGGGCTCCAACACGTCGGTCCGCTCGAAGAAGCCGAACTGGTGGACGGCCACGAAGTTGGCGCGGCGGATCAGGTAGCTCGAGTGGATCGGCTCGGGGCCGAAGCGCAGGTGGCTGATGGTGCGGGCCCCGGCCTTCTTGCTGTCGTAGACGAAATAGCCCTGGGCGTAGGCGTCCGTCTCCTCGCCGATGATCTTGATGGTGTTCTTGTTGGCGCCCACCGTGCCGTCCGAGCCGAGCCCCCAGAACACCGCCCGCGTGACCGTGTCCGGCTCGATGTCGAGGTCCTCGTCGTACTCCAGGCTGAGGTTCGTGACGTCGTCCCGGATGCCCACCGTGAACTGGGTCTTGGGCTTCTCGGCGTTCAGGTCGGCCAGCGCCGCGGCCACCATCGCCGGGGTGAACTCCTTCGAGGACAGCCCGTAGCGACCGTGCGTCAGGCGCGGCATGGCCGAGAAGGGAGCGCTCCCGTCGGCGAGGGCCTGGCTGATCGCGGTCACCACGTCCTGATACAGGGGCTCGCCGGCGGAGCCGGGCTCCTTGGTGCGGTCGAGCACCGCCACCGCGCGCGCGGTCTCGGGCAGGGCGGTCATCAGGTGCGCCGCGGAGAAGGGCCGGAACAGCCGCACCTTGACCAGGCCGACCTTCTCGCCGGCGGCTTGCAGGTGCCGCACGGTCTCCTCGGCGGCCTCTGCGCCGGAGCCCATCAGCACCACCACGCGTTCGGCGTCGGGCGCGCCCACGTAGTCGAACAGGTTGTAGCGCCGTCCCACCTGTCCCTCGAAGCGGCTCATCACGTCCTCGACGATGCCGGGCAGGGCCTGGTAGTAGCGGTTGGCGCTCTCGCGCGCCTGGAAGAACACGTCCGGGTTCTGCGCGGTGCCGCGGACGAAGGGGCTGTCCGGGTTGAGCGCGCGGGCGCGGTGGGCGCGCACGGCGTCGTCGTCGATGAGCGCTCGCATGTCGTCGTCGGTCAGGCGCTCGATCTTGGCGACCTCGTGCGACGTCCGGAAGCCGTCCATCACGTGCAGGAAGGGCACGCGGCTCTTGAGCGTGGCCGCTTGGGCGATGAGCGCGAAGTCCTGCGCCTCCTGTACCGAGTTGGCGAACAGCATCGCGAAGCCGGTCCCCCTCGCCGCCATGACGTCGGAGTGATCGCCGAAGATGGACAGGGCCTGTGCCGCCAGGGAGCGCGCCGCGACGTGGAAGACCGTGCTGGTCAGCTCGCCGGCGATCTTGTACATGTTCGGCAGCATCAGCAGCAGTCCCTGGCTGGCGGTGAAGGTGGTGGTCAGCGCGCCCGTCTGGAGCGCGCCGTGCACGGCGCCTGCGGCGCCGCTTTCGGCCTGCATCTCCTGGATCAGCGGGACGGTGCCCCACAGGTTGGCGTCCTTGCGGGAGCTCCACAGGTCCGCGAACTCGCCCATCGGCGACGCCGGCGTGATGGGGTAGATCGCCACGACCTCGTTGAGCTTGTACGCCACGTAGGCGGTGGCCTCGTTTCCGTCCGTCATCACCCAGGGCCGCTTCATCGTGCCTCCTATGCAGAAAGGAACCAAGCGTTCGAGCCGGCAGGGCACTCCTGCACGGCACAACCGTGACTCCCAACGCTATCCCCGGCCCGTCTGGGGCGTTGTCCGCGATTTTCCGACAGTGAGGTGGGCGAAAAGGCGACCGGAACGGCACCGCCTGCGTTCGGCGCGGGGAGGACGGCTGCTAGGCATCCTCCCCGGTGGCGAGGTCCAAGCCGTTGAGGCGGTTCATGGCCGCGTCGATGCCCGAGGCGAGCAACTCCTCCACGCCGTCCGCGGCGGCGGCTATCACGCGCCGCAGGAGCGGCCGCTCGTCGTCCTGGAAGCGGCTCAGGACCCAGCGCTCGGCGGTCCAGTCCGCGGGCGGCCGCGAGATGCCGACCTTGAGGCGCACGAAGCCCGGCCCCAGGCGGTCGATGACGTCCTGCACGCCTCGTTGGCCGCCGGCGCTGCCGCCGACGCGCAGCCTCAGCCGTCCCAGCGGCAGGTCGAGGTCGTCATGCACGACCAGCAGCTCGCCGGGGCCGGCCCCCTCGCGCGTCAGGGCCGCCAGTACCGCCTGGCCCGACAGGTTCATGTAGGTGCGGGGCTTGACCAGGACGACGTCGCGAGCGCGTGCCTCGTCGGCGTTCTTGATGCGCCTGAAGTCTGCCTGCCAGCGCTCGGCCAGCGCATCGAGAACGAGGTACCCGGCGTTGTGCCGGGTACCTCGGTAGCGAGGCCCGGGATTGCCCAGGCCCGCCAGCACGCGCACGTTACGCGCCGTCTTCTTCGGATCCTTCTTCGGCTGCTCCCTCTTCCGCGCCGCCGTGACCGATGAGCTCGGGCTCCACGCCCTCTCCGACTTCCTCTTCCGCCGCTTCCTCTTCCTCGACCAGCCGCGGCGGCACCACCGTGAGGACGGTGCGCTCGAGGTCGTCGAGCACGTGAGCTTCCGGCGGGAGCAGGGACGCGACATCGGCGATATGGATGCTGTCGCCGATGGCCAGCTCGCTCACGTCCACCACCACGTGGTTGGGGATGAGGCGCGGCATGACCTCGATGTAGATCTCGCGGCGGTGCACGTCGAGCATCCCGCCCTCACGCACGCCGATCGCCGTGCCCGAGATCTCGATGGGGACGTGCACGTCCACGACCTGGCCCTCCGTGACCGCATAGAAGTCGACGTGCATGGGCCGGCGATGCCGCTTGTCCATCTGCACCTGCTTCACCAGCACGGCATGGGTGTCGCCGTCGACGGCCAGGTCGATGATGCTCGACATGCCCTGTGAGCGGAAGACCCGGTCGAACTCCCGGCCGTCCACACTCACCGTGAGGTTGAGCAGGCTGTTGTACACGACGCCCGGCAGGCGTCCGCCCTTGCGCAGGGCGGCGACGTGGCCGGCGCTTCTCTTCTCGGCTTCCAGCTTCATGCTTCCTCCAACGGGCGCAGGCCGGAGCGCCTGCGAAGCGGCTTGGCTCAGGCTGCGCTGCCCCTACCCCACAGGCCAGACAGCACATGAGCATACTTGCTCCCGCCGCTTCCTGTAAAGGCGGCGGGCTGCCGCCGCGGGCGGGCTCAGGTCGTGAACAGGGAGCTCACCGAGTCGTGGTCGTGGACGTTGCGAACCGCCTTGGCGAGCAGGGGAGCGACGCTCAGCACTTCGACGGAGTCGTGGCCGCCGTGGAACGGCACGGTGTCGGTGACGTACACGCGGTTGATGGCCTGGTGGGAGAGCCGCTCCAGCGCGGGGGGCGTGAACACGGCGTGGGTGGCGGCGACCCGCACGTCAGGTTGCGCGCCGAGCTTCAGCAGCGCGTCGATGCCGCGACGCATGGTGCCGGCCGTCGAGATCATGTCGTCGATCATGATCGGCCGCAGCCCGTCGACCTCGCCGATGACGTGGGTGACCTCGGTCTCGGTAGGGCTGGTGCGGCGCTTGTAGAGCATCGCCAACGGCAGGTTCAGGAAGTTGGCGAGGCGGCGGGCCTCGGTCGCGCGACCGACGTCGGGGGAGACCACCACGCTGTCGGTCAGGTCGGTGGTCTTGAGGTGGTTGCCGAGGATGGAGAGCGCCGTGAGGTGATCGACCGGGACGTCGAAGAAGCCCTGGATCTGGCCGGCGTGCAGGTCGATCGTGATGACGCGGTCGACGCCGGCGGTCTCCATCAGGTTGGCGACCAGCTTGGCGGTGATGGGCTCGCGACCCTGCACCTTCTTGTCCTGCCGCGCGTAGCCGAAGTAGGGGACGACGGCGTTGATGCGCCACACTGACGCACGCCGCAGAGCGTCCACCAGGACCAGCAGCTCCATCAGGTTGTGGTTCACCGGCGCACACGTGGACTGGATGATGTAGGCGTCGCTCCCGCGCACCGACTCGTCGATACGGATCCGCGTCTCGCCGTCGGGGAACTGCGAGACGGTGCCGTGAGACAGCTCCTTGTCGAGGTGGCTGGCGACGGCGCGCGCGAGGTCGGGGGTGGCCGTGCCGCAGAAGAGCTTGACGTCCTCCCCGACCCTCATGCTGGCCCCATCCGGGTCGAGGGGGGTCCGCGCCGTCGCAGGCGGCGACGGCACACGACGGCGTGGGCACTGGACGGGCTGACGGACACGAGGCACCTCGCAGCGAACTGGGCACCGGCGCAGGCGCCGGCAGGAGAGCGGCCAGGCAGAGTATACCCGCCCCCCGCACGGCGGGCACAAGCGCCTCGCGTCATCGCCGCGGCCGCCGCCCGGCGCGGCCGGTCAGCGCGCGTACTCGACCGCGCGCGACTCGCGGACCACCGTCACCTGCACCTGTCCCGGGTACTCCATGTCCTGCTCGATGCGGTTGGCGATGTCGCGGGCGAGCAGAACCGCCGAGGCGTCGTTCACCTTGTCTGGCTCGACGATGATGCGTATCTCGCGGCCGGCCTGGATGGCGTAGGCGTTCTCCACCCCGGGGAAGCTGGTGGCGATGTTCTCCAGGCCCTCCAGGCGCTTGAGGTAGCTCTCCAGCGTCTCGCGCCGGGCGCCGGGACGCGCCGCGGAGATGGCGTCCGCGGCGTTGACGATGACGGGGAAGAGGGTCTCCGCCTGATCCAGGTCGTGGTGATGCGCGATGGCGTCGATGACCTCCTTGGGCTCGCCGAAGCGGCGGCCGAGGTTGGCGCCGATCTCGGTGTGGGTGCCCTCGATCTCACGGTCGATCGACTTGCCGATGTCGTGCAGCAGCCCGGCCCGGCGGGCCATGGCGGCGTCGAGCCCCAGCTCCGCGGCGATGATCCCGGTGAGGTGCCCCACCTGCACCGAGTGCTTGAGGATGTTCTGGCCGTAGCTGGTGCGGAAGTGCATGCGCCCCAGCAACTGGAGCAGGCCGGGTTTGAGCCCGACCACGTTGGTTTCCAGCGCCGCCTCGTCGCCGCGCTCGCGGATGTAGGTCTGCATGTCCTGCTGAGCCTTCTGGACGACCTCCTCGATACGGGCGGGGTGGATGCGACCGTCCGCGACCAGCTCGCTCAAGGCGAGGGTGGCCACCTCTCGCCGGAGCGGGTTGAAGCTCGACAGGAGCACCGCCTCCGGCGTGTCGTCGATGATCAGGTCGACGCCCGTGAGCGCCTCGAAGGCCCGGATGTTGCGCCCTTCACGACCGATGATGCGGCCCTTCATGGCGTCGTTGGGGATGGGGACGACCGACACGCTGATGGCCGCCGACACCTCGGAGGCGCTGCGCTGGATGGCCTGTGCCACGATGTTGTACGCCTTGCGCTTGCTCTCGGTGTCGGCCTTCTCCAGCGCGGCCCGGACGCGCACGGCCTTCTCGCGCTCCAGCTCGCGCTCGATGCGCTCCAGCACCATCTCGGCCGCCTGCTCGCGGGTGAGCTGGGCGATCTCGTGCAGTTGCGTGTCGATCTCTGCCTGCCGTGCGGCGAGGGCCTCGTCCCGTGCGCGCAGCTCGGCCTCCCGCGCGTCGAGGCGTTCCTCGGTCTCGTCGAGGCGTACGGCACGCGCGTCCTGCTGCTCGCCACGACGGTTCAGACGTTCCTCGAGCTGCTCGACCTTCTCGCGGTCGCGGCGGACGTCCTCGCGCGCGCTGCGGATCTCGTTGCGCTCCCGCTCGATGTCCTCGCGAGCGCGCGTCATGTCCTGCTCCGCCGTCTGGCGGGCGCGCGTCAGGTCCTCCTCGAGGCGCTGGCGGGCGCGACGCTCCTCGTCCTCCCAGCGCTCCTTGGCGGTGCGGGCCTGCTGTTCGGCCTCCCGCGCGGCCTGCTCGAGGACCCGCTGGGCCTCGCGGTCGGCTTCCTCCCTGCGCGCCGCGGCGGCCTCCTCGGCCTGCCGCAAGGCATCGGCCTCGCGGCCGCGGCGTACGGACTGGCCCACGAGCGCGCCGGCCGCGGCCGCTGCGATGACGAGGATGATCCACACCAGGGCGCTCATGCGTCACCGTCCTGTTCCGGGCTCAGCGGCGCGGCGGTGCGGTGGACCTGTTTGCCGAGCTTGAGGGCGGCCAGGGTCTGCTCCCGCACCTCGGCGAGCAGCTCCGGGTTCTGCGCCAGGAACTCCACCGCCTTCTCCTTACCCTGCCCCAACCGCGTCTCCCCGAACGCGTACCACGACCCCGACTTCTGCACCACCTCCACATCGCTCGCCACCCCCACCAGATCCCCCACACGATCGATCCCCCGACCGAACAAGATCTCCACCTCCGCCTCCCTGAAAGGCGGCGCCACCTTGTTCTTCGTCACCTTCACCCGCACCCGGTTCCCCACCTTCTCCGCCCCCACCT
>Ga0102953_1001901_pt1 | contig 12937 bp, 13 predicted proteins | sample SalPon2A_C_D2_MG_FD_78509 | JGI IMG/M metagenome (GOLD analysis project Ga0102953, IMG submission 78509) | Soil microbial communities from South San Francisco under conditions of wetland restoration - Salt Pond MetaG R2A_C_D2_MG | ecosystem: Environmental > Terrestrial > Soil > Wetlands | place... | reverse complement strand
GAAGTGGTTATCCGGACAACTGCATTCAGGTAATCATTATCGGAAGGCCCCACAGGCTCGGATTCGTAGATTGGAGAAGCGGAAACAGAGCCGGCGGAGATTTCATTCAGGAAATGATATGCTTTACGCAAGTAGTCTAATCGTTGTCCCAGATTGGATCCCAATGCAATATACACAGTGTGTTTCATTGCACCGGTACGGTCAAACGCTGGTCAGTTCGATCTGATGTTCCAGGTCCTGGAGAATACGTTTGTGCTTTGAACTACTTTTCAGACGCTCCTCGATAGTTGTAATGGCGTGAATAACCGTGGAGTGATCACGGCCGCCAAAATGCAATCCAATTGTCTTCAGACTTGATTTAGTATATTTTTTAGACAAATACATGGCGATTTGGCGTGCCTCGACAATCTCTTGTTTCCGGGTTTTATCTTTAAGCTTGTTGGTATCCATCGCAAAATATTCACAAACATGATTCTGGATACTTTCGATGGATATATGAGCCCGCGAATCCTTGATCATATCCTTGAGGATTCGCTTGGAGGTGAGCAGATCAATTTCGTCAATGCCCTGGAGAGAAGAGGCTGCCAACAGTTTAATGATGGCGCCTTCGAGGTCGCGAATGCTCGATTTGAAGTTATGAGCTATAAACTCGATGACCTCATGATCGAGTTCAACACCGTTGTCGTGGGACTTACGTTCCAGGATCGCGTAGCGCGTTTCGTAGTCTGGCATCTGAAGATCAGCACTCAGGCCCCAGCTAAAGCGGGATATCAGTCGTTCTTCAATATCAGGGATATCTTTGGGTGCCCGGTCACTGCTGAGTACAATCTGCTTCCCTTCCTGGTGGAGGGTATTGAAGATGTGGAAGAATTCTTCCTGAGTCTTTTCTTTTCCACTGAAGAACTGGATATCATCCACGATCAGGCAGTCCACGTTGCGGTAAAACATGGAAAATTCGCTGGCGCGATTATTCCGGATCGCATGAACAAACTCATTAGTGAAGCTTTCCGACGAGATATAAAGGACTGATTTCTCGTCCCCGTATTCCAATTTAATCTTATTTCCGATACTCTGTGCCAGGTGGGTTTTCCCCAGACCCACCCCGCCATAAATGAAAAAAGGATTGAAGGAATTCTTACCAGGATTTTCAGCAATAGCTAATGACGCATTGCGGGCCAGACGATTACAGTCGCCTTCGATAAAACGTTCAAAAATATAACTGGGGTTCAGATTTGAATGAATCCTGCTTTTACGAATTCCCGGTATTACAAAGGGATTGTGAATTTGTTGGGGAGGATAGTAGGGTGCAGCAGGTCTTTCGTCTTCGTGATGGGGTGGGGCCGGTTGCTGCGGCAGTCTGACGGTCCTGGAATCTACCGTGGTATTCGACTTTTCAAGTACGATGGAATACTCCAGCTTTCCATCCGGACCAATAACTTTGGTGATGGTGGAGCGGAGCATATTATAATAATGTTCTTCCAGCCATTCATACCAGAATTGCGATGGTACCTGTATAGTCAGAGTTTTCTCTTCCAGTTTAAGAGGTTTAATAGGCTCAAACCACGATTTGAATTTCTGGTAATTTATATTGTCACGAATAATCTCCAGACAACGTTGCCAAATCTGATGAGCACTTTCTGATTCAGAACCAATAGTAAACGACGCCTCAGTCACGGTAGCAAGCTAACAATTACATGTTCAAGATTAATTATTGGGGATCGTAAAATTCAATCCTCCGGGAGTTATCCACACTTTGACTCCCCCACGTCTATGTTTCGTGAAGTGAAAATGACAATTTCCTCAGCCTATGTCAAACAATTATTGACCCACTTACCCCAAAGTTATCCACATTTTTTTAAACAGTATAATTATTTGTCTCCCATAAAGATAAATACAAAATAAAAAAAAATGTGGATAAGGCTTGCTTCGTATTAACATTGCCGTAATATGGATCTAACGGCAAAGGGGAAGTCGGGATTGGATGCAGAAAAAAGTTTTGAACAAGTTATCCACAATTTAAACGTTGTTCGATAATCGTTCGAGTTAATCTTTCTAATCCTTTATTAAGCAAGCTATTAGAATATTAACCCTTATATAACCCGCAAATTATGCGATTTTTATCATTATAATCGCGCAAAAGTGAGGTCTTCCACTTGCTTTTTTCGAATAACTTCATAAGCTCATTCCCATAATCCTCATGGATCTCAACAAGAAGATAACCGCCCTTTTTCAACACGGTTTCTCCGATGTGCTTCAGAGATGTGTATATACCCCTGAGGTTGTCAGTAAATAAAGCGATTTCCGGTTCATAATCTCTGACTTCACGGTCAATGTCAGGCCGTTCTTCACCAGGTATGTATGGAGGGTTTGATACGATCAGGTCCAGTTTACCCGGTAGTTTCGCCATGAATGATTCCGGAAGGAACAAATCACCACCCAGAAAAGTAACATCCGCAGCATTTAGTGCGGCATTCTCGCGGGCCACCTCCAGTGCGGATTCAGAGATGTCGATCGCATAAATATCCCATCCGGGCCGGTCCATTTTGAGGGCAATGGCAATACAGCCCGATCCGGTCCCGATATCGAGTACGTTACAGGATGATTCGGCGGACAACCTTTCCATGGCCGATTCCACGAGGCGTTCCGTCTCAGGTCTGGGAATCAACACATCAGGAGTGACTCGAAGATGCGCATGCATGAATTCCGTGTGCCCTACGATATATTGCAGTGGCTCATGCTTCAGTCTTCTCTTGATTTTATCTCTTAAACCCGACAATTCATCTTCTGAAAGGGGGCGTTCGAACTGTAAGTAGATATCAAGCCTCCGCATCTGCAACACATCGGCAAGAAGCCATTCTATGCTCAGCCTTGGTGAGGGAACCTTTTTTTCTTCAAAATATGCCGTTCCCCATTTTATCATGGACAATACGGTCCACTCTTCCGGAACTTGCGGCATTCTGTGGTTTATTCGGTTTCCTGGATTGAAGTATCCTCAATCTCCTGTACGCTCAAACCATATCTTTTGGCGTAATCCATTATAAAATCAGTTACTTGATCCATAAGCGGACGTTCATTGTCAAGCGAACTGCCACGGAACCCCATACGTCCTCCGGTCGGTAGGATATTAATTTTTAAGCTTTTGCCGGAAAATTCGAATATGGATGTTAAGGCAGTGCTTGAGTTAAGTTGCCGCTGGTATTCCTCAAATACTGAGACCAGAATCAGGTCCTCGCTACTGGACGAATTATACTGATGCGAATATTTCGGTTTTATTTCATCCAGTAATGCAGAACCAAAACGTTTAAGAGTTTCGGTGGGTCCGAATACAATGTACTTTCGAGCTGACTGCATACGATTAGTTGTTTCAGATAAAGCCAATATAGTTTGGTTATAATAAAAACATTACTATAACCTTATAATGGCAGTTTGTAAAATTTTCACCCGGAAGATAAGGGCAAAATCGATTAAGGCAAGTGTTATTTGATATTTTCATTACATTTCACAGATTTTGACATATAATTTCGAATTTTTTGGGTGTTTCCCTCGTTAATCTACAACACCTCAGAATGCAACTGAAGCTAATTATAGATAGTTGTTTATGAAAAAACTGATTTCAGCCCTGACATTCACCATTTTGATGTGCTTCGGGGCTGCAGCATTTGCTCAGATTGGCAGTCAGCCACCAGTCATACAACCGGGGAAACCAGTAACCCCGTTGTCTAAGAATTTACATCGCGGGATGGCATTTGAAGTCCTGCTGTCCAACTTCGGTTTTGGAGTCGGCGGACAGTACCGGCAGGTAATATCACCGATGACAGAACTGACCGCCGATTTGCGCATAACCGGGCTTAAAAATGTCTCCGAACAGACAATAAGTACGTATTTCGGCCAGGAAACACCTCATAAATTTAATCGTGTTTTAGCCTTCCCATTCTCTGTGGGTATACGACACCGGATATTTGCCAAATTGCTGGACGATAACTTCCGTGTTCATCTGGCTGCTGCGATTGGTCCTTCAATGGCATTTGTCTATCCTTATTTCAAGGATTATAATCAAAATGGTGTCCGCGATTATGGAAATATGTATTTAATGAATGGCACCTATTACCCAATTCCGTATACGGGTACGATTCCGGCTGGAGGGGTATACCAAAGTTATGAACCGGTAAATGATATGTTCTCGGATTGGAAAGATGGTCACCTGAAATGGGGAACAAGCGGACAACTCGTTCTGTCGGTCGACCTCGGGAAGTTTAAGAATATCGGATCGATCAATGTCGGCTATTATTTCCATTATTACCCGGGTGGAATTCAGATGCTGGAACCTAAAAATTTTGTATTAACCGGAAGCCAGACAAGTTCAAGTTATGTCATTCAACCCGCGAATGCTCCGCAGAAATACTTTGGTTCTCCCATCATCTCATTTTCATTCGGCGGGATGTGGTGAAAGGAGCACTTCATGTACGTAAGAGTGCCTAAAGTACTTAGAGTTTCAGTAGCGGAGCTAAATTATATCCTTACGGAATTTTGAAGCAGTTTATGGATTCTGTGTGCCGGGGTGTTTCCCTTTTTTGATCTGGAGCGATAGTTCATGACGGCTGTAGAAATTCGGATAGTTTTTTTTAAGTGATAGCTCCAGGTACATTGGCGCGTTAAATACTTCACAATTATCCGTCAAAAGAAAGAGCATCAAGCATCAAATCAGCCAATTGTTCGGGATGGGTGAGGTGCAGATTGTGACCGGCCTCAGTAATGATATGCTTCTGTGCATTGGGGAAATGTTGGCAGACTTCATGAGCATACTTCACCGGTACCAGACGGTCGTCTTCACCCCAGTAGACATGAACGGGTTGCGTGACCTTGAATATTTGCAGCATAGTGCGCGTGTCATACAGATTTATTGCGGGATAAGTCTCAGCCAGGATCCTAAGCAGGCGCATGCCATTTTTGACCTGGTATGGTGTAAGGGTTTTTGATGTGATTTTATTGGCAAGGCCAGCGATGAACGGCCACTTCAATAATCCTGATACCGGAAAATGGCCACTGAGTCGGAAAAGGCGATCCTCCATAGGATAGAAACCGCCGGGAGCAATCATATGCAAACTACGCACATATTCCGGATGGCGAACTGCAAAAGTGATCGCATACCGTGCCCCGAAGCTGTGAGCAAGAAGATGGACCGGAGGGAGATTGTATACGGTAAACAGTCGTGATAATCTGTCTGCAACATGCCGCAGGTCCATTATCGACATCAAATCCGGATTTTCACAGGATGTCCGGCCGTGGGCTGGTAAACTGACCGATAACATCGGGTAGTCTTCTTTGGTAAGAAGCGGGCCGATCTTCCCAAATGTGTGGCAAGTCTGCATAAAACCCGGCAATGCCAGTATCGAGGGTTTCCCTTTTCCCCAAAAGTGATTCTCAAACTTACAGTCACCAAGTTTCAGAAGATGTTCTTCAGAAAGTTCAGCCGATTGGTCCATCGAGATATTGAATAAGGTGATTAAGTGAAGGCAGCAGCAGATCCGGTTTATGCGCCAGTAGCTTTTCGTAGGAATATGGGCCTGTGGGCAATCCTACTGCTCTCATTCCCGCAGAATGTGCACAAGTGATGTCGTATGGGGTATCACCAATAATCCAACTGTTCTTCGGAGAGAAGGACCTTTTACAGGCTGTTTCTGCAGCTTTGAGAGCCAATGCAGGTAAATGATCGCGGTTCGTATGCAGACTGCCATACGCACCGAAGGGAAAATACTGTTCGAGACCGGCCCTGCTTAGTTTGGTGTGTGCTGACTCCCGGAAATTGCCGCTCAGGATTCCGGTAACGATTTTTCGTTCCTTACAGAAGGAAAGAACCTCATGGGCCCCCGGAAGAACTTCGACGTGTTCCGGACGCAGTTTTTGATTCATCGATTGAATATACGCCTCTTTAAGAAGAGTGAATCTTCGCTCATCGACAGACCCAACAGCCTTGTGGATAATTTCGGTAAAAATAAAGCGATCAGTTCGTCCTGCAAACGAAATTTCGTCGAGATGCCGGGAATCCAACTGATGTGTTTGTAACACATCTTCAATCAATGACCGCGTAAAACCGGATTGAACACGCAAGAGGGTACCATCGATGTCGAATAAAAGGAGACGTGGCTGCATGACTTTATAGCAATGTGTATTCCGACGATAAACAAGTATACTAATTAATGCTAAAAACAGAGAACAATGTATGCTGACGCGGTAAATCCGGCTGCTCTTATACATCCGCAGCCTGCTGAAACCGGGGGACCAATTGTCCCCCCGCCACCGGTAAACCCGGCTTCGGTAACGCCTCTGTTTAATTTGCCGGACAATGGTTCAAAGCTTGAAGATAAGCGCTATCACGAAGATCAGAAATATATCGACACAAAGGGCGATAAAGAAGACGAGGTCGACGATACGACCTTGTTCAAGCTTATTGAGCCGGCTAATTTTTATGAACTGTTTCGGTCGTTTCTCATAAACGGGCTCGGGCAAATTGTTCTGCTTCGCGATCAATGGCGTCAGCAGCTGGGAATTGAACCTTATAGCTTTGCAACCGATGCAACCCGAAAATCACCGAAGATGATACCGGTCAGGGACGAGAGTTACGCTGATTCCACCGGGTTTTATAAAAATCCGCCGGGTAAACGTTTCATCGGAGGGATGTAACCTCCTGTTTTCGAATCCCGGGATGCGGCCGGGAATCCTTCTTGATTGCGAAAAATGCGTTTCGTGTCAATAAATTTACCCGTACATTGACACCGAACATTTTTCACGAAAATTATTAAATGAGAAGGACATGAGTTACATAGAACAAATTACAGCGCGTCAGATCCTTGATTCACGGGGCAATCCGACCGTTGAAGTAGATGTAGTGCTCGATAACGGTGTTGTCGGGCGGGCCGCCGTCCCTTCAGGCGCTTCTACCGGAGAGCATGAAGCTGTTGAACTCCGTGATGGTGATGAAAATGTATTCCTTGGAAAAGGAGTCATGAATGCCGTTGAAAACGTAAATGAAAAGATCTCCGATGAACTCCTCGGAGTGGACGTTTTTAACCAGATTGATATTGATAATCTTCTGATAGAACTCGATGGCACACCCAATAAAGGAAACCTTGGAGCGAATGCTATTCTTGGTGTTTCCATGGCGGTGGCAAGGGCCGCTGCCGGGTCACTACAGCTTCCGCTCTGGCGTTATCTTGGTGGGGTCAACTCAAAAGTTCTGCCTGTACCGATGATGAATATCATCAACGGTGGTTCTCATGCCGACAATAATGTCGATTTTCAGGAATTTATGATCATGCCGGTTGGTGCCAAGAGCCTTGCTGAAGCCGTTCGCATGGGTTCGGAAACATTCCATAACCTGAAAAAGGTGTTGAAAGGCAAAGGATACAATACAGCAGTCGGTGATGAAGGCGGGTTCGCACCCAACCTGAAATCAAATGAAGAAGCCATCGAAGTGATCCTTGAGGCTATCGAAAAAGCCGGGTATAAGCCAGGTGAACATATCATGATCGCCCTGGACCCTGCTACCTCGGAATTTTATGATGCCGAAAACAAGGTCTACGAATTAAAATGGAGCACCGGTGAGAAGAAAGAAGCTGAGGCTCTTATTGAGTATTGGAGCGGATGGATCGATCGATACCCAATTATTTCTCTCGAAGATGGTATGGCCGAAGACGACTGGGAAGGTTGGGAGAAATTGACCAATGCCATGGGAGAACGTGTACAGTTAGTTGGCGATGATATATTTGTAACCAATACCGACCGCCTTGCCACCGGCATTGAACGTGGTGTTGCCAACTCGATCCTGATCAAGCTGAATCAGATTGGTACGGTTACCGAAACACTTGATGCCATTGAAATGGCTCATAAGAATGGGTATACCTGTGTCATTTCCCACCGTTCCGGTGAGACGGAAGATGCATTTATTGCAGATCTGGCTGTGGCAACCAATGCCGGTCAGATTAAGACCGGTTCCATGAGCCGCACCGATCGTATTGCCAAATACAACCAATTGCTTCGTATCGAAGAAAGCCTTGGTGAAAATGCGATCTTCCTGGGTATCGACGCAATCGGACTCTGATCCGTCTGGATCATATTTCGGATTACGACAGGCTGTTTTCGTTATATGCGGATAACAGCCTGTTTTATTTCCAATAACCACAAAGTTTGATATGTGGAAATTTAACAGGAAATTGTATTTTAATGATGGCCTGAATGAAGGCCTGTGTTTTCTGTTAACCGGAAGGCACCCAACGATCAACTACTATCTATATATCACATTGTCATGAATATTTACGTCGGAAACCTTGCCTGGAAGGCAAATAACCAGGAGTTAAAGGAACTCTTCGAACATTTTGGGGCGGTTGATAAAGCCGTGATTATCCGCGATCGAAAAACCAAAAGATCACGTGGTTTTGGATTTGTTGAAATGCCGGATGACGGTGAAGCACAAGCTGCTATTGATAATTTGAACAATACTGTGTTTATGGAACGTACGATTGTTGTGAATGAGGCCAAACCTCGGAGTAACGAAGACTAACTATTTTATCTCATATCGTTATTTTAGGAAGGCTCAATCCGTCGCGGCGGATGAGCCTTCTTTGTTTTACTGATATCCACTCACTCCTGGTGTCCGCTTAAAATGCGAATCCTTTCGATAGAACTCTCTCATTTCCGCAATCACACGACTGTCGAGCTCGACTTGGCACGACACCTGAATGTTATTACGGGTCCTAATGGCGTCGGCAAAACCAGTCTCATCGATGCTATTCATTACCTGTGCATGAGCCGCAGTTTTGTGGCCAACAGCGATCAATATGTGTTGAACAGAGATGCATCTTCTTTCCAGATAAGAGGGGCATTTGAGGGACAGATACGGGCGAATTTTACCATCAGTTGTACCTATTCGCGAGGCGAAGGGAAAAAAATCTATGTTAACGACAGCCCGCTGGAAAGGCTATCCGATCTTATCGGAGTCGTTCCGGTCGTGGTTTTGAGTCCGGATGACAAGAAACTGACCAGCGAAGGGCCGAATGAGCGGCGATCCTTTCTGGATGCCCTCATCAGCCAGATTTCCAAATCCTATTTACGGGATCTGATCGAGTACCGGAAAGTGCTGAAACAACGCAACCGGTTGTTGTCGGATTATGATAGCCGGTATCTCCCTGATGAACTGCTGGAACCATGGAATATACAGCTTGTAGAGACCGGATCGCATATCATTGCCATGCGGGCGAAAATACTCAATGACTATCGAGCCTTCTTACAGGATGCTTATCACAAAATGTCAGGCATTGATCTGGTGCCGGACTTTGAATACAAGACATTCTGTGACGCGTCGGACAGGGAGCATATTCGAGGGCAATTCACACAGGCATTGGCCGAACAGGCAGAAAAGGAGCGGGAACTCAGATACACCGTGGTTGGTCCCCACAGGGATGATCTGATTTTTACACTCGACGGAATGGAGCTTCGAAAATTTGGATCCCAGGGACAACATCGCCTGTTTGCCGTGTCTCTGAAACTGGCACAGCTCTTCTTTTTCTCGGAGTACCTGGATGATTTGCCTATTTTATTACTGGATGACGTATTTGGCGATCTTGATCCGCATAAAACCGAAGTGTTACTTGATACACTGGCAAAACACGAAGGACAGACTTTCATAACTGCTGCTAATCCGGTACCATTCGATGAACACATACGTTTTTCAGATGATCCGGCTATACCATCGGAAAAAAGTCCGGAAGCTCAAAGATGGAATCGCCGGTATCATCTGACGAGTGGCCACGTGGTATCATCAATACCTGATAAAGCGTAAGGCATGGCTTTTTATCGAAAACAACCCCAAAAACTGGGCAAGCTGGTAAACGACTACATGGAGCATTCCCCGTATCGCAGACAATTCCTGCGGGGACGTATCCTCTCGTTGTGGCCTGATATTGTGGGGGATGCTATTTCGGGACAGTGCCGCAATCTCCATTTTGATAAGGATCGTTTGATTGTTCATGTTCATCATCCGGGCTGGAGGCAGGAACTCCATATGCAGCGGTTTTCAATTATGAAAAAATTGAACGATACAGTAAATGAGGATATAATTTCCGAGATTATAGTTCGTGCGTGATTGGGAAGAGTTTGACAATCGTTACAGAGCGGATATATATTGAACCTACAACTTATCTGAAGCGCAACAGCTTACAATGTTATGAGCAAACAAAGAAGGTCATCCTATTTTAGAGATCTATGGGCGAATATTCGTGGGAGTATTCTGGATGACGAAGGAGGCGGTCTGTTCCGGCGTGAGAAGGTTATCGTTTTCATGTTCTCATATGGCATAGCACTGGTTTTGTGGTTATTGGTGAATCTGAGCAGACCTTTCAACCTGACCGTTACGCTTCCCGTGGATCTCGAAGGAATTCCGGCCGGCAAAGCTTTGGCAAATGATGTTCCCCACGAAGTAACCGTCAATGTGAGCGGTGAGGGCTGGAAACTCTTGCGCATCTACAACAATCCACCTCGCATCAAACTCCGGCCAACGGAAGGGACGATGAACTTTTTTGATGTCGTACGTGAGCAGATGAATATGTTCGCCGGCGTTGATGTCGCAAAAGTAACACCTGCAACACTTGAGATAAAACTCGAAAATCGAATTACCAGGAAGGTGCCGATTGTTGCGAATGTGCTGGTTAAGACCGACAGTCGGCACGGTATGGTCGGTTGGCCCGTACTGACGCCGGATAGTGTTACCGTCTCGGGTGCTACGTCCATTCTGCAGAATATCAATAACTGGCCTACTGAGTTCAGAGAAATTAAAGACGTTAATGATAACATTGATATTCCCCTGAAACTAAAAAAACCAGATCAGATTATTGAAATTGGTCCGCAAGAGGTTACATATCGTGCAAAGATTGAGGAGTTTACTGAAGGCGAGGTTAATGTAAATATTCAGACAACAGATATGCCAGGCAGCCAACGCGTTTCGTATAGTCCACCAACGATAACCATTCGCTACGGCATCCCCATAAATGAGTATTCCAGTTCCAAGAAAGTGCATATGTTCCAGGCATATGTACCTTACCAGGATATATTAACCGATACAACCGGATTTGTGGCCCCCTTACTGGCACTGAGAACGGATAGCCTGCATGTTCGCATTCGTGACTATCAGCCGCACAGGGTGGCGTATTACACTTTGAAACCGAAATAGTGGCTTTGGGTCGCAAGCAGCAGACTTGCAACAGAAGGAGATTGTAATTCAGCATCAAGAAAATACCCTCGATCTGTCATCCTGATTTTATCCCGCTTGCGGGACAAAGTAGGATCCCATTAGCTTGGGCACCGATCCTTTCAGGTGTCAGGATTGCATCCAGTCGTACATCTCACATCATCATACCCCACGCTTTATCCGGCCGTCTTCGCCTGGACAACACAAGGCTGCAGAAGATTCTGGCGAGGAAGCCGGAACCAGCGTTTGGTTGATCGCGGCTAACGTCTGGACGCTATAATTCAATGCTCTACGCACTCTGCGTACCTTCGAATTCAGCAAGAGCAGCTTCTACAGACCGTGCACTATCAAACCAGGAGGAGGTTTTAAGCAGTACTTCATCCACTAAGGCATCCGGACAGGAAGCGCCGGAGGTAATTGCAATGGTTACCGGCTGTTTGCCAGGTAGCCAGCCATGAGTTTCGGTGATCATCTTTTCCCATTGATCATAATGACGAATACGGTCCGGACCCAAAAGTTCACTGGCATCCCGAACATGATAGGTCGGGTATTTTCCCTCCAGCAACTCGACGATGTGCATCGTGTTTGAGGAGTTATACCCCCCCACCACAAGGGCGAGGTCGGCTCCGGCATCCATGAGAGCGTATGTTGCCGACTGGTTTTCATTCGTTGCATAACACAAGGTATCGGAAGTATCTGCAAAATGCTGTTCTATTTCCGTGCCGCCGTATCTTTCGGCCGCTGCCTTTTTCAGCACTTCCATGACCTCCTTGGTCTCAGTGGCCAGCATCGTAGTTTGATTGATCACGCCAAAGTGTTCGAGATCATGACGCGGATCAAATCCCGCGGTACATTTCATTTTAAAATGTTCCCCAAACTCTTCGATGGGTCTTTTCTCCAGCATAAAATCGGCCAGCAATTTGGCTTCATCCACGCTTAATACCACTACAACCGGTCCGTATTTTGCGCTATGACTAAATGTGGCCCGCGTCTCCTCGTGTCTGTATTTGCCGTGTATGACAATAGCATATCCTTTGTTTCCCAGCTGATTTCCCCGTTTCCAGACTTTTTCTACAAACGGGCAGGTCGTATCGTACGCGTAGGGATTGATTCCGTGTTGGTGCAGTTCTTCCTGGATTTCAAGCGTGGTACCAAATGCCGGTACGATGACAATATCATCTTTTTTGAGTTCATTAAGCGAGATACGCGGTGTCCCGTCGGTTTCATATAAAAAACGTACTCCTTTTTGAGCAAGATCCGCGTTCACGTTGGGGTTGTGGATCATCTCGCTTAGCAGGAAGATGCGGCGATCAGGATGTTCTTCAACGGTCCGGTAGGCGATGTCGATGGCATTTTGCACACCATAACAAAAGCCGAAGTGACGGGGGATGAGAAAGCGTACCGGCCCCAGGTCCAGCAGGCTGGGTGTGAGATTTTTTTTCCGCGGATCCAGAATCTGGTGTTGATCTTTAATCCTGCGGATAATCGGAGATTCGAAAAGATCGGGTATGTTAAATTTCTTCGGCACTGGTAACCTGGTAACAGTGATCAATTATCAGTTAACAATAAACAATAAAACTAGTGTAGTGTACGTCAAATAAGTCAAATTAATTATTATCTACCTTCTGCTTCTCTAAAGTTTCCCTGGCCCGGCGGATTTTGTGCAGAATCACCTCGCCTTTCGCCTTCCATTTGTAG
>Ga0102953_1001900_pt1 | contig 12943 bp, 5 predicted proteins | sample SalPon2A_C_D2_MG_FD_78509 | JGI IMG/M metagenome (GOLD analysis project Ga0102953, IMG submission 78509) | Soil microbial communities from South San Francisco under conditions of wetland restoration - Salt Pond MetaG R2A_C_D2_MG | ecosystem: Environmental > Terrestrial > Soil > Wetlands | place... | reverse complement strand
CGAATGGTGAAAATACGTTTCGAACTGATCCATTCTGTTGGTGGCGTGTTGGCGCGCGATCCAGTTGCCAGAATAAGCTTGTCATAGGAGTACGTTTCCCCATTGGAACCGACCAGTTCTTTATTCTCTTGACGAATGGATTCAACGGCTGTTTCTGTTTCAACTTCAATGTTTAAGTCTAACCATTCGTTTTCTTCTGATTTTACCAGTTCATTCCATTGTAGAATTCCGGAAACATAGTCGGGCAACAATATTCGGTTGTAAAAAGCATTTTTTTCCTTGGAAAGCACGGTGATCCGGTCCGTTTGGTTTTTAGCCCGGTATTTCCGAATGAATTCAAGGGCAGCAGTTCCGGCACCGGCAACTACCAAATGTTCGACTGGTTTTTCAAACTTGCGTACACTGACGGCAGCAAATTTAAAATCCGGTTCTTTGGAAACGGGATCCACTAAATCATGCGTTACATTGTTGGTTCGCATATCGTTTCGGGTGAGTATCTTACCCCAGTGCATCGGGATGAAAACCACGCCGGGCTTGATGTCATCGGACAGTTGTAGGTTTACCCGAACAGAGCCGCGAGCGCTGGACACATCTACCAGATCACCGTCTTTCAGTTTAATAATCCGCGCATCTATCGGGTGCATCTGTATGAATGAATCGGGGATGTGCCGTTTCAGCTTGTTCACTTTACCCGTTCGGGTCATCGTGTGCCATTGATCGCGAATCCGGCCAGTGGTGAGAATAAACGGGTAGTCATCTGATGTTTTCTCCGATTGATTTTTCGGATCCACACCAAAAATCACTGCTTTACGGTTAGGGGTGTAAAATTGAAAATCCTCAAACAACCGTTTCGTGCCGCTTTTATTTTTGGCGGAATACGGCCATTGGATGCTGCCATCCTGCTTCAAGACCTCGTAATCGAGATCGCTAATGTCAATGTTGGTGCCGCGAGTTAGTTGTTTGTATTCGTCAAACAGTTCCTGAGGGCTTTTGAAATTGAATCCTTTGTAACCCATCTTTCGAGCCACACGACAGATGATTTCATAGTCGGGAAGCGCTTCGCCAGGCGCGTTCACCACTTTGTTGAGGTAGGTGATGCGTCGTTCCGAATTGGTCATGGTTCCTTCTTTCTCCAACCAACCAGCTGCCGGAAAAATTACATCAGCATGTTTAATGGTGTCCGACTCCATGGAAATATCCTGAACGACAACCATCCGCGCTTTTTTTAACGCTTGTTCCACCAAATGTGAGTTTGGCAGGCTGACCATGGGGTTGGTACAAATGATCCACACCGCTTTCATCTTTCCCGAATTTAACGCTTCGATCATCTCGGTGGCTGAATAGCCCACTTTTTCGGGGATCTTCTCCACGCCCCAAAAGTTGGCCACCTCGCGACGGTGAGACAGGTCGTTCAAATTACGATGAGCAGGCAACAGGTTGCACATGCCACCCACTTCGCGGCCGCCCATCGCGTTGGGCTGACCGGTCAGGGAGAACGGGCCACAACCCGGTTTGCCAATCTTGCCTGTAATCAGCGACAAGTTGATGAGTGACAGGTTTTTGTTGACTCCGATCACGCTCTGGTTCAATCCCATGGCCCACATGGAAATAAAACCGTTAGAGGTTCCAATGAGTTTCGCGGTTTTTTCAATCAATGAAACAGGGATACCACATTTCTGTGCAGCTTCTTCCAAATTCAATTCAAATACTTTTTCTAAATAATCGTGAAAACCATTCGTGTGTTTTTCGATGAAATCAAGGTCGATCATTTCCTGCTCTACCAAACAACGGCCAATGGCATTGTTCAGGTACACATCAGTTCCTGGCTTGATTTGCAGGTGAATATCTGCAATGGAGCAGGTTTGTGTTCGACGCGGGTCAGCCACAATGACTTTCACATGCGGATTTTTGCGCTTGTGTTCTTCCAGCCGTTGGAAAAGGATTGGGTGGCACCAGCTTGGGTTTGCTCCAGTAATAAAAAAACAGTCAGCCAGTTCAATATCTTCATAGGAAATGGGCACTGCATCTTCGCCCAATTGCTTTTTGTAGCCTACCACAGCTGAGCTCATGCACAGGCGTGAATTGGTGTCGATGTTGTTGGTTCCCCAGAAGCCTTTCGCCAGCTTAGTGGCTGCATAATATTCTTCAGTCAGGCATTGGCCGGAGATGTAAAATCCAACTGAATCGGGACCATATTTCTCGATTAACTTTTTAAATGAAAAGGCCACCTTGTTAATAGCTTCAGGCCACTCGGCAGGAAGAAGTGGATGACCTTTACCTGCCCGAACGTATGGTGCAAGAAGGCGATCATCTTGTTTGTTGACTACGTAGTGCAGGTTCATCCCTTTGGAGCAAAGCTTTCCTTTGTTGACCGGATGATCCTTGTCGCCACGAACTGTCACCTTCCCGTTTTGATGTTGGGAAACAACAATGCCGCATCCAACGCCACAATACGAACAAGTTGATTTGTGTTCTCGAACTACCATATTCCGAAACTGTTTTTTCGATTTATCGTTTTACGATTCTGTTTTGAGCATAGCTAAATGCGTATGCCGGTCGTGTTTCCCGTGCAAGGTTTTCTCTAATTTTTAAGTATTCATCCATTTCGTTTTTGGCTTCAACTTCAGCATCCTGTGAGAAACGAACGAGGAAAGTAATTAGTGAAATAGACATGACGACTCCGCCGATAATTAATAATGCTTGTGGATATGAAATTCCATCAGCTTTAAAAAGAAAACCTGCTGCAACCGCTCCTGCATTTCCCCCAGCTCCAACGATTCCTGAAACTACTCCGACGGCTTTTTTATTGACGAATGGTACTACGGAATAAGTCGCTCCTTCAGACATCTGCGTGAATAAACTGAAGATGATCATGGTGGCGATAGCAATGGATAATATTCCAACCTGACTAAAAAGCATTAGTGCTGCTCCTTCAAAAAACAGAACAATGAACAAGAAGTAAACACGACCTTTCAAGCCCCAGCGAATACCGGCTTTGTCGCCTAAAATTCCACCCACTGAACGGGCAAAAATGTTCATCAACCCAAATAGCCCGGCAATTAATCCAGCCGTTTCAACATTCAGGTGGAAATTGTCGACGTAATACAGAGAAGCAATATTGTTAATGGTCAGCTCAACACCAAAACAAGCACCATAGATCAGGAATAGTCCCCAAACGCGGTAATCTTTCAAGGCAGTTTTAAAAGCACCCTTGCCGGCTTTTGCTTTCGCCTGGAAGTCTGGGTTGTTTTTTCGCAAATCCTTGAAGTTTCCTTCCGGGGTATCCTGGGTGTATTTATAGTAGACAAAAGCCATGATGAATAAAGCGACTCCCGGTACGACCATGGCATAACGCCAGGCATCTGGACTCACATAGCCAAGTCCGACAAACGCTGCAAACACCAATGGCATCACCATCTGGGTTACGCCGCCGCCCAGGTTTCCCCAGCCAGCCGAGGTTGCATTGGCGGTTCCCACTACGTTAGGGGCAAACATGACCGACGTATGGTATTGGGTAATTACGAAAGAGGCTCCGATAACGCCAATTACCAAACGGAAAATCAGGAAGCTTACGTAATCATGACTCAGGCCGATGGCCATGACCGGAATGGATCCAATCAACAATAGCACGGCATATGTTAGTCTGGGGCCATATTTATCACACAGCCAGCCAATTAGAAGGCGGGCAAAAACAGTGATTATGACCGACGAAATGATGATATTTCCTATTTGTGCTTTGGTCAGCGCAAGTTCGTCTCGTACAACAGCCATCAATGGTGCAACACCAAACCAGCCAAAGAAACAGAGGAAGAATGCGAACCAGGTGATGTGAAATGTTCGCATGTGAGGGGCTTTAAAACTTAATAAGTTGAGGGTGGTCGATTTACCAATTCGTTTTTTCGTTTTTTCCATAATCAATTCGTTTTTTCGATTACTATTTCGTTGCCGTCTTAATAATTAATCGAATGATTACTTAGATTGATATTCGATCAATTTCTTATAGTGCTTCAAATATACGTATAAGTACTGAAATATAAATACGTAAAATATTTATGTGTAGAAATTGGGGGGGATTGAATTACAAAAGCGTACAGAAAAATCGGGATAGTTAAGTGATTATTATCTATCTAATTGGTTGATTATTATTTTTATGGGAGTTTGTTGCAGCGTTCTTGGGATCGTAAAATCGAATAATCCTAATAAATTGTTAAGTTTAAAGACCTACGTATCTTTAAAACGAAATTGGATAAAAAACAGCTGGGTGGTTACGTATTATTTCCCGGGTTCGGGTGCAAATGTCTCGTGAAAGTCCGTAGAAAGCACTCTAAATTCAGTCCGACGATTAATCCCTTTGGCAATTTCCTGTTGCTCTGGTGTTAGTTTGTTGATGAATTTTTCAGTTAAAACATCACCTTTTTTCAGGAAGTCGTACTTTTTAGCCAATGCTTTGGTGACTTCTTTCGGCCAGGTTTCTCCGTATCCTTTGGCAACAAGGCGATCTGGATTGATACCTTTCTTAATCAGGTAGTCCACAACGGCCTGGGCACGTTTCTGAGACAAGTCGAAGTTGTATTGTTCTGAGCCTACAAAGTCAGTATGTGACATGAGCTCAATGGTAATCGTTGGATTGATGTTCAGGATGTCAACCAAGCTGTCCAACGCGTGAATGGACTGCGGTTGCAGTTCATAACTTCCAAATGCGTAATTGATGTTTTCAATTTTGATGGGCGCATCTGTTGGTGTCAAATACAAATCAACCCGGAAATCCTTGCTGTCTTTCAGTCCAATCGTTGATTCGCGACCTTTGTCGTTGAGGTAGCCATCTTTGAACGCTGCAAAAATATATTCGGTTTCGGGATGTAATTTCAATTGGAATTTACCATCGTCGGCACGCATTTTCAGGTTGGTACCGTCCGTTCCTATAACTCGGATTCGCGCACCATCCAGTCGTTGCCCGGTTTCTTTATCGAAGATTTCGCCGGCCACGCGGAAAATTTTTGGAGGCAGGTAAAACGAGTAAATGTCGTCGCCGCGGGATCCTTTCCGGTTGGAGGCAAACATCCCTTTCACTTCGCCATCTTCGCCTTTAATAAACGACATGCCAAAATCATCACCCGATGAGTTGATCGGCGCTTTCATATTTTGAATGTGCCATTCGCCATCTTCGTTTTTATTTGCTTTAAAAATATCCAGTCCACCCATTCCCATGTGGTAATCAGATGAGAAATAAAGGTTGCCATCCGGATCAACCGATGGGAAAACTTCTTTCCCAGGAGTGTTTATTTTGTCGCCAAGATTGACTGGAGTACCAAACGAACCGCCATTTTTAACAGACATCCAAATATCATCACCACCATATCCACCGGGTTTGTCCGACACAAAATAGAGCGTGTCTCCATCCGGAGTCAGGGCGGGATGAGCAGCAACGAGGCTGTCGCCAACAAGGCCCATCTTCACTGGTTCTGCCCAATCGCCGCGCGACATCTGAACTTTATAAAGTTCGGTTCCCATGTCTTGCGTTTTATCGTAGCGTGCCCGAGTGAAAATCATTTGGTCGCCCTTGGGTGAGAGTGCTACGGCTCCATCATCATCCGGTGTGTTAATTGCTCCCGTTTCGTCAATCAATTTGGGAGGTCCCCATTTTTGACGTTGAACCTGGTATTCTGAGCGAAAGATATCGGCAAAATGTTGGCCTGTAATCATGCTTTCTTTATTGCTGAGGGTGTTGTCCCGCGTAGAAGTCAGCAGCACTTCATTTTCTTTTCCACCTACAAAAACAGGAGCATAATCGCTGTATTTCGAATTGAGTTCCCGAACAGGATTCACCACGTAACGCGTTGGATGGTCCACCCAGTTCTTAATGTATTTGCAGGCATCCAGCCCGTTAATGGCCTGAACATCCGTTGGAACCGAATCCAAATATTGTCGATAGGCTTCAATGGCTTCGTCGTATTTTTGCGTTGCCCGCAAACAATCGGCATAGTGAAGCACAGCCTTAATATCAGGGTATTGGCGGCGGATTGCATTTTTGTACCAGATGGTCGCCCGCGCATATTCGCCCATTTTACGGTAGGATTCAGCCATGCGATAAGCCATCTCCATCTTGTCTGTCAGGTTTTTATCTTTTCGGTAAGCTTTCCGGTATTTCTCAATGGTGTGGTAATATTCACCAATTTCATAAGATTCTGATCCCATACGAAAGCTTTTTTGGGACGAACAAGATCCCAAAATTAGAAGTATGATTGAAAGGCTAAAAACAGCAAAATACGTCCGCTTCATGAATACAGGCTGATTAAGGCGATAAAAGTAACCAAATTTGTTCGTTATGAAAAAACGAAAAACGAAAAGATAAAGTATGTATTAGTGGATGTTTTATTACAAATTCGCTAACTACTGAGATCTAAGTAATAAGAATGAATAAATGTCGCATTAACTGTGAATCAGCCCTAAATCCCCTGAAGGGGACTTCCTCGTTACTTAAATGGGTTAGCGCTGTTCGAAGCGCGAGCCCCCTTCAGGGGGTTGGGGGTAAAATTGCGACAATAAACTGTTCCTTTTACCTAAAGGAAAACATAATTGAATTTTAATGTGTAAACGAGTAGATAACGATGCTTCTGTTTCCAAATCAGTTTAAATGAAAATATTGTTTAAGGGGTCTCTTGGACCCATAACTATTGTTTTTTTTACCATAAAAGATAACTTTATAGCTTATTGCTATTAAAACTAACAAACGATGAAAAAACTTTTACTTATTCTTTTTGCCGCATCAATCGGTTTTAATGTTTCTGCTCAAAAATTTGATCAACTTGCAAAAACTCCTCCAATGGGATGGAACAGTTGGAATAAATTTGCTTGTGATGTCAGTGAAAAATTGATCATGCAGATGGCTGATGAAATGGTTAGTAGTGGTATGCAGGATGCCGGTTATGAATACATTGTGATCGACGATTGTTGGCAGGTTGCCCGTGATGAAAATGGCGAGATTGTTGCAGACAAAGACCGTTTTCCACATGGCATTAAATACCTTGCTTATTATATTCATTCCAAAGGGTTGAAATTCGGAATCTATTCTTGTGCAGGAACAGAAACCTGCCAGCACCGACCGGGAGGAAGAGGGCACGAATATCAGGATGCAAGAACTTACGCACGCTGGGGTGTTGATTACCTGAAATACGACTGGTGTAATACATCAACTCAGGATGCACAAGCCTCCTACAGTACCATGCGTGATGCGCTTTACGCTGCTGGCCGTCCCATCGTTTTTAGTCTCTGCGAATGGGGATCAAACAAACCCTGGGAATGGGCGAAAGATGTTGGCCATTTGTGGCGGACAACTGGAGATATTGTTGATCGTTGGGATGCTATGATTGCTATTGTTGATAAAGAGAGGGATCTTGCAAAATTTGCTGGGCCAGGTCACTGGAATGATCCTGACATGTTGGAAGTTGGTAATGGAGGGATGACAACAGAGGAATACAAAACCCATTTCTCTTTGTGGTGTATGCTTGCTGCACCTTTGATGGCGGGGAATGATTTGGGGAATATGTCGGCGGATACCAAAGAGATTTTGACTAATGGTGAATTAATTGACATAGATCAGGATAGTTTAGGAAAACAGGGTTTTTGTTATCGCGACAATGGAGATTACGAAATATGGATTAAAAAGCTGGCGAACAAAGAAAAGGTAGCCTGCTTGTTGAACAGGAGTGACGAAGAGAAAAATGTGCAGGTTGATTTTCATGTCTTATTAAAGGCGAATGACAATTATTGGAGTAATGAACCATATCAGTTGGAAAACTACCAGGTTCGTGATTTGTGGAAACATGAAAAAGTAGATTCCGGGTCAGGTACCATTTGGGTAAAAATGCCACCTCATTCAGTGAAAGTTTATCGATTTATACGCAAATAGAAATCAAAGAAATGGGCTGATCAATTTTCGATCAGCCCATTTTGCTTATTGTCATATATTTTGAATTACCAGATCTTCACCCTTAAACTATCCGGTCGCCACATGGCGTCTCCTTTTTTGACATTGAAGGTTTTATAGAATGCATCCATGTCAGCCAGTGGTCCGTTTACCCGGAATTTGGCAGGCGAATGCACATCGCTGCGAACCTGGTTGGCAATGGCTTCCGGGCGCATATTCAACATCCAGGCCATGGCATATCCCAAAAAGAATCGTTGGTCGGGCGTCAGTCCGGCAATCATTTCATTGTTTTTATATTGATCAGTCTGTTGGAAGGCTTGATAGCCCATCATGATTCCACCTAAATCAGCAATGTTTTCGCCCTGGGTCATTTTTCCGTTGACGTGAAGGCTGTCCACGGCAATGTAGCCATCATATTGTTGGACAATCAGTCTGGTTTTGGCGTAGAATTTAATGCTGTCTTCGGGAGTCCACCAGTTGTTCAGGTTACCGTTAGCATCGTATTTACTACCCTGGTCGTCAAATCCGTGAGTCATTTCGTGGCCGAAGGTTGAACCGCCAATTATGGCATATAAAATGGCATCGTCAGCCATTTTTCGTTCATAGCCGGGCACCATGATATTACATCCGGGAACAACAATCTCATTATTCGATGGATTGTAGTATGCATTGTAGGTTTGTGGTTCCATATGCCATTCGGTACGATCAACAGGCTTGCCATATTTATTATAGTTGTACAACGTGTGCCACTTGCTGGCATTCATTGCATTTTGCACATATGAATCGCGGCCGACTTCGAGCGAGCTTAAATCTTTCCATTTGTCCGGATAGCCCACTTTCATGATCATCTTGTCCAGCTTTCGGAGTGCCTTTTGCTTGGTTGCTTCAGTCATCCAGTCGAGGTTTTTAATGCGTTCAGCATAAACCTTTTTAATGGCGTGCCCAATTTCCAACAGTTTCTCTTTGGTTCCCTTCGGCAAGTAATCACTAACATAAACTTGACCAATCAAATCGCCCAGTGCGCTGTTTGTGACGCCCACTGTCCGTTTCCAACGAGGACGTGGCTCCTGGATTCCCCGCAATGTGGTTCCATAAAAGTTGAAAGCGGTTTGGTAGGTGTGATCATCCAAATAGGAAGTCAATCCATTGAGGAAATGAAATTTTAAGTAATCTTTCCAAACTGAAAGAGGGTACTTTTTCAGATAACTATTCAATGCTGTCAGGAATTCAGGCTGGCCAACAATCACTGAGTCGATTGCAGCAAAGCCCAGTTCTTTGGTGAAAACCGGCCACTGAATGTTTGGTGTTTCATCAACCAGTTTTTTAAAGGAAAGTTTGTTGTAATTTTTCAGAGGATCGCGTGTGTCTTCACGTTTCCGTGAAGTTTTGGCGATGTCAGTTTCGAGCTTCATCAGGTCGTTTGCTGCCATTTTTGCTTTTTGCTGGTTGTAGCCTAAGATGACAAGCATGCTATCCGCAAAATCGACAAATTTCTCACGAATCATTTTGGCACGGTCATCGGTTGCAAAATAGTAATCACGATCGGGAAGACTCAGTCCTCCCTGGTAGATTAAAATCGCGTTTTTACTGCTGATTTTGTCGTCTTGTCCCACATAGAAATGGAATAATGGTGACCCCGAAGTCAGATGCATAAAAGCAGCTGCTGTAAAAAGGTCCTGTAAATTTTTTGCTGCGTCAATTTTTTCGAGGAAAGGCTTGAGCGGCGAAATTCCCTGGGTGTTCAGCTTAACACTGTCCATACCGGAAGAATAGAAATCACCGATTTTTTGCTTGGTGCTTCCCTCCTCGGCTTGCGTATTTTCGGCTGCTTTCACGCAAATATCTTTCACTTGTGCATTTACGGTATCCTGAATGATCTGGAAAATTCCGTTGTATTGCTCGCTGGCAGGTATTGGATGCTCTTTGAACCACTTGCCATTTGCAAATAGGAAGAAATCATTTCCGGGTACCACGGTCGAATCAATGTGTGAAACCAATGGATCTGGTCCCTGTTGGGCTTCTGATTGTCTCTGGCTGCAGGAGGCAACGAAAAAAGCGATGGCTGCTGCCAATAAATAGAATGGGTAAGTTTTCATGTGTTTTTTATGAATAAAGGTTGACATTCAAAATGAATTGGTTTTCAGATTTCTGTTTGCATTACAGTTTTATTAAAGTAAAACAACGAAAATAGTTTGGATATCTTTCGAAAAGATACAAAAAAAGCCTTGCAGATCCTGCAAGGCTTTTCGAAAATAGCGAATTATAGATTATTATCTGACAAACAGCAGTTCGCGGTATTTAGGCAATGGCCAAAGCTCATTGTCAACGGTCAACTCAAGTTTGTCAATGTGGTAACGAATATCGTCAAGATATGGGCTTACAGTTTGGTCGTAAACTTTTGCTTTTTCAACCGAGTCCTCAATAACGTTCGCGACTTTGCGGGCTTCAACCATTTCATGGACTTTCGCTTTAATGGCAGTGATATGACCACCAATTTCGCGAATCAATTCTTTACGCGGCTCTGACAGTTCGCTAAATTCTTCTGCGGAGAACACATCTTTCAGCGCAGTGAGGTTGTTCAGCAAGGTTGTTTGGTATTGAACAGCTGTTGGAACGATGTGGTTGATCGCCAGATCGCCAAGTACACGAGCTTCAATTTGAACCTTCATGATGAACTTTTCATACTCAACAGCAGTGCGACCTTCCAGCTCACTATCGGTCAATACTTCTTGCGAGGCAAACAATGTCTTTGTTTTTTCAGAAAGGAAACCAGCAAGTGCTTCCGGTACATTGTTGACGTTGGTCAATCCCCGTTTTTCAGCTTCGGTAATCCAGTCTCCGCTGTAACCATCGCCGTCAAAACGGATGGGTTTCGATTCGATAATCAGTTTTTTCAACACCTGGAAGATGGCTTCGTCTTTTTTGATGCCTTTGGCGATGATGTCATCCACTTCCACTTTAAATTTTTGCAACTGGGCAGCAACAGCTGTGTTCAATGCGATCAAAGCAGAAGCACAGTTTGCCGAAGAACCGATGGCACGGAATTCAAAGCGGTTGCCAGTGAATGCAAATGGAGACGTCCGGTTCCGGTCGGTGTTGTCCAGGATGATTTCAGGAATACGCCCAATGTTTAATTTCAGGGCTGTTTTTTCATCCGGTGTCATTTTGCGATCCACAACTGCTTCTTCCATCAGGTCGAGCATTTGGCTAACTTCTGATCCCAGGAATACTGAAAGGATGGAAGGAGGAGCTTCGTTGGCACCCAAACGGTGCGCGTTTGAAGCAGTCATGATACTTGCACGCATCAAATCCTGGTTGTCATAAACAGCTTTCATGGTATTTATCACGAAGGTTAGGAACTGCAGATTTGATTTTGGATTTTTACCCGGCGAGTACAAATTAACTTCCGTATTGGTTGACAAGGACCAGTTGTTGTGTTTTCCTGATCCATTGATGCCGGCAAATGGCTTTTCGTGGAACAACACCCGGAAGTTATGACGGCGGGCCACTTTCTTCATGATGTCCATCAACAATTGGTTGTGGTCATTAGCCAAGTTGGCTTCTTCAAAAATAGGAGCCACCTCGAATTGGTTTGGAGCCACCTCGTTGTGGCGGGTTTTGACCGGGATTCCTAATTTATAGGCCTCATTTTCCAAGTCATTCATGTAGCGGAAAACACGCGTTGGTATGGAGCTGAAATAGTGGTCGTCCAGTTGCTGGTCTTTTGATGACGAGTGTCCCATCAAGGTACGTCCGGTCAATACCAGGTCAGGACGTGCCATGAACAAGGCATCGTCAATCAGAAAGTATTCTTGTTCCCAGCCTAAGTTGGCGTTTACTTTTGTTACATTTTTGTCGAAGTACTGACAAACGGCAGTCGCTGCTTTGTCAACAGCGTGCAATGCTCTCAATAAAGGCGTTTTGTAATCCAGTGCTTCGCCGGTGTACGAGATGAAAACGGTTGGAATACACAACGTTCCATCAACAATGAACGCTGGTGATGAAGCATCCCAGGCAGTGTAGCCACGTGCCTCAAATGTTTGGCGAATACCTCCACTTGGGAACGATGATGCATCAGGTTCTTGTTGGGATAACATTTTTCCGCTGAATGATTCAACAACGCTGCCACTTTCTCCGTGGGTGATAAACGCGTCGTGTTTTTCGGCGGTACCGTCGGTTAGCGGGTGAAACCAGTGGGTGTAGTGGGTGGCGCCATTTTCAGTGGCCCAGGCTTTCATGCCTTGTGCAACCTGATCAGCCATTTTGCGGTTCACAGGCGTTCCATGGTCAATTGCATCGCTTACAGCCTTAAAAGCCTCCTTGGAGAGATACTTTTTCATTTTTGGTCGGTCGAACACATTGATGCCATAAAAATCAGAAGTCAGGATGTCTTCTCTTTTCATGACAACAGGCTGCCGGTCTAACACCTTTTGCAGCGCTTTAAATCTGAAATCTGCCATTTCTATTCTTTTTTTAATATAATAAAATTATAAATTCTTCAGCCAGAAGAGTTTTCAAAAATAATCATTTTCGAGCTAAAAAGTTATTTTTTAAGGGAATTATATTCAATTTTGATGTTTTGATGATGAATTTGATCGTTTTTTAAGACAGGGGTTCCTGAAAAATAACCTTTGACTAAAAATTGTTGAATTTTTTTGTTGCAACCAGCGCGATATAAATTGAACAAAATATTGAATCAGAAGTGGGCTACTATCCATAATAATTAAAGAATTGGTCTGAAAAACGAATCTTCTTGCTTTGTAACAGGTCAATGAAAGTACGTTTTCTGCTAAAATACCTTGTTTAAAATCGGGCAATATCCTTATTTTGGTTGTTCGATGACGGTTATAATTGACGAAGAAAAAGATTTATGGGGAATAATGAGATCATACAAAATATAAGAAAGAGCCATCACGAGAAAATTAAGTTTGCGGTGCCCGACATTGATGGGATCCTGCGGGGCAAAACCATTCTGAAAGAAAAGTTTATGGAAGTGGCTGACAGCTCTGTTGGTTT
>Ga0102953_1001898_pt1 | contig 12952 bp, 11 predicted proteins | sample SalPon2A_C_D2_MG_FD_78509 | JGI IMG/M metagenome (GOLD analysis project Ga0102953, IMG submission 78509) | Soil microbial communities from South San Francisco under conditions of wetland restoration - Salt Pond MetaG R2A_C_D2_MG | ecosystem: Environmental > Terrestrial > Soil > Wetlands | place... | reverse complement strand
GGCCTCTTTCAAATTTTCACTATCTGCTCAGCGTCACACTCACTTTTTCGATTTGTCCACCCATCGGAGGATTCATTTTGGAGATTTTAATTGTTGCCGATTCAATTTCCTGGAATCCTTTGTACAGCTTATCCATGATTCGGGTGGCCACATGTTCCAACAAATCCGAAGGGATGGCCATTTCATCTTTGATTAGTTGGTAAAGTTTTTGATAATCCAGCGCATCTTCCAGCTTGTCCGACTTGCCTGCTTTGTCGTAATCGGTTGTAATTTTGGCATAAACAATAAATTTATTACCCACTACTTTTTCTACTGGGTAATGCCCGTGGTAGGCAAAAAACTCCATTCCTTCCAGCTCAATATGTCCCATTGTTAGTGTCTTTTCAGTGTGAAAATAGCAAGCAAAATTAATTTTTCTTTTTTATAAATTGATTTTATAGCCGGGTAAAACCATTTGTGCAGAATCATTTTATACTTTTGTAGCTTACTTTAAATTGAAAACTTCTATGAGCGACAAAACTCCAGACAAAGAACCGGTGGTAAAAAAGAATTTTATTCACCAAATCGTTGAGGAAGAGCTGAATGCCGGGAAAATTGGTGGAAGGGTACATACCCGTTTTCCGCCCGAACCCAACGGGTACCTGCACATTGGTCATGCGAAATCAATCTGTTTGAATTTTGGTACCGCTCAGAAGTTTAATGGGTTGACCAACCTTCGTTTTGATGATACCAACCCATCCAAGGAAGAAACGGAATACGTGGATTCGATTAAGGCTGATGTACGCTGGTTGGGCTTCGATTGGGGCGATCGCGAATATTATGCATCGGATTATTTCGACAAACTGTATGAATTCGCGATTAAGCTGATCAAAGAGGGCAAGGCTTATGTCGATGATCAGGATGCCGAAACAATCAGTACACAGAAAGGAACACCAACACGGCCAGGCTACGAAAGCCCGCATCGGTTGCGTTCAGTGGAGGAAAACCTGGACTTGTTTGAACGGATGCGTAACGGTGAATTCAACGAAGGCGAACGCGTGCTGCGTGCTAAAATCGACATGGGGTCACCAAACATGCACATGCGCGATCCAATCCTGTACCGGATCATGAAAGCGCCGCATCACCGTACCGGCGATAAATGGTGCATTTACCCGATGTACGACTTTGCCCACGGTCAATGCGACTACTGGGAAGGAATTACCCATTCCATTTGCACCCTCGAATTTGAAGTACACCGACCATTATATAATTGGTTCATCGATCAGTTAAAAGAAGATGAATACCGACCACGCCAGATCGAGTTCGCTCGCCTGAACTTATCGTTCACTGTGATGAGTAAGCGCAAATTGTTAGAACTTGTGCGCGATAAGCATGTCAATGGCTGGGACGATCCACGGATGCCAACCATTTCTGGGTTGCGCCGTCGCGGTTACACGCCTGAATCCATTCGAAATTTTGCCGAACGAATCGGCGTGACAAAAGTTGACGGGATGATTGACGTGGCTATGTTGGAGCACAGTATTCGCGAAGACCTGAACAAACGGGCTCAGCGCGTGATGGGTGTTTTAAACCCACTGAAAGTGGTGATTACAAACTATCCTGACGGACAAGTGGAAGAACTGGATGCCGTCAACAACCCGGAAGATCCGGATGCCGGAACACGCAAAGTGCCTTTCACAAAGGAATTCTACATTGAACGCGACGACTTCATGGAAGATCCACCGCGTAAATTCTTCCGTTTGGCACCGGGACGCGAAGTGCGATTGCGTTATGCCTACTTTGTTACTTGTACTGACGTGATCAAAGATGAAAATGGCGAAATTACCGAGTTACAATGTACTTATGATCCGGCTTCCAGAGGTGGAAACTCTCCGGATGGGCGTAAAGTGAAAGCGACTTTGCACTGGGTTTCAGCCACTGAAAATGTTGAGGCCGAGGTTCGCCTGTACGACCGTTTGTTCTTGGATGAAGATCCGGCAGGACACAAAGACAAGGATTTCAAAGAATTCATGAATCCCGATTCATTGAGCGTACTTGAAAAATGCTTTGTTGAGCCGTTTGTCAAAGATGCAAAAGCACTGGATTCATTCCAGTTCGAGCGTTTGGGCTATTTCAATGTTGATCGTGATTCAACCAGCGAAAAACTCGTATTTAACCGGACGGCTCCATTGCGCGATACCTGGGCTAAATTCAAAGGAAAGTAAATGTCATAATCAAATAGAATGGGGCGAGGCTGCAAAGTCTCGCCTTTTTCATATCCGAATTTAGCTTCTTACCGACGAATCACTTCCATTAACCGATCACTTTTTCAACGCCTTTCCGGGAATAGCTAGCTTTACATTGAAAATTAAAAGTAGGCATTATGGAAAACTATCATCAATATCACAGGCATGAGGACCGTTGTTGTCGGGAACGACGTACTGGAGGTTCATTTTGGGGTATTGTATTGCTGGTCATTGGGCTGTTGTGGATTCTGAAAGAAACTGGCTGGCACGTTGGTTTGCCGGGATGGGATGCCGTTAGTCATGCGGCAGGAAGTTTCCTGAATATTTTTCATGTAGCTGCCTTTGCGATTACCTGGCCAGTCATTTTATTGATTGTTGGTGTTTTATTGCTAATTGGTCGTCGGCTGGTTGGAACGGTGCTGGTGTTACTGGCTTTGTTCCTGTTTCTACCACATCTTTTTATCATTCCGGGAATTTTAGCCGTTATCTTTTTCCCGGTTTTGCTGATTGTGTTAGGGATCATTATCATCAGCCGTTTACTTTGAATACAAGAAAATAATAAAGTTAAGTTTGAAAGGTCGTTTTACCAGTTGGAACAGCATTTAGCGAAGGGATTTTAATTATTTTCGAAGCGCTATTAAAAGGAAAGAAATTATGGATACACGGAAGGGAAATAAGCGATTTTATTTTGGCGTCATTCTGATTGCCATCGGATCGGTTTTGATTTTGGAGCGATTGAATTTAATACCATGGAATATTGCCGATTTGTTGATCTCATGGCAGATGTTACTAATTGCCATTGGTGTCTTTATCATGGCGGGAGGCAATCGGACCGGGGGAACCATCCTCATTGTCATTGGTGGCTTTTTTATGCTTCCTGAGTTAATCGATGTGCCCCATGAGGTTCGACGATTGTACTGGCCACTGATTCTGGTGGCTGTTGGAGCTGCGTTACTGTTGAGGCAGCGAGGTCCAAGGGGCCATATTGATCAAGGTGTTGGGGAGAAAGATTTTGACCAGTTTGACGACTTTGTCATTTTTGGAGGCCGCGAAATATTTATCAATTCACAAGAATTAAAAGGAGGGAGATGCACCTCAATTTTTGGAGGTATTGAATACGACATGCGACAGGCCAAACTAGCACCACAAGGTACGATTATCGATGCCATTTGCGTCTTTGGTGGTTGTGGTATCAAGGTGCCGCTCGACTGGAATGTGCGCAACGAGGTGACTACTATATTCGGTGCTTTCACCGATAAGCGGGGCGATACATTTAATCATGGACAATACGATCCGTCAAAAACAGTCGTCATCAAAGGAATTACCATTTTTGGAGGTTTTGAAGTTAAGCACGTATAAACTCACCTATGAAACACCCGTTTATCAACAATAAAACCTTGATGCTTTATTACGGGGTGTTCTGGGTGGTTCTGGGAACTTCCAACGTCCTGATTCAAACCTTGTGGAATGGTGACGATCTGACTGCTTCAGTCCTTTCATCCGTTTCTTTTTTTATGTTGTATCCTATTTTGGGCGGAAGTATTTGGTACATCATCAAATACAACAGTTTAGATGAAACGGAGCTTTCCTGGGTCATTTTATACCACCTCATCGGAGCCACCATCATCAATGCCATTTGGATTTACCTTTGGTTCATTCTCATCCGAATGGTGAATGAAGAAAACCTGGAATTATTGTACCAGACACTGCCCGCGAAAATTTTCTCGGGTTACATCATGTATACCATCTATGTGGTTTTCTTTTATGCCATCAATTACTACCAGTCGTTAAAAGAAAAAATTAAGAAAGAAGCCGAACTGAAAGCACTCATTCGCGAAGCTGAGTTGAGTGCACTGAAGTCGCAGATTAATCCGCACTTTCTTTTTAATAGCTTGAATTCCGTCGCGTCGCTTACAATTAGCGATCCTGAAAAAGCCCAGGAGATGGTCATCAATTTGTCAACTTTTATGCGCTACTCATTGCAACATGATCAGGATGAGTCCGTCTCTTTAAAAGATGAACTGGAAAATATTAAGTTGTACCTGAGCATTGAAAAAGTGCGGTTTGGCAAAAAACTCAATCCAGAATTTGAGATTGAAGAAGGATGTCATGATTGTCAAATTCCAAACATGATTTTGCAGCCTTTATTTGAAAACGCTATCAAATATGGTGTGTATGAAGCCACCGGCCCTGTGCGAATTAAAACGACGTGCGAGTCAAAAAACAACCATATTTTAATCGCGATTGAGAACGACTACGAGGCCGATTCCGTAAAAAACAGGGGCGAGGGGATTGGATTGCGAAACATTAGGCAGCGGCTTGAACTTATTTATGGGAATACCGATTTATTGCGAATTACCGATAATAATTCATGTTTTAAAGTGGAACTTTTACTACCAAAAACTGAAAGTCATGAAAAAGAAAATAGAAACGTTAATTATTGAAGATGAAGAACTGGCCCGTAACCTGCTCAAGTCATACTTAAAGGATCATCCAAATATTAAGTTAGTGGGTGAATGTGAGAATGGATTTGAGGGGGTGCAAAAAATCAACGAACTAAAACCAGACCTTGTTTTTCTGGATATCCAGATGCCCAAAATCACAGGTTTTGAAATGCTGGAACTGTTGGATCACAAACCCGAAATTATATTTACAACAGCCTACGATCAATATGCTTTGAAAGCTTTTGATTTCAATGCCGTGGACTATTTGTTGAAACCGTTTCCCAAAGACCGTTTGCTAAAGGCAATTGAAAAAGTAAGCGATCGCCTGGGAAACAATGAAAGTACTTCGGATAAGCTTGAAAAACTGAGCGAATATGTGGTTGATGAGTGCCTGGAGCGCGTGGTTGTCAAAGACCGGCACAAGATTAATATTATCCCGGTTGACCAAATTCGCTACATTGAGTCGTTGGATGATTATGTCTTGATTTACACCAATGATGGGCGACACATGAAACAAAAAACCATGAAATATTTTGAATCTCATCTCAATCCCAGGGATTTCATCCGAATTCATCGCTCATACATTGTTAATGTGGCCCACATCGCTGAGATTCAGCAATACGAAAAGGAATCGTACGTCGTTATTTTAAAAGATAAAACCAAATTAAAGGTCAGCAAGAGTGGCTATAAAAACATTAAAGAAGTACTTCATTTTTAACACCGGGAAATGATGTATTTCAGTGGTTTAGTTTTAGATTAGTAAAATCTCCAAGTCCTGCGTTTATCGTGGGACTTTTTTTACTTTTACCTTCGCAAAATTTCAATATGAAACAGTACTATTTCATCGCTTTATTAATGGCTCCATTGGTCGTATTCTCTGACAATGAAATTCGACCAGAAGGAGGTACATTGCTTTGGATCATTGCTGTTTTGTTGTTGCTGCCGATCATCTACTATTTGGTCTTTCATGTACTGTTTAAAAGAGGGAAGTCGACTACGAATCCGAAATTTTGGTGGAAGCGACGTTTAAAAGTTGAGCTCACTAAAGATCGGAAATATCGCCCTAGGGTTTTGACTTTGAAAGTGCAAAATAGAAGTTCAAAAGACATTGATCTGGAGGCGCCTGTGATCCATTTTCGTAAGTTGTGGACCAAGCGAAAATTCAAGCTCAAAGGGATTGATCGTTACGAAATTTACCCCCTTTACCTCGAAGCCGGAAAAACGCATGAACTACGCATCGATTTAAGTGTTTTCTTTAATTACGATCGAAAGCTCAGGCGATTTCTGTGGGCAAAAGTACGTCTGACAAATACGCAGGGGAAGAAATATTCTTCCCGCTCGGTCACCTTGCGAAAAAGCTTATTTTCTTAAATGAGAAATTGGAAATTTAACCATATTGATTTTTCCACCTATCCCGATTATTCCCAGGATGATTTGGGCGTTCACTATTCTTCAGAATGGCTAACTGTTAAAGTTTGGGCGCCAACCGCTCAAATGGTCGAATTTTATTTGTATGAAAAAAGTGTTGGCGGTAAGTTACTTCAAAAAGAGAATCTGGGCGGTGTGAAAAACGGTATTTGGCAACTTCAGCTAAAAGGCGATTTTAAAGGACGCTATTACACGATTCGGGTGAACGACGGCCAATGGCTAAACGAAACGCCAGGAGTGGAAGCGCGAGCCGTTGGGGTGAATGGGAAACGCGGTTTAATTTTTAATCCGGCAGAAACAAATCCGGAAGGGTGGGAACGGGATCAACCTGTCAAATTGGAAAATCCGGTTGATGCCGTTATTTATGAATTACACGTTCGTGATTTTTCCATTTCGCCGGCATCAGGAATGCGGCACAAAGGTAAGTTTTTGGCCTTCACCGAAGCCGGAACAAAATCACCTGACGACCTTTCGACAGGACTGGATCACTTAAAAGAGCTGGGCATTACGCACGTGCATTTGTTGCCTGTCTTCGATTTTTTCACAGTGGATGAATCCAACCCCAACGAAAAGTACAATTGGGGATACGATCCCTTAAATTATAACTCGCCCGAGGGAAGTTATGCCACTAATCCCGATGATACTTCGCGGATTAGGGAGTTTAAAATGCTGGTTCATGCATTGCATGCAGCAGGTATTGGTGTGGTGATGGATGTTGTTTACAATCATACCGGCTACACCAAAAGGTCGTATTTCAACCAGACGGTGCCCGGTTATTATTATCGCCAAAACTCGGGGGGTAATTTTGCCAATGCAAGTGGATGTGGCAACGAAATAGCCTCGGAGCGTGCCATGGTTCGAAAGTACATTATCGATTCTCTGAAGTATTGGGCGTCAGAATACCATCTTGATGGATTCCGGTTTGACCTGATGGGAATTATGGACATTGAAACGATGAACCTCGTTCGGGAAGAAATGGACAAGCTTCGGCCGGGAATATTGCTGTATGGTGAGGGATGGACGGCAGATCGCAGTCCGATGGGGGAACAGTACCGAGCTGTAAAAAACAACGTGACCAAGCTTAACGGAGTTGCTTGTTTTAGTGATGACATGCGTGATGCATTGAAAGGGAATAATTTTGATGCCAAACACAGGGGGTTTGTGAACGGGCGAACCCTGTATGAAGAGGCGGTGAAATTTGGTGTAGTAGCTGCGTGTTTCCATCCACAGATCGTATATGGCTATGTTGAAAATTCGTCATCGTGGGCCAATGAGCCATGGCAATGCGTGAACTACGTTTCCTGCCATGACAATTCTACTTTGTATGATAAGCTGAAGAAAAGCTGTCCGGATGCCGATGAGAAAACCTTAAAGGGGATGCAAAAGTTGGCGGGTGCTTTGATTCTAACTTCACAGGGAATTCCATTTTTGCATGCCGGGAGTGAGTTTTGCCGAAGTAAAAGAGGGAATCACAATTCCTATAAATCGCCTGATTCAATCAACCAAATCGATTGGAGCTTGAAGCAGTCTAATTTTGATGTGTTCGATTATTATCGCAAGCTCATCAATCTTCGAAAATTGATTCCGGCTTTCCGAATGAAATCGGCACGGGATGTTCGACGTCATTTGTATTTTTCCCCTCATTACGAGCCCGGAGTTGTTACCTATAGTTTACGGAATTATCCCAATCCATTTAACTGGCAAAATATTGAATTGATATTTAATGCCCGGAATGAAGAAATTGTTCTTGAACTTGGTCAGAGCCATACCACGATTATTGCCCGGGAAGATGAAATCAATATTGAAGGGATTGAGTGTATCATTGACCGGAAGGTTTCCGTGCCCCCAATTTCCATGATGATTTTGGTGAAAGCTGATTAGAAAATAGCCAGCAATAGATCAATGTCTTTGCTCGGAATGTTAAGTTTCTGGCCGAGATCTTTGTTGGTCAAAATGCCATTGTAGATATAAACACCTTTGCGGATGCCGGTCGAGTTTTTGATGTAATTCTGCATACCACCGATTTCCCCAACCGTAATGATGATAGGTGCCAGAATATTACTCAGGGCGATGGAGGCTGTTCGCGCAACGATTGATGCCATGTTGTGAACACAATAATGCACAACGCCATGCTTGACAAAGGTTGGGTTTTTTAGATCTGTTGGATAACTGGTTTCAAAACATCCACCCTGGCTGGTATTCAAATCGATAATGACAGACCCGGGTTTCATGCCTTTCACCATTTCTTCGGAAACCTGGAAGTTGGTGCTTGAATTAAATGACAAGGCTCCCAGCACAACATCAGCTGATTTCAGCGCCTTTTTCAATACATTGGGATACAATACCGAGGTGAACAACCGCTGTGGGAATTTCTGTTCCAGTTGGCTTAAGTTCAACAAGTTGTCGTCGAATATTTTTACCGTGGCTCCCAGTCCAAGTGCAGCACGCGTGGCATATTCAGCAGCTGTTGTGGCTCCCAGAATAACCAGTTCTGTAGGTGAAATTCCGGTCACACCGCCCAACAAAACACCTTTCCCATTGCGCGAATTACTCAAATATTCGCTAGCCAATGTAATCGAAGTCGCCCCGGCAATCTGGCTCATTAGCCGGACGACAGGCAAGTACTTCTCATCATTTTCCATGTATTCATACGCAATGGTCGTCACCTTTTTTTTCATCAACTTCTGCACTGTCTCCTGGCAATGGGTGCTGAGTTGCATGTTGGAGATGAGTGTTTGGTGACCACGAAGCAGGTCAATTTCATCAGAGTCGAATGGAGATACCCGCAAGACAATGTCACATTGGAAAATTTCTTCCCTTTTTTCAACCACGACAGCACCTGCATTTCGATATTCCATATCGGAGTAGCTGGAAGCCTTTCCGGCATCCTTTTCAATGTAAATTTCATGACCGTATGAAACCAACAATTCAACAGCTTCGGGGGTCAGTGGAATTCGATATTCAATCTTGTCAAAATCCGATGGGATTCCGATGGTTATTTTCTTTCCTTTTCGTCGTATCTCCAGCATTTCTTCTTTGGGAAGTAGGAGAGATTTGATCTCCGCTTGTGGTTCTTTTTCGGTCATCATCAGGGATTTGGACGTTTAATTTACTCTTAAAAAGTAAGTTCTCAAAAAAAAGTTAAAGGATATTCGCTTTCACATCCCGAATTGATGATGGCAGGACGTCAATTTCAACTTTGACCAAGTGCTCTGGAAGGAGTGGCTCGACCAATTCAGGCCATTCCATGAAACAATATTTCCCACTGTAAATGTAATCGTCAAAGCCAATGTCCATGGCTTCTTCCAGCGTTTTTATGCGGTAAAAATCGAAATGAAAAATGCGTTCCAAATCAGCAGTCGTGTATTCATTTACCAGTGCAAATGTTGGACTCGTAATCGGGTCGGTTGAGCCAAGAGCCCGGCACAATGCTTTGATGAAAGTTGTTTTTCCTGCTCCCATTTTCCCATAAAATGCAAAAATACGCTCATATTTAAATTGTTGCAGAAACTGTTGAACTGCCTCCTGAAGGTCATCGACCGAATTGATCTGGATTGAAAATAGGTGGTCCATTTTATCTGAAATTAGTACTAATGTAGTTCAACCAGATTGGCACATACAATTTCAAAATGCATGCGCTAAATCTTTATGACCTACCTCTGTTTTTGAATGATGCAAATTTAAGTAAACTTCACTCTAAAAAACACAAAGGGTGATGTTTGTTCAATTTTAGTTTTGAAAAAATGTATTACTTTTGAAGAAATTACAACTCAAAATAGCATTATGAATCTGCCAGAAAATTTGAAGTACACCAAAGAACACGAATGGGTTCGTGTTGAAAGAGACGTTGTTTATGTTGGTATTACCGACTTTGCTCAAGGTGAATTGGGGGACATCGTTTTTGTTGAAATTGAAACTGAAGGCGAAGAGCTGGACAACGGGGATACTTTTGGAACCGTGGAAGCCGTAAAAACAGTTTCGGATTTGTTTATGCCGGTTGGAGGTAAAGTGGTGGAATTTAATACCGAGTTGGAAGATGAGCCTGAGTTGGTCAACAAAGATCCTTACGGAAAAGGATGGATGATAAAAATTGAGATGAGTGATGCTGCTGATTTAGATGATTTGATGGACGCAGCTGCTTACCAGAAAATGCTGGAAGCTTAATTGTTTGCTTTTTCTACTTTTGCTTTTCGAAGGTGAAAAGCAATTAAGATATTGGTCCCTGGGGAATTTCTCCGGGGTTTTTTATTTGGGTCTTCCGGTTTTGAACCGGAATTTTTTTAGCGATTGTAAATTGGCCTATCCGGGTGTGGCGAATTCCATTTCGCCACTTATTTTATCGCGATATGGAAATCGCGACACCCGCAAAAAAAAATCCGACCCTTGGGCCGGATTTTGAATTATTGTGTGTGATTTTTTACAGTGTTTTGGCGACTTCAACTTCATGGTATGCTTCCACCATGTCGCCTACTTTGATATCATTGTAACCGTCAATATTCAATCCACATTCATAACCTTTTTGCACTTCCTTAACATCATCTTTGAATCGTTTCAAAGAACCAAGTACCCCGGAATAAATCACGATACCATCGCGGATCAACCTTACTTTGGAAGAACGGGCTATTTTTCCGTCCCGAACAATACATCCGGCAATGGTTCCAACTTTGGTGATCTTAAAGGTTTCCAGTACTTCGGCAGTTCCGGTAATTTCTTCCTTGATTTCGGGAGAAAGCATTCCTTCCATCGCTGACTTGATCTCGTTGATCGCATCGTAGATGATGGAGTACAAACGGATATCCACTTCTTCTCTTTCTGCTAGCTTGCGAGCCTGCAAACTTGGGCGAACCTGGAATCCAAGAACGATGGCATCAGATGCTGTTGCCAACATGATGTCAGACTCGGAAATGGCACCCACCGCTTTGTGGATCACATTCACCTGGATTTCTTCAGTTGACAGTTTAATCAATGAATCAGACAATGCTTCGATTGATCCGTCCACGTCACCTTTCACAATCAGGTTCAGTTCCTGGAAGTTTCCAATAGCAATACGACGGCCGATTTCATCCAGCGTGATGTGTTTCTGAGTCCGCAAGCCTTGTTCACGAGCCAACTGCTCACGCTTGTTGGCAATCTGGCGGGCTTCACGCTCATTTTCAAATACATTAAATTTGTCACCGGCCTGTGGAGCACCGTCCAATCCAAGGATAATGACTGGTTCAGATGGCCCGGCTTCTTCAATGCGCTGGTTACGTTCGTTAAACATCGCTTTTACGTGGCCGTAATACTGGCCGGCCAAGAGGATATCACCTTGTCGCAAGGTGCCGTTTTGAACCAATATGGTGGCTACATATCCACGTCCACGGTCCAGTGATGATTCGACCACTGTTCCGGTTGCACGTCTGTCTTTATTTCCTTTCAGCTCGAGCAGTTCAGCTTCAAGCAATACTTTTTCCAATAAGTCGTCGATATTTGTACCAGCTTTGGCCGAAATATCCTGGCTTTGGTATTTACCACCCCATTCTTCAACCAGGAAGTTGAGGTTGGCCAGCCCTTCCTTAATTTTATCAGGATTTGCACCGGGCTTGTCAATTTTGTTAATGGCAAAGACGATTGGAACACCCGCTGCCTGAGCGTGGTTGATTGCCTCTTTGGTTTGTGGCATGATATTGTCATCTGCCGCTACAATAATAATGGCAATGTCGGTAACCTGTGCACCACGAGCACGCATGGCTGTAAATGCTTCGTGACCCGGAGTATCCAGGAAGGTAATCATACGACCATCATCGAGACTTACGTGGTAAGCGCCAATGTGCTGGGTGATACCACCAGCCTCTCCTGCAATAACGTTTGCGCTACGAATGTAGTCAAGCAACGATGTTTTACCGTGGTCAACGTGCCCCATCACTGTTACGATCGGTGCACGTGGATGAACTTCATCCGGCTCATCATCTTCTTCAACACCACCCAGGATGTCGGCACTGACGAACTCAACCTTATAGCCAAATTCTTCAGCAACGATGGCCATGGTTTCTGCATCCAGTCGTTGATTGATGGATACAAACAATCCCAGGCTCATGCAAGAAGAAATAATTTCGTTGACACTGACATCCATCATGGAAGCCAGCTCAGCAACCGATACAAACTCGGTTACTTTTAAAATATTCTTTTCGGCACTTTGCTTTTCAATTTCAGCCGCCGCTTTATCGCTGGCAGCTTGTCGTTTGTCACGACGATATTTAGCACCTTTCGATTTTTGTTTTCCGGACGTCAGACGAGCCAGTGTATCTTTAATTTGCTTTTGTACATCTTCCTCGCTAACCTCTCTTTTGATCACCCGACGTTTGCCTTTCCCCGGGTGATGTCCTTTGCCTCCTTGTTGTTGTTTGTTGCCAACATTAACACGTGGGCTGGAATCTTTTTGGATACGGCGACGCTTTTTCTTACCGGCTTGTGCGGAGTTATCGCTAGACGAAGCAACTGGTTTTTGCTTTTTCTCAAGATTAATTTTGCCAACTACATTTGGGCCGGAGAGTTTATCAACATTCGTCTTAAGTTCTTCTTTACGACCTTTGCCTTTATCTTGCTTGGCTTGACGTTTTTGTTGCTCCCGTTCTTTTCGCTCGTCTTCTTTTTGTTTTTTTGTTTTTTTCGTTGGGCGGGTTTTTTGGTTGATCGTCGAAAGATCGATTTTACCAACCACTTTAACTTCGTCCATCTTGGGAACATTCGTCTGAACCTGTTCTGGTTCTTCTTTTTCTTCTTTCTCTTCTGCTTTGGGCTCTGCGGGTTGTGGCTTTTCTTCCTGCTTTGGCTTAGCAGGTTTTTCCGGTTCTTTAGCCTGTGGTTTTTCAACCT
>Ga0102953_1001897_pt1 | contig 12962 bp, 9 predicted proteins | sample SalPon2A_C_D2_MG_FD_78509 | JGI IMG/M metagenome (GOLD analysis project Ga0102953, IMG submission 78509) | Soil microbial communities from South San Francisco under conditions of wetland restoration - Salt Pond MetaG R2A_C_D2_MG | ecosystem: Environmental > Terrestrial > Soil > Wetlands | place... | reverse complement strand
CATCTGTTACGCTGAAGTATCAATCAGATTCACTGATCCTCTGGTAAAGCCGCATCAGCCGTAATTCATCATAGCTGACCGATTCATCCAATGCATCATATGCCGGGCGGAGCATTTCATTTCCTTCTTTTTCAAAGACCTTCAGCACAAGGTCCTGTTGTTCCTGAGAGAGCGTCAGGGCTTCGGTTATCCCGTCCATTCTCAGCGGATTTCCCTCCAGGCTATACTTCTCCAGATGTTGAATGATGGTTCCGGGTTTTACACTGAACTGCCTGGTCAGTTCTTCGATAGACTGTCCTTTATTAAAAGAGTCCCCAACCTGATGATGGCGTCTTCTTCCAGATTTCCGGACTGGCCGTGTGCGAACCCTTTTAGGTCGTTCTTTTATCCCATACTCATCGCAATAATCCCTGATTAATTTCAGGAATCGTGAGCCGTATTTCTCCTGCTTTGCAGCTCCGACACCATAGATGTGAAGCAGGCTCTCCTCGCTCTGCGGGAAATACGCCGCCATCTCCATGAGTGTGGCATCGGGGAAAATGGCATAAGGGGGAAGCTGTTCACCATCGGCCAGATATTTACGTTTCTTCCGGAGCAGTTCAAAAAGCGTATCATCATAGTCGAGATCCTGTTGGAAAGAAGAACCGGACTGTCTCCCGGATTTGCCTACCTTCTTCTCACCTACAGATCCGAAAATCTTCTTTTCCCCTTTTAAGATGTCTGTTGCGGCGGATTCAAGTTTTAAACTGCCGTACTCCGGATCCTGACTCACATATCCCTCGTGGATGAGCTGGCGGGAAAGACGGACCCACTGCCTTTTGGAGAGATCGCGTCCGATTCCATAGGTAGAAAGATGATCATGACTATGTTTTAGGACTTTTTGTGCCTGTGATCCACGCAACACATCAATAAGATGATTGCTGCCAAACAATTCTCCGGTACGAACGATGCACGAGAGAAATTTTTGAGCAGGAATGGTGAGATCCTGTTTTTCCGAATCCTCATTAACGCAGTTATCGCACATATCGCAGCCGTCATCTTGATATGTCTCTCCAAAATAATCCATCAGGGGGATTCTTCTGCAATCGGTAGATTCCACAAAATGAAGCAGTGAATCCAGATGCGCGCGGGCGACTTTCTGTTCCTCGGGACTCTTCTGGTTAATGAAGTAATTGATCTTGCCGATGTCGGAATAACCGAACAGAAGCAGGCAGTCGGACCGCAGTCCATCGCGGCCGGCACGCCCGATCTGCTGGTAATAGGATTCGATATTCTGCGGCAGATCATAATGAATGACAAAGCGCACGTCCGGTTTGTTGATGCCCATCCCGAAGGCGATGGTTGCTACCATGATGTCGGCATCATCCCGGATGAAGGCTTCCTGGTTTTCTGTCCTCTCCGTTTCTGATAAACCGGCATGGTAGGGTCTCACAGAGTATCCTTGATCAGCCAGATCCATCGTGAGTTCATCCACTTGTCTGCGGGAGAAGCAGTAAATGATGCCTGATTGTCCCCTGTGTTGATCCAGGAAATGCAGGGTCTGTTCAAACGGAACCTGTTTCTCTGCAATTTCGAGGAACAGGTTCTTACGATCAAAACTGGCAATAATCGTCCCGGAATCATCCAATTCCAGGTTTTTCCTGATGTCTCGCTGAACCCTGGGGGTCGCCGTGGCAGTGAGTGCCAGGCAGACGGCATCTTTTCCAATAGTCCGGGAGGATCGCAGTCCGGATATCTGCCGATACTCGGGGCGAAAGTCATGCCCCCATTCCGAGATGCAATGAGCCTCGTCAATCGTCAGGCAGTCGACATTGATTTCGGAAAGAAGCGTTTGTGTTCGGGGCTTGAGCAGTGTTTCCGGTGCAAGATATAGTAGTTTGACCTCACCCTGTTTAATAAGATCTACGTTCTGCTGGTATTCGTGGAAGGGAATAGAACTGTTCAGACAAACCGCCTTGACGCCTGAGGATTCAAGCTGCTCCACCTGGTCTTTCATCAGCGAAATAAGAGGCGAAACAACAACGGTCAGCCCATCAAAGAGCAAGGCGGGAATCTGGTAGCAAAGTGATTTACCACCGCCGGTCGGCATCACCACAAGGGTATCTTGTTTGTTCAGGGTTCGTTGAATGGCCTCTTCCTGCAAAGGTCGAAAACTATCATATCCAAAAACCTCTCGTAAAACCTTCTTTGCCTGTGCCACTGGTGCCAAAATTATAATCCGTTTTGCTGAATGATTGCCATTGTCATCTCTCTAATATCTCTATAATAATAGACCGTGTCAGGTGCCAAACCTTACAAACTTTTTATTCAACCCGCCGCATCGGGTTGGTGTTAATTAATCACAATTACCACCCCTTTCACAGGATGGCTATTCAAATTAAAGTCCTTCGGACTTAGCTTGCGTTATAGTTGGCAAAGTAATTCCACCTATAATCGCATAGCATGAATCCCCGAAGGGGATCAACATGAATAGCCCCGCATGAAATGCGGCGGCTGGAGAATACAAATATGTACAACCCGCAGCGGCGGGTTGAATACCTGCACCGATAATAATAACCCTGACAGGGTCGGGACCCTGTCAGGGTTACCGATGACGAACTGTACTACTTGCTGAGGTACAGATTCTTGAACTCGTACGGTTTTTTGAAGTGTTCGTCGTTGAAATCATCCAGGAAGTAGATGGTCTCGCCGGTGGACTTCATTTCAGGTCCCAGTTCCTTCTTCACTTCGGGGAATTTGTCGAAGGGGAAGACCGGTTCCTTAATGGCAAAGCCTTTCAGGTGCGATGTCAGATCAAACTCAGAAACTTTGGCCCCGAGCATGACTTTAACTCCAAACTCTGCCTCGGGACGGTTGTGTGCCTTTGCCAGGAAGGGGATAGTGCGTGTGGCTCTCGGATTGGCTTCCAGAACGAACACCTTTTCTCTCTGCACGGCATACTGCACATTTATGAAGCCGACAACATGCAGAGCCTTGGCGATGCGAAGTTGGTAATCCTTGATCGTTTCAAGCACCGAATCGCTTAACGTGTAAGTAGGAAGTACCGCGGATGAATCGCCGGAGTGAACGCCTGCCGGCTCAATATGCTGCATGATGCCGGCAATATGCAACTGTTCACCATCGAACACCGAGTCGACATCCACCTCGATGGCGTTTTCAAGGAAACGGTCGATCAGGAACTCATTTTCGGGATGAGTCTTGAGGATGGCATCGACGTACCGCATCATCTCATCTTCCTTGATGGCGATGCGCATGCCCTGTCCGCCAAGCACGTAACTCGGCCGGATAAGCACAGGGTACCCGATCCTGTTAGCGATATTGATGGCTTCTTCTACCGTGAAAGCTGTGCCGTATTCAGGGAACGGGATATCTGCCTTTTGAAGGAGTGTGGAAAACTTGCCCCGGTCTTCGGCCAGGTCCATCATTTCGAAGGAAGTCCCGAAGATCTTAATTCCATTTTCCTCGAACTGGCGGGCCAGTTTCAGTGCCGTTTGTCCGCCGACCTGTAAAATCACCCCTTCCGGTTTTTCATGCTCAACGATGTCGAGCACCCTCTCCCAGAAGACGGGTTCGAAGTAGAGTTTGTCGGCGATATCGAAGTCTGTTGAAACGGTTTCGGGGTTACAGTTCACCATGATGGCTTCATAACCCATCTCCTTGACTCCCATCACGGCGTGGACACACGAATAGTCGAACTCAATTCCCTGACCAATGCGATTCGGGCCGCTGCCCAGGATCAGGACCTTGGGTCTGTCGGTCGTATCACTTTCACTCTCTCCTTCATAACTCGAGTAATAATAGGGAGTCTCCGCAGGGAACTCGGCCGCGCAGGTATCAACGAGCTTAAAAACGGGGATGAGTCCCATTTTCTTACGTTTGCGGCGCACCTGTTCTTCAGTGACGCGACCATCGCTCTGACTCAACATCCAGGCAATCTGGTAATCCGAGAAGCCGGCCTGTTTCAGCTCGTAAAGCTCATCATGGGTAATGGCTTCCAGGGATTGTCCTTCTGTTCGGTTTTCCAGGGAGACCATATATCGTATCTGCTGGAGAAACCAGGGATCGATTTTGGTGATATCCGCCACCTCTTCAATGGATGTGCCGAGCTTGAACGCATTGCGGATTTGCAGGCTGCGGTCCCAATAAGGCTTGAGTAATCGTTCCCGGATCGTCTTCCTGTCGGGATCATCGTATCCGTCGGCTCCGAGTCCGGAACGACCGACTTCGAGCGATTGCCATGCTTTGTTTAAAGCCTCGGGGAAGGTACGCCCGATCGACATCACCTCGCCGACAGCTTTCATTTGGGTTGTGAGTTCCTCGTCGACACCGGGGAACTTGTCGAAGTTGAAACGCGGTATCTTCACCACAACATAGTCGATGGATGGCTCGAAACAGGCCGACGTGTTGCCTGTGATCTGGTTTTTGAGCTCATCAAGCGAATAACCGACAGCAAGCTTGGTAGCGACCTTAGCGATCGGATAACCGGTAGCTTTGGAAGCCAGGGCAGAGGAGCGGCTTACACGCGGGTTAATCTCGATGGCCACAAAGTTGTCAGAACCGGGTTCTACGGCAAACTGCACGTTACATCCTCCGGCAAAGGTACCGATGGAGCGCATCATCTTGATGGCCGCATCGCGAAGCATCTGAAACTGCTTGTCAGTCAGTGTCTGTGTGGGTGCTACCGTCACTGAATCGCCGGTCTGTGCGACTATGGGATCCATGTGTTAGATCGGACAGATGATCACCACGTTGTCGTTTTTATCGCGCAGGAGTTCGAGCTCATATTCCTTCCATCCGAAGATACTTTCCTCGATGAGTACCTCGTGGATGGGGCTCATCTCGAGGCCACGGGTGATTTTTCTCTCCAGTTCGCCTTCGTTCCAGACGATGCCTCCTCCGGCTCCACCCATAGTGAAGGAGGGGCGTATGACGATAGGCAGCCCACCAAGTTCCAGGATGATTTCTTTGGCGTCGAGCAGCGATTGGGCGCGACGGCTGCGGCATTGCGGGATGCCGATCCGGTCCATCAGATCGCGAAACTGCTGGCGATCCTCGGTGATATCAATGGCATCGATATCGACCCCGATAATGTCAATATTATTGTCGCGCCAGAAATGCTCGTGTTGCAGATTCCGGGCCAGATTGAGTCCGGTCTGACCACCCATGGTAGGCAGGACGGCATCCGGCTTTTCAATAGCACAGATTTCTTTGATCGATTCGATCGTCAGCGGTTTCAGATATACTTTGTCCGCCATGATTGGATCGGTCATGATCGTGGCCGGATTGGAGTTGATCAGGATAACTTCATACCCTTCTTCTTTCAGAGAGCGGCATGCCTGTGATCCGGAGTAGTCAAACTCGCAAGCCTGACCAATGACAATAGGGCCGGAACCAATGATAAGTATTTTGTGAATATCGTTTCGACGTGGCATTTACAGTATTAATCTTTGGTTTTAAACTTCGTTTTCAATGTTTTGTGGGATTTCGATGCCTTTTTTGATATGAATCCGTTTTACGAACTCGTCAAAAAGAGCATCAGAATCATGCGGACCTGGAGAAGCCTCCGGGTGGTATTGCACACTGAACCCGTCAAACGTTTTGAAATCCAGACCTTCAACTGTCTGGTCGTTCAGGTTGATATGTGAGATGTCGGCCTTGTCTTTAGTCACCGATTCGGTGGCCACGGCGAACCCGTGGTTTTGGGTCGTTATTTCGACAAGTCCCGTTTTTAGATTCATGACCGGGTGGTTGGCACCGCGGTGTCCGACAAACATCTTGTCGACGGTGAATCCTTCGGACAGAGCCAGTAACTGGTGTCCGAGGCAAATGCCGAAGACCGGCTTCCCGCTATTTTTTATGCCATCGATAGTCTCCAGCGCATACTCAGCGGTTGCATTCGGGTCGCCCGGACCGTTGGAGAGGAAGAACCCATCAGCCTGCCATTCTTCGATTTCCTCAAAAGAAGCCTTTGCCGGGAAAATACGAAGCGTACATCCGCGGGCGGTCAGTTTATTGATGATGTTCTGTTTAATACCATAGTCGATGGCAGCGACCTTAATTTTTCCTTTGCTGTGAATGGTTTGTGGTTCTGAGCGGGTGACCTTGGTCGCCAGTTCAAGCCCTTTCATCAGCGGCCATTCTTTCGCCTTCCGAACAAGTTTCTCCGCATCCTCCTCCTCGGATGAGATTACCGCATTCATGACACCCTTGTCGCGGATATGCCGTACCAGCATTCGGGTGTCGACACCGGTGATCCCCACGACATGATTATTGATAAGGTATTTATCGAGGCTGCTGTCGGCCATCGTGTTACTATAATCATGAGAGAAAGACCGGACGATAAGGCCTGAGATCATAACCTCCCGTGATTCATCATCACGGCTGCTGGCCCCATAGTTGCCGATATGAGGATAGGTCATCATCATTAGCTGTCCATAGTAACTGGGATCGGTAAAGATTTCCTGGTAACCGGTCATGCTTGTATTGAAACAAAGTTCACCGCCGGTTGTCCCAATAAGTCCAATTGCTTTGCCGTACGCTACGGTACCATCTGCAAGTGCAAGTATGGCACGTTTAGGTTGGTCGTTCATTTGGTTATTGATGGTTTTAGTGATGAGGATTTGAGAGCTGATTGAAACCCCGCAGTTTCCCGAACATACCCGGGAACTGGCAAGAGTTCACGAGATATTTTATTCCCTAAATGTTGATTCAGGACAAAAAAAAATCCGATCACCCAAAACAGTGGGGTCGGATTTTTAAAATTTCTGAACCACAATATATAAAAGCTTATTAAGAGCTTAGACATCCGGGTGTTGACCTCCTGTTAAGGGTGAAAATTGAAAATAACAGACAGGCCGGGGCCGAAAGGGACCCACAAAAAAAGAGGCTGTATTTTGTAAGATGTACGTTAGTTGCTGCATTCAGCCGCGCTTCCACCGCTAAGCACTCATATGCCGTTTAATGATCTCGGCTAAAATACAGAATTCGGAAACAGGTTCAAAAAAATTATGACTCCCTTTCCGACTTTACTAAATATTTGCCGGTTGCGGGGTCTCTGCTGATGTACAGAACATTGGGCCGGCAGCAGACCTGGCAATCCTCAACCATCTGTTGCCCCCGTCCCTGGCTGGGATCGACCACAATATCGTTTTTCTCGCCGCACCAGGCGCAAATATAACTGGCAGGTATAAGCTCACCGCGATGCATATAAGATATAGTCATTCAGTAGTCATTCAGTGGTCATTCAGTGGTCATTTAATTGTTGGGAGAATAATACTATCTTCCCATAAATCATCAAAGGGAGTTTATTATGAAATTAGAGGAATATCAGGTTTATCAATTATCCATGAAAATGGCAGAAGAGATTTTCGGGAGAGTGGTTAAATGGGATTATTTTTCAAAGGATACTATCGGTAAACAGCTCATGAGATCGGTAGATTCGGTTGCTGCAAATTTAAGTGAAGGTTTCGGTAGATTTTACTACAAAGAAGAAAAACAGTTCTGTTACTACTCCAGAGGTTCTTTGTATGAGACAAAAACCTGGTTAACAAAAGCTTTTAACAGAAATTTGATAGATGCGGGTGAATATGAAATATTCTCCAGGCAGATTACTAACATTGGGGTAAAGCTGAACAACTACATCAATTCAATCGGCAAAAGGAAGCCGTCACAGAGGAAATCACAACAGAATGACTAATAATGACAGCGCAGCGAATGACCATTGAATGACTACTGAATGACGATCGAATGGCTCTTTTTTCACGTCCAGAGCATTATTTTCATGCAAAAGACGCTGCCTCCGCTCTTCAGATACTCGGAAGTATCGAGTTCAATGATTTCAAATCCGGCCTTACTTAGTTTCTTCGTCGTTTTCTTACAGCCACGCTGGATGATTACATGTTTCCCGTCGGGACAAGCCGCATTACACGCGAAGAGGCTGCGTGCTTCTTCTTCATCCGCCTCATAGATGTTGGGCACGAGCTTGTTGATCATCTTCAGGCCTTCGTCGGTAAAAGCCCCGGGATAGATGAGGGCACTATCCGCATTTAAGGAAGAGAAGCAGGTGTCCAGGTGATAGAAATCATCCTGCCGGAGTTCGAGAGCGATGATGGGTACATCAAAAAATTGTCTGATCTGCTCATACGCTTCCAGGGACGAGCGGTATCCGTATCCGCCCCAAAGCAACTTCTTGCCGGAATGCCAGATGGCATCACCCATACCCTCAAAATCAGGGGTTCTGTCGGGATCAAGATATTCCATCTGATAACCGTGCTGGCGATACCATTGTTCGAGGAAGGGTACTTCTTCCTTTCGCTGCTCAGAGTGCATGATACTCATTACCACGTGTTTCTTCTGCCGTTCGTCGATATATGGAAGACTCTGGTTGGCGCTGAAGACCATGTCGGGCAACCCTTGCTGACCTTCTACTGAATGGATGCCGAAGCCCAGGTGACGGAATGTATTTCTCAGCTCTTCCCATTGCAACCAGGCCTTTTCTTTGTCGACTTTCCCAATATTCCCCTCCATATGAGGATTAATGACATAGTCGACAGAAAAGTGGTCCGGCTTTACCATGAGCACACTGTCGGGCAGCGACATGTCAGATAATTCTGAGAGATCAAAATTAATTTCAGAAACTTTAGTGATAATGCTTGAATTCATAGTACGGTCAGTTAGTATTGATAATCACCCGGAAAAAACCCAAATGCTGTGAGGATATTACTAAAAAGCGCTAACAGATTTGTGAAGCCATTAAAAATTTATGAGGCACATACCTACTTGTGCCTGATTTCTAATATAAAATTATTGAATAGATATTCACGCAAAAAGGCTGCGAAGTTACGTCGCACGTAAAATTTTACAGAATTTTTTGCAGGAATAGGTTGTACGAGATATCAATGAAATATCGTGAAATATAACACCATTCAGGGTGTGTCACATAACAAAAGCCGGGAATAAATCCAAGACATAGCATAGGTGGATTTTAACAGACGATTAATCATCTGAAACTGACGTTTTCCCGGATCTCATTTTTTTTGTTATGGATTCATCATAATATTTAAAACAAAAAATAAGAGTCGAAAGTCTTATAAAAGCGCTTTCTGTAAAGGAAACTATAATCTATTCCATGTGATATGAAATAATGTTTGGGGGTTTTACGTACTATCCGTAACTTTTGACCATAAGGTTAAATCAAAAAGTTAAAATGGCAGACCAGCGTTATTCTGATTCGGAAGAGGCAATCTTCCGTGCGGCAATAGAAGAATTTGGCAAGATGGGAAAGACCGGGGCCCGAATGAAAGCTATTGCCAGCGGTGCCGGCGTCAACAAGGCGCTTATTCATTATTACTTCCGCGACAAGGACCATTTATATGATGCTGTATTTGATTTTGTGTTTGCACGGTTCATGGAAACCCTGATGGACGCGGTCCGGGATGCGGAAACATTCGATGATGTATTGTGGTCGGTAATCGATCGGTACATGGATTTTTTGAACAAATACAATCAGTACCCGCTTTTGCTACAGCAGGAGTTTGATACCGGCGGGGAAACCTGGCAAAAAAAATACAGCCAGATTCAGGCTAAATATAAGATGACCCCGTCTTCGGTATTTAAAGAACGGATGCGGGAAGCAGTGAACAATGGAGAAATAAGGAATGTTGACCCTTTGCATACCTGGATTACCGTCTTAGGTGCATGTGCCTATACGTTCATCGCATTCCCGATGATTCAGTGTATGCATCCGGATGTAGAGCAACATCGAAATAAATTTTTACAGGAACGGAAAAAACATATTTACGATCTAATCGAAGAAAGTTTGAAAGTTACAGGAGATAATAAATGAACAAGGAAATGAAGGATAACGGATCTTCATCTCAACCCCGCCGGAAGATGTCTAAAAAGAAAATTACGATGTACATCGTTCTGGCAATTGTTCTTATAGTAGGCGGGTATTACGGCTATAAGGAGTATCATTACTATACAACCCATGTCACAACCGAAGATGCCCAGACGGATGGACATATCACACCTGTTCGGGCACGGGTTTCAGGGTATATCACTCAGGTACTGGTCAAAGACAATCAAAAGGTAGTCAAGGGACAAATTCTTGCACAGATTGATACAACGGACTATGCACTCAAGATCCGCATGGCCAAGTCCGGCCTGAGCAATGCCAAAGCCAGCCTGGAAGTTGCTATAGCGGCAGAGAATCAGGCAAAGGTAAATCTGGATAAAGCGCAGTTAGACTACAAGCGCATCTCTGGTTTGTATAAGGGCGGTGCCGCAACCCGTCAGAAATATGACGACATCAAGGCAGCTTTCGATGCTGCAAAAGCGACTTATCAGGAAGCACAACAAAAGGTTGCACAGACGCGAGTACAGATCAAGCAACAGCAGGATCAGCTCGATTTTGCCGAGTTACAGTTGAGCTACACCCATATTATAGCCCCTGGAACAGGTAAAATATCCAAGAAGGGTATAGAAGTGGGCCAATTGATTCAGACCGGTCAACCTCTTATGGCCATTACCGATACAAAAAATGTATGGGTGACAGCTAATTTCAAGGAGACTGAACTTGATCATATCAAAATCGGCCAGGTCGTCAAAATATCTGTTGATGCCTATCCGGATAAAACATTTTTGGGCCAGGTACAGTCGATTGCCGGTGCAACAGGGGCAAAGTATGCGCTTCTGCCCCCTGAGAACGCCACGGGTAACTTCGTGAAAGTGGTGCAGCGTGTACCCGTGAAAATTGTTTTCACGAAAGATAATGTCAACCGCCCTCTTCAGCTGGGACTAAATGTTACGGCATCTATCGATTTTACCCAGCCAGCGCCGCAGGACAATACAGCAGCAGAATTACCATGATCGTTTAGTTTAGTTAGTAGTCATTTTCCGCCGCGGCGGAGTCATTCGGTAGAAAACCATTGAATGACAACTGAATAACTATCGAATGACCATTGAATGACCTCTCATAATAGGTTCTTAAGACAATTTTAAGAAGTTTTCAATAATTATGGCCGAACATGGCTTTCGTAAATTTATCATTACGGTTACGTGCGTATCGGTAGCTCTGCTTGAACTCATTGATACCTCCATCGTCAATGTGGCTCTTCCCCATATTATGGGTAGCCTGAGTGCCACGCTGACTGAGGTGAGCTGGGTCGTTACCGGGTATATCGTCGCCAATGTGATCATCATACCGTTGACGGACTGGTTCTCAAGTGAACTGGGACGCAAGCGTTATTTCCTGGGATCGATCCTCCTGTTTGTGTTGGCCTCCGCATTTTGCGGGCAGGCCACGTCTATTACCGAATTGGTGATCTTCCGTATTCTACAGGGCGTGGGTGGAGCTGCGCTGATCACGATCTCACGTGTGATCCTGATTGAAACGTATCCGCCGGAAGAACTCGGGTTGGCCAATGCGTTGTTTGGTCTGGGGGCAGTAGTAGGACCGACTATCGGTCCGACGCTCGGTGGATGGCTCACTGACCACCTGAGCTGGCGCTGGATCTTCTATGTAAACCTGCCTGTCGGGATTGTAGCCTTTGTCTTGTCGTTGCTCTTTATCACAAATGCTGATTATGAGGAGAAGACCAAAAGGGTCGACTGGTGGGGCATTCTGTTCCTTGTAGTCGGTGTGGGCAGTTTGCAAACCGTCCTTGAGAGGGGACAGGATGACGATTGGTTCTCGTCACATTTTATCCTGGCACTGACCGCTATAGCAGCCCTTGGGATCATCCTGTTTATCGTACGTGAATTGACTGCAGAGAAACCGGTAGTAGACCTGAGGGTTTTGCGGCATCCGTCATTGGCATTAGGTTCCATATTCATTACGATTCTTGGATTCGGTCTGTATGGATCGGTATTCGCATTTCCTGTGTTTACACAGCGTCTGCTGGGTTATTCGGCATTACAAACGGGATTGATCCTGTTGCCTGGCGGAATTGCGACGGCTGCGATGATGCCCATTGTGGGAGTGTTGCTTAAACGTGGGGTAAAACCACAAATCTTAGCATTTTCAGGCTTCTCCATATTCTTCATTTTCTGTTGGATGCTATCCCATCTGACCATGGCTTCCGGGCCGGGTAATTTCTTCTGGCCGTTAGTCATACGAGGTGTGGGGCTGGGCCTGTTATTTGTGCCCTTGACAACTATTGCCTTTACAGGCGTTCGCGGGAAAGAACTTTCGCTTGGATCCGGGCTGATGAATATGTTTCGCCAGTTGGGTGGATCATTCGGAGTCGCGTTAATCGGAACATTCATCGAACGACGTGAAGCTTTCCACCGCACCATCCTGGATTCTAATATTAATATATATAACCCTGTGGCTCACGATCGGATAGCTCAGTTTACGGGCGGATTCGTTTCCAGTGGTTCAGCTTTATCGACGGCACACGACCAGGCGCTGAGGGCTATTGACTATACCCTGCAGCAACAGTCGGCGCTTATGAGTTATAATGATACTTTTTTTATGGTCGGCGTCTTTTTCCTGATCTGTCTTCCCTTGTTATTGTTCACGTTTCGAAAAAAGAAGACAGAGCACGGGCAGGTTGCTGTTCCAGCTGTTAAACCCATAATAAATAACCAACAAAGTAAGGAGTTACAGCCAGAGACGGTTTAGATTGTGGTACGTAAAAAAAGCTACATGATGAGCAACATGCAGCGGACAATTATTACCGTAACGGTAATTACCGCTTCCGTGATGCAATTAATTGACACCTCGATTGTCAATGTAGCTTTGCCGCATATAATGGGTAATCTCGGGGCTGATTTGGACGACGCCAGCTGGGTGGTTACCGCCTACATATTTGCAAATGTCATTGTCGTACCAATGACCGGCTGGCTGGCCGCTTTCTTTGGACGTAAACGTTATTACGTGGCATCAATCGTTATTTTCGTGATTGCTTCAATGTTGTGTGGGCAGGCGACAAATATTTGGGAACTTGTGGCATTCCGAT
>Ga0102953_1001896_pt1 | contig 12966 bp, 14 predicted proteins | sample SalPon2A_C_D2_MG_FD_78509 | JGI IMG/M metagenome (GOLD analysis project Ga0102953, IMG submission 78509) | Soil microbial communities from South San Francisco under conditions of wetland restoration - Salt Pond MetaG R2A_C_D2_MG | ecosystem: Environmental > Terrestrial > Soil > Wetlands | place... | reverse complement strand
GTTTTGAAAGAACTGAGAAAAGACACCACCATTCTGCTGGTCACCAATCTTGTCCAACAGGCCAGACGACTGGCAGACCGCACGGCCTTCTTCCTCAATGGCAAATGTGTGGAGATCGGCTATACCGAGGACCTTTTTACCGGAGCGGTACAGGATAAACAGACTCGCCACTATGTCGAAGGCCGTTTTGGTTGAACCAAGAAACTACCTGCTGATTTATGAACATGACAGACGACATGATAGATAACAGGCGTGAATACGCCATCGAGACCAAAAAGCTGAATCTCTGGTACGGCAGCTTTCAGGCCCTTTTTAATATTGACCTGAAAATCAAGGAAAGGATGATCACCTCAATGATCGGTCCCTCCGGCTGCGGCAAGTCAACCTTTCTGCGAAGCGTCAACCGGATCAATGAACGGTTGGGTTCCGTCCGTATTGAAGGCTCTGTTGCCGTAAAAGGCAAAAACATTTACGCACCGGAGGTGGAACTGGTTCAGGTCCGTAAACAGATCGGCATGGTCTTTCAACGCCCCAACCCGCTGCCCATTTCCATTCGGGAAAACGTCATCTTCGCCCATAAGATACATTCAACCGAGAAACTGCCTCGCAGCGCTCAGGATGATCTCGTTGAAGATGCCCTGCGGCAGGTCCTGCTCTGGGACAAGGTCAAAGACAAGCTGAACCGCAAAGCAACTGAGCTTTCTCTTGAGAAGCAACAGAAACTCTGCATCGCACGACTCATTCCTGTCAAACCAAGTATCCTGCTTATGGATGAGCCCTGCTCGGCCCTCGATCCCAGCGGTACCGAAGCAGTTGAAGAGTTGATCTGGGAATTGCGCGGCCAATACACTATTTTGATTGTCACCCACAACATGGCCCAAGCTAGACGCGCCAGCGAAGAATGCGTCTTCATGTTAATGGGCAAGGTCCTGGAACACTCCGAGACCCAGGAAATGTTCGTCACACCTGCCAAGAAAGAGACTGCAGACTATATCGAAGGCCGCTATGGCTGATACCTGATAGAATAAAAACTATCAGGAGTCATATAAAAGGCTTGAAAAAACATATCAACCTTGGTTGTATTCTTTATTTTGCTGATGCGTGATACATTAAAAAGGAGATCATGTAATGGACTTGAAAAAGCACACCAATGTTTGTTGTGTCACTTTTTTTATCTTGATGGTGTCAATTGCACTCATCAATCCTTGTCTAGTCACCGCAGGGTCCTTTAAGAAGGTATCAGTCAAAAAAGACGCACAGCATTTACCTGCAGGCCCACTTGCTGTTGTCCCCTTTATAAAGGGCTCTCTTGCCGAAAGTTTGACGATTAAAAATCTTTCCCCCCTTAGCTGTCCGATTGATCAGCTTTGTCTTGACTTAAATGAGGGCGATGAAACTCTCCTTTTCATGGACAAACTCGACAGGAATCTTTATCAGTCTCTGAAAAAAAAGATAGGCGCAAACCTTCTTCCAAGAGAAGAAACGAAAATGCGATATAATGCCCTCCCTCTTGACCCTGCGAAAGACACCACGCTATCCATGGCCCTGAACCTGGCCCAGCGAATCAAATCAGACTATGTCCTGGTTCCCATCTTATGGAACTATTCAGAAAGGGTCGGCAATCAGGTGGCGGTTGAAGAACCGGCCTCTGTCTCCTTTGACCTCTATCTTATTTCTGCACAACAGGGCCGGCGGGTGTGGACAGCACATTTTGACAGAAGCCAACAATCGCTCACCGACAACCTTTTAAATGCCACAAATTTCTTCAAGCTCGGAGGGAAATGGATCACAGCAGAAGAATTTGCTCAAGTTGGCATTTATACAGCCCTTGAAGATTTTCCTTTACCGTCAATATGAAACACCCGTTCCTTAGGGAGGTTTTGTTCCAGGATCTGCCATATATACCATTGCAGCACTGAAAATGTTTTCTATTATCCTTGGATTCTATAGTTGAATTTGTCCTGCTATTTATTTGACCACCCTGCTCCATCAATCTGTTGAGGGAGTCTCATGAAACGATTTCACCTGCCGGACATAAAACATTCTCTCCATGGAGTAGGCCCCTTAATTGCGCTTACTGTTTTTTCCGCAGCAATTATCCTGCTCCATAAAAATCTTGCCCAATACCATTTCCAGGATATTGTCGCATCGCTTAAAGAAATCCACCGGTCGCGGATATTCATGGCTATTGGCTTCACCGGCCTAAGCTATACAATACTGAGTTGTTATGATGCCTTGGCCTTGAAATATATCGGCAAACGGTTACCTCCTCTCAATGTTGCCCTAACATCTTTCATCAGCTATGCCTTTGCCAACAACACCGGCAGTCTTTCCATTATTGCCAGCAGCAGTCTAAGATACCGTCTTTATGGGGCTTGGGGCCTCTCTGCCATTGACATTGGCAGAGTTATTGTTTTTTGCATGTCAACTTTCTGGCTTGGTTTTTTAAGCCTTGGAGGCATGACACTGCTTTTCGCCTTACATTCTGTACTAAGTGTTATCCACCTGCAGGTTTTTCAAGTTAAGCTGCTTGGCGGTCTGTTTATCGCAGTGGTTACAGGCTACCTGATTTTTTGCGCTATGCGGAAAAAGAGTATTAAGGTCATGGGCTGGGAGATCTCGCTACCGCCATTTAAACTTGCCCTAGGCCAAATCGGCATAGCAGCGGCAGATCTGGGTTTTGCGGCGGGCACTCTCTATAGTCTTCTTCCCAGGGGTCATGGTTTAAGCTACCCTGCCTTTCTGGGTATTTTTCTTGCCGCTATTATTGCCGGACTGCTGAGCAACGTCCCTGGTGGTTTGGGCGTCTTCGAGTCCATAATGCTCGTTCTCCTTTCCCCCTTTATTGATAATTCCGCTGTCATCGGGTCCCTGCTGGCCTTCCGGGCTATTTATTATCTTTTACCTCTTATGGCCGCTTTTTTCTTGCTGGCCGGGCTTGAGCTGTTCCGACAAAAAAAGAAAATCGGCCAGTATGCGAGCTCCATCAATCAGACAGCTTCGGTATTGGTGCCTCACATTTTCGCGTTTGGGGCTTTTACCGGAGGCACCATCCTCATGTTCTCAGGCGCTACACCATCAATACCGCAACGCCTTGAAATCCTCAAAGACATAGTGGCTCTCCCCGTCCTGGAACTCTCTCATTTTTTGGGAAGTTTGGTCGGCATGGGACTGCTGGTGCTTGGTTCCGGACTCAGAAAAAGACTTGACGCAGCCTACATATTAACAGCGATACTACTTGTAACCGGGGTCATTCTTTCAATCCTTAAAGGCTTCGATTATGAAGAGGCGGCTTGGCTTTTCGGCCTCTTGCTCGCCCTGCTGCCAAACCGCAAACAATTTTACCGTAAGGCTTCCATATTCTCAGAACCCTTGTCGGCAAGCTGGATCGGCGCAATTTTTATTGTCGTGCTCGGCAGCGTGTGGCTTGGACTCTTTTCCTACAAACATGTTGAGTATTCAGATACCTTATGGTGGCATTTTGCGTTTACTGATGATGCTCCCCGTTTTTTGCGCGCAGCAACAGGCCTGGTTTGCGGCGCACTTTTTTTTGCCGCCTACAACCTTTTCCAACCAGCGCCGCCTTCCCCGGAGTTTCCTGATGACGATGATTTGCAAAAAGCTCTCGAAATTGCCACATTGTCACCGCACACCTCTGCCTACCTGGCTCTTTTAGGTGACAAAAAACTTCTCTTCAGCGAAGGGAAAGAAGCCTTTCTGATGTACGCAGTACAGGGACGAAGCTGGGTTGTCATGGGAGATCCGGTCGGTAAAGCTGAAGAAATCCCACAGTTGCTGTGGGATTTCAAATCACTCTGCAACCGCTATAGCGGGCGGCCTGTATTTTACGAGGTCCGCCCCACAAACCTTCACTTCTATCTAGATATTGGCATGACTCCGCTGAAAATCGGCGAAGAAGGCCGCGTGTTGCTCGAAACCTTTTCTTTGGAAGGGCCAGCCAGAAAAACACTTCGTTACTCATATAACCATGCACTACGTGATAGCTGTCTATTTGAGGTCATTTACCCTGAAAAAGCTACCGCCATTCTCCCAACCCTGCAGGCCGTCTCAAATGCCTGGCTCGCTGATAAAAAGGTGCAGGAAAAGGGCTTTTCTCTCGGCTATTTCGATGAAAAATATCTCAAGTATTTGCCAATTGCCATAGTTCGTCGAGAAGGCGAAATAATCGCCTTTGCCAACCTGTTGACCAGTGGCGTGAGGGAAGAGCTTTCCATTGACCTGATGCGCTATCTCCCCCAGTCGCCACATGGGGTGATGGATTATCTCTTTCTGGAAATCATGTTGTGGGGGAAAAAAAATGGGTTTCGATGGTTCAATCTCGGCATGGCACCATTCGCAGGATTTGAAAACCGCTCGTTATCTCCTCTGTGGCAGCGTCTGGGCGCTTTTGTCTTTCATCACGGTGAGCATTTTTATAACTTCCAAGGGCTTCGTTTTTATAAGGATAAATTTGCCCCGACCTGGGAACCTAAATATCTGGCAGTTCCGGGCGGATTTGCTTTGCCAAAGATATTAGCCGATGTTGCCTCGCTCATCTCAGGTGGAATACGAGGGATATTTTTTAAATAAACAGGTATACAAAAACTATATATATAACCATATACTGGTTTTGCAGATACGTGATCACTAAGGAGAGGTGCTAATGGCGAGATTCTTCAAAAAAAAAGAAGCCTCAATAGGACAGGTTCCAGGCGATTTGGTCTTTATTGGTAAGCAGAAAGTTGACCAAACAACCATCCGGGTCATTGACTATACTAAAGAAAATCTGACGGAACTTGAGTTGCAGAATATCAGCGACGGTGTTGCCTTTAAGGAAACCGACACGGTCTCTTGGATCAATATCAATGGTCTCCACAACACCGAACTGATCAAAGAAATAGGCAACAGTTTCAACATCCACTCTTTGGTTCTCGAAGATATTGTTAACACCGGCCAACGCCCGAAAATAGAAGAGTTTGATGACTATTTGTTTTTTGTTATCAAAATGATGACCTATGACCCGGCCGATGGGAAAATTCACAGCGAACAATTGAGCATTATTCTCGGCAGGACCTTTCTTCTTACTTTTCAGGAAAGGCCGGGGGATGTCTTTGAACCGGTCCGGGACAGGATACGCAAGGACAAAGGCAGAATACGCGGGGTCGGAATCGACTACCTGGCTTACGCTCTGCTGGATACCATAATTGACAACTATATCTTCATTATTGAAAGGATGGGTGAACAAATCGAAGCGGTTGAAGATGAAATTCTTGGCGACCCGACCCAGGAAATTCTCACCAGAATCAATACCTACAAACGTGAAATGAACTATCTCCGCAAATCGATCCGTCCAGCCAAGGAGTTCATTCTGCAACTCAGCAGGCTTGATTCAGATCTGATCAAAGAGCAGACGACACCTTTTCTGAAAGATCTCCTTGATCTCTCCACCCAGGCCGTCGAAGTCATTGACACCTACCGGGAAATGCTTTCCGACCATCTCAATATCTACAATACCAGAATCAGCAACCGCCTGAACGAAATCATGAAAGTACTGACCATTTTTTCAGCGATTTTCATTCCCCTTACCTTTATCGCCGGCATTTACGGGACAAATTTCGAGTACCTGCCTGAACTGCATTTTCGCTACAGCTATTTCATTTTCTGGGTAGTCTTGCTTGCGGTTGCCTATGCCATGCTCAGGTTCTTTAAGCGGCGGAACTGGCTGTGAATATCCAGTGATCGCTACCCACTAATTGTCATAAAAACCAGGAGGAGGATTTGGTATGAAAAACAACAAACTGTTCGAACCACTTGCATTTGCGAACCTTCATCTGAAAAATCGAATTGCTATGGCACCAATGACAAGGGGACGTGCTGGTAGAGATCGTGTTCCCAATGATCTCATGGCTGAATATTATTTCCAGAGAGCCGGCGCTGGTCTTTTGATAACCGAAGCGACGGTGGTATCAGAACAGGGTATTGGCTGGATTGACTCTCCAGGAATTTTTACTGATGCAATGGTTGCAGGCTGGCAAAAGGTTACAGAGAAAGTCAAACCTACAGGCACTCCCATCTTTCTGCAACTCTGGCATTGCGGCAGGGCATCGCACAGCGATTTCCATAATGGCAACCTTCCGGTTTCAGCTTCTGCAGTAAAATTAAACGGTGACCACATTCAGACGCCGCTGGGCAAAAAGCCCTATGAAATCCCGCGCCCGCTAACCTTGGATGAAATCAAGGCAACAATCAATGATTATCGCAAAGCGGCGAAAAATGCCAAGACCGCCGGTTTTTCCGGTGTAGAGGTGCACGGTGCTAACGGCTATCTGGTCAATCAATTCCTTGACGCCACGACAAATCAACGAACAGATCAATACGGCGGCAGCCTGGAAAACAGGTTTCGATTTTTCAAAGAGGTGCTGGAAGCTGTCCTTGAAGTATGGCCGGCAGAACAGGTTGGGGCCCGTATCTCTCCGAACGGAATTTTTAATGATATGGGCTGTGATGACTTTCGTGAAATGTTTCTTTTTGCCGCTGAAGAAATTAATAAGCTCAAGCTTGGGTATTTGCACATCATGGACGGTTTGGCCTTTGGTTTTCACGAAAAAGGTGAACCTATGACCCTGACGGAATTCCGTCCGCTTTTTAAAGGCGTTATTATTGGGAATTGCGGCTATACCAGAGCAACCGCTGGGGCGAGAATTGCTGAAGGCACTGCTGATATGATTGCCATTGGCCGGCCTTTTATTACCAATCCTGATCTGCCCGAAAGATACAGGAACAACTGGCCTGTGAATCCTGCTGAAGATATGTCGCTCTGGTACACACCCGGCCCTGAAGGTTATACAGACTACGCACCTTATAACCCATGAGATGAAGGTACTGCTTATACAGCCGCCGATTCAGGATTTTTATGATACTGACATCAGGCTCCAACCCCTGGGCCTCTGCTTCTTGAAGGCTGCACTGAACAAATACTGCCCCAAGGTCAAAGTGGCAGTGCGAGACTTTCATCATGGCTGGGGCCGGAAAACAATTCCTCTGCCAAAAGAACTGCAGTATCTGAAAGAATATTTTGGAATGCCCAACACTTCGCCGTTCTCCTCCTTTCACCAATACTATCATTTTGGCCTCTCCTTTGACAAAATAGCAGAAAAGGTCGAGAGTGAAAGTCCCGACCTGGTGGGGATCGCATCACTTTTCTCTCCGTACTACCGGGAGGTGCTCAGGTGCGCTGAAGCAATCAAGGAAAGAACCAGCGCCAAGATTGTCATCGGCGGCGGTCAGGCATCCTGCTTACCGCAGTTAATGCTTGGGCACCCGGCCATTGATTTTGTTGTCGTTGGCGAGGGAGAAAAACCGCTGGTTGAGCTTGTTCGGGCCATTCTGTCCAGAAGTTCTGTCGAAGAGATCGATGGCTTGGGCTATAAAAACGATGGAGCTATCGTTGTAAATCCGAGAAAACGGAACTACACATTTGACTCCCTTCCTTACCCTGATTTTTCCGATCTTTCCCGAACACAATACCTTTATAAAAATCTGCCGCTAGCTTTTATTCAAAGCTCAAGAGGGTGCCCCCATCAATGCTCCTTTTGTTCCGTCCATCAGGTATTTGGCAGCACATATCAGAAAAGGGGCATTGAAAAAATCATCCAAGAGATGGAACAACGATACCTGGAAGGCATTCGGGTATTTGATTTTGAAGATGACAACCTCACTCTCGGCAGAAAACATATTCTGGATCTTTGTCGGCGCATTCAAGATACTTTCGCCAACAGACCGTTAACCTTGCTGGCCATGAACGGCATCTCCTATAAAAATCTAGATATGGAGATCCTGGAACAGATGAAAAAAGCTGGCTTTTCCAGGCTCAATCTGGCTCTGGTGAGCGTTGATCAGAAGACCCTGACCGCTGTTAATCGGCCTCACGTGGCAAACGATTTGGAAATGGTCGTTGATGACGCTTTTTCGCTTGGTTTTGGACTGGAAGTGCACCTGATCATCGGTCTGCCGGAAGAGACGCTTGCCAGCATGGCAAAAACCGTGGCGCTTCTGGCCCGGCTACCGGTGCTGATCGGGGTGTCGATATTTTACCTGACCCCAGGAACTGAGATTGCCTCTCTGTTTGGCGAAATGGAGGCAGAGGACATTTTCAGATCACGTTCAACGGCAATGGCGCACCCAACCAGGGAGTGCAGCAGAGAGGACCTTTTCACCCTGTTTACCACGGCCCGGATACTGAATTTTATCAAAGGGATAGAGACCGAGGAACCTGAAACAGAACTTGAAAAGCTCTTTGAATTTTCAGGGAATAACAAACGCATTCATCAGGGAGTGGAGATTTTAACAAAACTGCTGGCAGAGAAAAAATTCTTTACGCTCAACAGGGGGACATATATCGAGCACCAGAAATTCAATTATGCGACTTTTTCAGAAGTCTGGAACCGTATTGATACTATCAGGACCCAGCATGGTTCTATTTGGTGTAAGGCATGATGCTAAAACTATTGTCAGCTCTCAACTTGAAAGCGTGGAATATTTCTATTTGTTTTGCATCTAATAGGTTTTCTTTCCAATCCTTAAGTGTACTGTACTCACCGTGGTTCAAAGTCATCAGGTCTTCAGCATAATAGACTTGGAATGTGACCTTATTTCCTTCTAATCGCCTGCCATAACCTTTAACCAGGAATCCATTGGGAAGGATGTACCCTTGATTAACAATATAGTCGACGTGCTTTCCTGCCCCATAAGACGACACAGTGGTACCATACTGATATTTTCCATCTATAAACTCAGTGCTGCCTGCGTCAAAATTGGGTCTCATCCAAGGGAACATGACAGAACTTAGGCTGCCATTCTGGATTCGATTAATTCTTATTTCAATTAATTTCTCAATTCTTGAAGGCTCATTGGCTACAACAAATACGTAATAATCAATGTCGAGATCGCTCCCTCCTGGTATGTCTTGAGAAGTGATGATTTTTTTTTCACCTACATGACCCACAAATTTAAACCCGGCAGGTATTTTAACTTTTACTCTCGGGGATTCTTCAGAGTAAAAAGCTATATATTCATTTTCTTGTTGCCTATATGACACAACTCCTCTGTTAATAGTTTGTGGCCCAATCGCAACACAGCCAGCGAGGAAGAGCAAAATAAGAAGTGGAAAAAGAAAGCGTTTCATTCGATATTCCTTTAGTTGTTTTTTTCAATTCACCAACCTGACGGGGCTACAGGTCGGAGCAAACTAGCTAGCGTTGCCGTTTGACTGCTCATTTTTTAGTTGAAATTACGTATTGTGTCCCTGAAAATATTCGTTCCTTGACAACTGAAGGCCTTATAGAAGTATCTAAATTTTTATAAATATATTAATCGGTTATTACTTTCAATTTTTATGAATTTTTCCTTTTCTAATTTCCTAATTAATTTTTCTTGATCTTTTTCTGATATGCACCTTGGAATTGATACATTGCACTAATTGAATTCAATAAGGTCTTCTTCTTTGATGGGCGTAACTTTGCCGCCCGCTTGTTGGAGTTCCGCTTGTTGGGGCGGGCATAAATATTCGGCCAACCCGTTGCAACCGAGCAGTGCAGCAGACTAAGTGCCTGGTTCGCAATTCTATTTTTTTAATGATTCTAGGCTGTTAATTAAATCAACAGGACTGAATGCTGGAAGTTTTGATTTTTTGAAATCAGCCATATTCCTTGTGACTATATATTCAGCTCCAGCGTGAATAGCAGACTCACGAAGAACAGCGTCCTCGAAGTCTTTAAATTTTGATTTGGATGCCTCTTCAAGAACAACTCGATTAACTGGCGCTATTACGAAAAGTGCCAGTAGAGTTTGAATGTGACGGGAAGCAGCTTGGGTACCGAGCGCTTTGGTGGCGAGATAGTGGATGGTTGTTACTGTGGTTGCGCAGATAAGCCCTATAATTTCAGACTGTTCTACTAATGACATTAAAAAGGCAGCATCGCCAGAGAATGGCTCCCTATCTAAAAGAACGTCTAAAATAACATTTGTATCGAAAAGAATTTTCATGAATATTTATTTTCTAAATATTTTTTGTAATCCCTTTCATCTACCGATTTTCCTTTCAAGGCTCCCTTCAGGGAAAGCACGGCTGGAGTTATTGAATATTTTCTTCCCATTTTTTCATTCTTAATAATTTCAAACAAATCTGCCACTATTCGAGATACTGATTTCCCTGTCTTTGCAGAATATTGTTTGGCTGATTCAATCAAATTGTCATCCATTCTTAAAGTTAATTTGGCATTCACTATCTGGGCTCCTTTGTGTTTCGACGTACACTATAATAACATATGTACGCCACCCACTAAAGAATGTCAAACATAATCTTTGTCAAGGCTATATTTGCTTGATATGGTGTAGTTATCCGATTCCCAACGGGCCGCATGAGGGGCCGCCGTAATGAGTTGGAAAGCCTCATGCAGAAACTATTTTCGAAAGATGCCCCTCTAAAAAGATCGCGCTTTTGGGCGGTCCCTCTCGATGCGTTTTTTCGGTCTAGATGCCCTGTTTTGCAAGCGCTTCGAGCATTCTGGCCGACCGGTCGCCTATGGTTTCGTGGAGTCGTTTAGCCACCTCTCCGTTGTATTTTCTGGTCTGCACCTGGACGGTATCGAGCCCGTTCAGTATTGCATGGCTGATCTCAGCCATTCTTTCTCGTATCATCGGCCAACCGAGGCCGGTTTTTTTTGCCATCGTCTTCCAGTCACCAATCGTGAAAGCATTGACTGATTCACAGCCGCCGATCTCCATCGCGAGCTTCTTGGAAAGTTCGGACCAGGCGAGAGTGGAGACCAGATCGTAAAATGAAGATAACCTTCGTTCGCCACCGGAATACAATAACGAGAAGTTCTTGCCGTGAGCATCGGCCCTCCCTCTGCCTGGTACTTCCACTCCGGTGGTAATCCCATCGCCTAGCAGAAATCCTCTTGGTGGATTCGGATCGTACAGCCGTTTTCATCACTCTTCCGATCGTATCTTTAAACCAGAATGCATGGTTTTCCTCCTATCGAACGGTATTCTGTGTTGGGCACATTCAATCCAATAGCTCGTGCTAAGGTCATGCAGAATTTCTCGTTGGCAGCAAGTCCCGGGAAACGATCTGGCTCTGGTTTCAGTATATGGGTGCTGGGAGTACCGTCTTGTGGAAGACATATTCCACCGTCATGGACAATGACGGGCAGCTTATCCTGCACACCAGCAAGGGAGAATCGCAGACCATCCGTGCCAACCATTAAGGGGCGACGAGGTAACTCAGTTACGATTTGTCGGATCTCGGATTCGGTCAGTTCGCGGTGCTTGGTGCTTTTCGGATCTGTTGGAGCTGCGCCTTCGGGAAGCAGGCTGACAGCGCCGGCGCACTCGCCTCCTATTCTCGCTAGCATCGCGAAGTCATTGGAGTCACTGATCCCGAGGATCTTCGCTATCTGCTTTCGTGGTTCCTCTTCAGGCAGTATGCCAGCGAAGAAGGGCCTAGCTTTCTTTCCGGTGAAGGCCTGGCGCTGGAGAGGAAGTGACCGAGAGAGGGAGATGGCGCTTGGCTTTTCAAGCCATGCCTGATCGTAAGAGAATTGAAGTAAGCCACTGTCATCCTGTTCAAGGCTTCCAACTCTCTCAACGTTCAGATAAACAACCAAGGTATTCATGGTTCCTGGCCAGCGTCAGCGGTAGGGTTCGTGATCCGGAGTTCCAGTCCTAGGGCTTGTAAAACCTGAAGGATTTTTCCGATTTGGCAGGTTGGCTTGCCTTTCTCAAGGTCAATAATGAAGCGAAGGCCTGTGCCACAGGTCATCGCCAGATCCTTCTGAGTGACCTTCAATTGCCTACGCCTTGCGCGAATAGTGGCGCCAGGTTGTTTTGGAATTCGAGTCTTCATATTACCGATTGGTAATATTATTCTCGCAAAGTTTCCTGTGATGGCGTCAGGATGGTTGCATGTCTCAGCGTTTTAATCGTTGGTTCCCCCTGTCTGCTGAATCGCGGTGCTGACCAGCGCCGTGGGCGTCGCAGTCCCGCTTGACTTGGTTGTTAACCGTTTTTCATTTTCTATTTTGAGCTTTTTTGTAAACCTTATTTTTGTCTCGTCTTCCGACAGCAATAACTAATACATAAAGTTCATCATCAATTACTTCATAGACTAAGCGGTAGCCACTAACTCTTAACTTGATTTTGTCATGGTTTTCAAACCCTGAAAGCTGACTGCTTGGGACATGAGGGGCTTCAAGACGCTCTTTCAGCTTCTTCTTGAGTTGAACCTGGATAGAGTTATCAAGCTTTTTCCACTCCTTCAGTGCTGTAGGCAGGAACTTGAGTTTATAGCTCATCAAGAGTTACTTCCACCGCTGATATTTTTTCATTTTGACGTTCTTTGATTATAACTCCCAACTGGTAGTCTTCGACTTTTTCCAGAAGTGCCTCGTAGGTTTCGGCTGGTATCAAATATGCAGTAGGTTTGTTATGATTGAGGATAGCTATCGGCTCTCCATCAGAGCGGGCAATAAGGGCAGAAGGGTTTTTCTTTAATTCAGATATGCTTGCTGAGCAACTTGCTAATACAGATTCCATACTCTCACCTATAGGTTTTAAATAAGACCGTAATTGTACACCTATTATAGGTCTTATTTCCGGTGGAAGCAATTTTTATTTTTGACGGTTAATCGCAGCTTGTCCGCAGAATGTTTTGGTTAAACCATTTTTCTTAAAAGCCGCATTTGACCCTTAAAATGGGGCCGCTAAGGCGAAATACGCCCTGCTTTTCGTGTCTTTTTCTCATGAAATCAACTTGTTGTCTCGGTCCGACCCCGACCTATAGAGCCATGTGCCTAATATTACTTAAAACTACCTTTTTGGCACCAAAAAGGGCACTTTAAGGTCAAAAAACACCTGCTTCTTGGCCTTTTCTTGCCTTATTTCAGCAACTTGTCTTGGTCTGAC
>Ga0102953_1001895_pt1 | contig 12971 bp, 16 predicted proteins | sample SalPon2A_C_D2_MG_FD_78509 | JGI IMG/M metagenome (GOLD analysis project Ga0102953, IMG submission 78509) | Soil microbial communities from South San Francisco under conditions of wetland restoration - Salt Pond MetaG R2A_C_D2_MG | ecosystem: Environmental > Terrestrial > Soil > Wetlands | place... | reverse complement strand
GCTCGCGTCCCGCCGCCTCGGCCAGCAGAGCCGGCAGGGCGCTGTTGCGTTCCGTGAGCGACAGGGCGTGGTCGAGTGTGCGCCGCTCGACCCGCCAGGTCCCGTTCAGCTGCAGCTGACGACGCGGCTGCGGCTCGAAGGTGGGCACGGGGATCCCTTCCTGCATGGCGACCGTGGCGCCGCCCGCGTCGGTCAACGTCAGGGTGGGCTGCAGCGACCCCGACTGCGGGCGCGGGGCGCAGGCCGCCAGGACGGCGAGGGTGAAGAGGAGGGAGCCGGCCGCGCCGGCGAATCGCGGGTGCATCGGCCTCCATCATGCGCCACCGGAGTGCCAACATGGTCGCCTGCGCGAAGGTCGAGAGGAGGAACCGTGATGAGCATCAAGGTTGGCGATGCGCTCGAGGTGCTGGAGGCGACTCCCGGCACACTCCTCGGCCTGCTCGGAGGCGTGTCTGATGGCTGGGCCGACGCGACCGATGGCGACGGCTGGAGCGCCCGCGACGTGCTCAATCACCTGATCCATGGCGAACGCACCGACTGGGTGCCGCGGGCGCGGATCATCGCCGAGTCAGGAGAATCGCGCCCCTTCGACAGCTTCGTCCGTGACGCGCTGGCCGGCGCCCATCGCGATCAGCCGATTGGCCAGCTGGTCGACGAGTTCGCGCGGCTGCGCGCGGCCGGCCTCGAGGCCCTGCGCAACGAGGTCCTCGCGACGACGCCCCTGGAAGCGAGCGGCATCCACCCGGAGCTGGGGCGGGTCACCCTGGGAGAACTGATCGCCACCTGGGCGGTGCACGATCTGGAACACGTCGGCCAGATCAGCGCGGCCATGGCACAGCGCTATCGGTCCGAGGTCGGTCCTTGGCTCGCGTATCTGGCGGTGCTCAGGCCCTAGCTCAGCCCTCGGAGCCGCCGTCGATGCAGATCTCTTCCGTGCAGCTCTTGCATCGGAAGACCGTCCGTCCGCTCAGGAGGCGCCGTTCGATGTCGTGATCATCGGGTGTTTCGTGCCCACGTGATACCTGCTCCATGGGGACCCACTCGTTGCCGTGCCGATGCAGGAGTTGCTGTGCCTCGAGGTTGAACACGTCGCCTCCTCCGCGTTGGTGCTGCCGGAATTCCCAGCATGATACGCACCCCGCAAGCTTGCGAAACGTCGTACGCTGAGCAGGTCCCGCCGTTGGAGCAACGCCCGATGCGCCTGCCGCTCATCCCACGCGAAGAAAAGTTCTTCGAGATGTTCGTGGACGATGCCAATAACGTGCTCGCGTCCGCCCGCCTGCTTGAGCAGTTCTTCCGCAATTACGACGAGCGAGAGCGGCTGGCGAACCAGCTGCGCACCGCCGAGCACGAGGGCGATCGGATCAGCCACGAGATCGGCCACAAGCTCGAGTCGACCTTCGTCACGCCGTTCGACCGGGAGGACATCCACGCCCTGATCAGCCGCCTCGACGACATCCTCGACCTCATCGAGGAGGTCGCCGACACGTGCGTCCTCTACAACATCGAGGCACCCACCCCGGCCGCCGAGAAGCAGGCCCAGATCATCGTCAAATCGTGCGAGCAGATCGTGGACGCGCTCTCCCATCTGCGCCGCATGAAGGACCTGGAGCGCTACTGGATCGAGATCCATCGGCTCGAGAACGAGGGGGACCGGATCAGCCGCGCGGCGGTCGCCGACCTCTTCCAGCACGGGACCGACCCGGTCGAGATCATCAAGTGGAAAGACGTGTACGCCCTGCTCGAGGATGCGGTGGACGCCTGCGAGGACGCGGCCAACGTGATCGAGCGCATCGTCGTCAAACATGCCTGAGGCGTTCACGGGGATTCTGCTGGCGGTCCTCGCGCTCGCCATCATCTTCGACTACATCAACGGGTTCCACGACACGGCCAACGCCATCGCCACCAGCGTCAGCACGCGCGCCCTGAAGCCGCAGTGGGCGATCGCCATGAGTGCCGTTGCCAACTTCGCGGGTGCATTGACCGGCACCGCGGTGGCCAAGACCATCGGCTCCGGCCTGGTCGACCAGCAGTTCGAGGGCCAGGTGGTGGTCGCGGCGGCGCTCGTCGGCGCCATCGTCTGGAACCTGATCACCTGGCGCCTCGGGATCCCGTCCTCGAGCAGCCATGCCCTGATCGGTGGCCTGCTCGGGGCGTCGGCCGCCGCCTTCGGCTTCGGCGCATGGAACATCGACGGCATCATCGGGAAGGTGATCGTGCCACTGGTCAGCTCGCCCGTCGCGGGGCTGCTCATCGGCCTGCTGCTGATGATGGTCATCTTCAACGTCTTCCGCCATGCCAACCCCAAGAAGCTGCAGGACCGATTCCGTCGCCTCCAGGTCCTCTCCGCGGGGTACATGGCCTTCAGCCACGGCAGCAATGACGCGCAGAAGACGATGGGTGTGATGACCCTGGCCCTTGTGAGCGCCGGCGTGCTCACCGATTTCAAGGTGCCGCTCTGGGTGATCATCCTGGCCGCCAGCGCCATCTCGCTGGGCACGGCCGCCGGCGGCTGGCGGATCATCCGAACGATGGGCACGCGGGTGGTGAAGCTCGACCCCGTGCACGGATTCGCCGCGGAGACCACGGCCGCCACGATCATCTTTGGGGCCTCACAGCTGGGGATGCCGGTGAGCACGACCCACGTCATCTCCAGCGCGATCATGGGCACCGGCGTGAGCGACCGCTTCAACTCGGTCCGGTGGGGCATCGCCCGCAATATCGGCATCGCCTGGGTGCTCACCCTGCCGCTCTCGGGCCTCACCGCGGCGGTCGCGTACTGGGTCCTGAATCCGATCCTGGGCTAGCCACCTGGCGCGCCGCCCCGCTTAACAGACCGTTGACCTGCGGCTAAGCCCGCGTTAAGCACGTGCCCGCACGGTGGGCTGGACATCGCGCGCCGAGCGACATGCCCGCGCGTTCCCGCTGACGAGGAGTACCGAGTCTTGAAGGTCAACCGCACCTGGGTGCGCACCGCCCTGCCCCTGGCCGTCGTCGGGGCCGTCGTCCTTGGCGCCTGTTCGGGTGGTTCGCCGAGCGGCTCGGGAAGCGCCGCCTCCGCGGGCACCGGCAGTGGCCTGTCCGCCGATCTGCTTGGCGCCGGCGCCACGTTCCCCGACCCCGTCTACCAGGAGTGGATCGGCGGATTCGTCGGGACCGAGCCTGGCGTGAACATCACCTATGAGCCGATCGGGTCCGGCGGCGGGGTCGAGCAGTTCATCGCCCAGTCCACCGACTTCGGCGGATCCGACGCGTTCATGAAGGATGACGAGATCACCGCGGCCGAACAGGCCCGCGGATGCTCCGTGCTCCACATTCCCACCGTCTTCGGGGCAGTGGCCGTGGCATACAACCTGTCGGGCGTCGAAGGCCTGACGCTCAATTCGGACACGCTGGTCAAGATCTTCCTGGGCGGCATCACGAAGTGGAACGATCCGGCCATCGCGGCGCTGAACCCCGGCGCCAGCCTGCCGGACGAGGACGTCATCGTCGCGCATCGCTCGGACGGCTCCGGCACCACCTCCATCTTCACGACCTACCTTGACCACGAGAGCGCCGACTGGAGCTCGCAGGTGGGCAAGGGCAAGGAGGTTTCCTGGCCGGTGGGGGTCGGTGGCCAGGGCAACGACGGCGTCTCGGCCGCCATCGCCCAGAACGACGGCGGGATCGGGTACGTGGAGCTCTCGTACGCGATCGAGAACGGCCTCTCCGTGGCCAGCATGGTCAACGCTGACGGGAACGCGATCGAGCCCACCCTCGAGTCAACCGCCGCCGCCGCGGACGGGATCACCATCCCCGACGACCTGCGCTTCAACATCCTCGACGTGGGCGGTGACGGATACCCGATCGCCGGCGCGACCTGGATCCTTGCCTACACCTGCGGCTACGACGCTGCCAAGGCCGACGCGCTGAAGGCGTTCCTGACCTGGTCGCTGGAGAATGGCGACTCGATCGCGGAGAGCCTCCTCTACGCGCCCATCGGCGACTCGCTGCAGGCCAGGTCACTCGCCAACGTGGCACGGATCAACGAGGGCGGCTAGCCGCTGACGATGCAGGCGCCCGCAACCACGCCAGGGAATCTGCGAACCCAGGGAAGGGGACGCTTCGGGGACGCCGTCTTCCGCCGGGGCGTCATGCTGTCCGGCGCGGCGGTGCTGGTCGTGCTGGGCCTGATGATCGGGTCCACGACCCTCGACTCGCTGCCGGTCTTCTTCTCGCAGGGCATCTCGTTCCTGACCGGCACGAACTGGGATCCGGGCGCTTCGCGGACCGAGATCACCGGTACATACCAGGCCTGGGTCTTCATCTACGGCACCCTGGTCACCAGCCTGATCGCGATCGTGATCGCGCTACCGGTGGCGGTGGGGATCGCCCTCTTCCTAACCGAGGTTGCCGGGCATCGCCTTGCACGCCCATTGATCTACATGGTCGAGCTGCTCGCTGCCGTCCCGAGCGTCATCTACGGGCTGTGGGGACTCCACTTCTTCGCGCCGGTGATCCTGAAGCCTCCCGCCAACGCGGTGAGTGACGCGCTCGGCTTCATCCCGATCTTCGCCGGCCCTGTCATCTCCTTCAACTTCTTCTTCGCCGGCGTGGTGCTCGCGATCATGATCATCCCGATCATCACCGCCCTCGTGCGCGAGGTGTTCACCGCGGTGCCCGATACCGATCGACAGGCGGGATTCGCCCTGGGTGCCACCCGCTGGGAGGTGATGCGCTCGATCGTCGTCCCGCGCAGCCGGCCCGGGATCATCGGTGCCACGATGCTGGGCCTGGGTCGCGCGCTCGGCGAGACGATCGCCGTCGCGCTCCTGATCGGCGGCGGGACCGCCATCAACTTCAGCATCTTCCAGCAGGGCGAAACGATCGCCGCCAAGATCGTCAACACCTTCCAGGAGTCGACCCCTGAGGGGATCGACGCGTTGATTGCACTTGGCGTGACCCTCTTCGCCATGACGATCGTGATCAACGTCGCCGCTCGACTCATCGTGCGTCGGCTCGGCGACGTGTCCGGCGAGGCGGTCGCATGACCACGGCACACATGCCGCTGCGGCTCACGACCGGGAGCGGGCGGCGGCGAGCGCGCTTCAGTCGCTTCATGACCGGCGTGATGGCGGTCGCAGTACTGCTGGCCCTCATTCCGCTGCTGCTGATCATCGGCGTCACCGTCGCCAAGGGCCTGCCGGCCCTGAACTGGGAGTTCCTGACCAGCACCTTCAACCACTCCCGGCGCGAGGCGGGCGGCGGCTACCTGCACGGCCTGGTCGGGACGCTCTACATGGGCGGACTGGCGGCGCTGATGTCGATCCCGATGGGGATCGGGGCCGCCATCTTCCTGACCGAGTTCCCACGCCACCGCCTGAGCGGGCCGGTGCGCTTCTTCTCCGACGTGATGACCGGCGTTCCGAGCGTCTTCGTGGGGCTCTTCGTCTACACCATCCTGGTGCGCCAGATCGGCTTCGGCACCTTCGTCGGGGCGCTCTCGCTCGCGATCATCATGCTGCCGATCGTGGTGCGCTCCTCCGAGGAGGTGCTGCGGCTGGTCCCCGGCGAGCTGAAGCGGGCGAGCTACGCGCTGGGCGCCACGCAATGGCAGACGGTCTTCGGCGTGGCACTGCCGACCGCGGCGCCGGGGCTGATCACCGGCTCGATGCTGGCCGTGGCGCGAGCTCTGGGCGAGACGGCCCCGTTGGTGCTCACCGCGCTTGCCGCGCAGTCGGTCGTGATCGACTTCCAGGGCGGCGGCCAGACGGCGCTCCCGCTCCTCATCTTCCGGGAGGCGCGCGGAGCCTTCGAAGCGGGGCAGCAGCGCGCCTGGGCCGGCGCGCTCGAGCTGATGATGCTCGTCCTGCTGCTCACCGTCCTCGCGCGCCTGGTCGGACGGCAGAGCAGGTATCGAGGGTGACGAATCCACGCGTCGACGATCAACAGGAAAGGCACGCCCCCATGAGTCCGATTACCATCGAGCTGAAACCCCGCACCAAGGACCTCCTCCCAGGCATGCACCTCCGTGAAGGCGCCACCATCGACGCCCAGCCGATGGCCGCCGAACCCGACGCGGTCTTTGACCTGCGCGACGTTGCCGTCCTGTACGGCGACTTCGTGGCGGTGCGCGGCATCAGCCTGGGAATCGAGCGCCACGAGATCACCGCGCTCATCGGTCCATCCGGCTGTGGCAAGTCAACCCTGCTTCGCAGCCTGAACCGCATGAACGACCTCATCCCCGGTGCGCACGTCAGCGGCCAGATCACTTATAACGGCGAGGACATCTACCACGCCGATGTCGATCCGGTTGAGGTGCGCCGCCGGATCGGGATGGTCTTCCAGAAGCCAAACCCGTTCCCGAAGAGCATCTATGACAACGTTGCGTTCGGCCCGCGCCTCAACGGCTTCCGCGGCGACATGGACGAGCTCGTCGAGCGCTCCCTGCGCGGCGCCGCGCTGTGGGACGAGGTGAAGGACAAGCTCCGGGCGAACGGGCTCAGCCTGTCGGGTGGACAGCAGCAGCGCCTCTGCATCGCGCGCGCGATCGCCACCGAACCGGATGTGATCCTGATGGACGAGCCGTGCTCCGCGCTGGACCCGATCGCCACGTTGCGCATCGAGGAGCTGATGCACGAGCTGAAGGCCAACTACACGATCATCATCGTCACCCACAATATGCAGCAGGCGGCCCGCGTCTCGGACAGGACAGCGTTCCTGACCGTGAACGTGGACGACCGGCTGGGGATGCGGACCGGCGAGCTGGTCGAGTTCGACCGGACGGATCGGATCTTCACTTCCCCCGCCGACAAGCGCACGGAGGACTACATCACCGGCCGGTTCGGCTAGCGAGAGGGAGCCCATGACGTCCGCGATGGATCGAGAACCCGGTCACGGCCACGGAGCCCTGCGCCCGACCTTCGAGGAGCAGCTGCAGTCGGCGAAGGACGACGTGCTGCGGCTTGGATCGATGGTCGAGGACCAGTTGCAGCGTGCGGGGCGGGCGCTCGTGGAACGCGACGTGGAGCTGGCGGACAAGGTGCGCTGGGCCGATGAAGAGGTGAACACGCTGCAGGGCCTTGTCACCCAGCAGATCACCGCCGTGATCGCTCGCCAAGGGCCCATGGCTCGCGACATCCGCGAGCTCCTGTCCCTCTACCACGCAGCGGCCGAGCTCGAGCGGATGGGCGACTACGCGGTGAACATCGCAAAGCTCGCCCAGCAGCTTGCTGCCGAGCCGGAGATCCCCATCCTGCGCCAGATCCCGCGCATGGAGGAGCTCTGCCGAGAGCAGCTGCGAGCCGCCATGCGCGCGCTGGTCGACGTCAGCGAGGAGGCGGCCCGGGCCGTATGCGCGCGCGACGACGAGATCGACCATCTCTACAACAGCGTCTACGAGGACACCATGGCGCTGATGACCGCGGCGCCCGACAAGGTCCGGCAGGCGACTCACATGCTCTTCGCTGCCCACCACCTCGAGCGGCTCGGGGACCGCGTCACGAACATCGGCGAGGACGTGGTCTTCCTGGCTACCGGCCACATCGAAGACCTGAACCCGTAGACCGATGACGCGGAGACGAATCCTGGTCGTCGAGGACGACCTCACGCTCCGCCAGGCGCTCGCCTTCAACCTGTCGCGCGAGGGCTTCGAGGTCTCCACCGCGGCCGACGGCGAGGCGGGGCTCGCCGCCGCGCGCGGCCGACGGCTGGACCTGATCCTGCTGGACGTCATGCTGCCCGCCATGAGCGGCCTCGAGGTGCTCCGCGTCCTCCGCAGCGATGGGATCAGCACCCCGGTGATCGTGCTGAGCGCCAAGGGGGACGAGATCGATCGGGTGGTGGGGCTCAAGGTCGGAGCGGACGATTACGTCACCAAGCCGTTCAGCCGCCCGGAGCTGCTCGCCCGGATCGAGGCGGTGCTGCGACGCCAGCGCTCCGATGACGACGAGCCGGAGGCCACCTCCGACGCACCGCTCGAGCTGGGACCGGTGACGGTGGATCGGCTGCACCGCGAGGTGACGATCGCCGGGGAGGTGGTCCACCTGACCACCAAGGAGTTCGACCTGCTCGCGTTCATGGCGGACAACCCCGGCCGGATCTTCACGCGCGACCAGCTGCTCGCTCGCATCTGGGGATACGACTACGCCGGCGACGGCCGTACGGTCGACGTCCACGTCAGCTGGCTTCGCGGCAAGCTCCGCCGCTCGAACGGGCAGAACTGGTTCCGGACGGTCCGGGGGGTCGGCTACGCCTTCTCGCCCCCGGCTGGGCAGTAGGCGACGATGCCCGCGACATCGTTGATCGAATCCGCGTTCGAAGCGCTGCTCGAGCGCTCGCGCGGTGATCCGGTCCTGGTCCTGGTCGATGACCGCCTGCGAGTCCTGCGGGCCGCACCACAGGCGAACGCGCTCGCGGATCGCGATCAGGTCGACCTGACCGGGATGAGCCTGATCGCGGCCTTCGGATCGGCACCGCTCGACGCGGTCGCGCGGGCCGCGTTGGCCGGCGGGGAGCCGGTGGTGGGCGAGGCACAGCTTGGGCCGCTCGGCCGATACACCTTCCAGGTGGACGCGGTACCGCTCGCCAACGGTGGTCTGGTGCTGGCACTCCACGACATCACCGCTCTGCGACGTATCGAGCGTGTCCGACGCGACTTCGTGGCGAACATCAGCCATGAGCTGCGTACGCCGCTGACCTCGGTCAAGCTGCTCGCCGAGACGCTCGCCTCGGGGGTGGACGACGAGACCACGGCCCGCGACTTCGCAACCCAGATCGAGCGCGAAGTCGATCACCTTGCGCAGCTGGTCGACGAGCTGCTGGACCTCACCGTGATCGAATCCGGCGAGGTGCGACTCGCGATCGTTTCGCTCGATCCAGCAGCGCTGATCGCGTCGGTCGCAGAGCGCATCGGCCCCGTCGCCGAGCGCCGCACAATGTCGGTCCGCACCCTCGGCTCGTCGGAGAGCGGGGCTCGTGCCGCCGCGGATCCGACACGTCTGGAGCAGGCACTGATCAACCTGGCGCACAACGCGGTGAAGTACAGCCATCCCGGCGGCGAGATCCGACTCGGTTGGGAAGCACGCGACGATCGGATCCGATTCTTCGTGGCCGATGACGGGATCGGCATTCCGGCGGCCCACCAGGCGCGGATCTTCGAGCGCTTCTACAAGGTCGACCGGGCGCGCACCCGACAGGCGGCCGAGGAGGATGTCGTCACCGGCAGCGCCGGGCTGGGGCTGGCCATCGTGCGACACATCGCGGAGGCGCACGCCGGCAGCGTGGGGGTGGAGAGCAGCGAGGGTGCCGGGTCCACCTTCTGGATCGACGTGCCTGTCGCGAGCCCCGCGGCATGACCACACGCCGCGTGCTGGTGATCTGCACCCACAACTCGGCCCGATCACAGATGGCCGAAGGAATGCTCCGCGCCTGGGGTGGGGAGCAGATCGCGGCGTTCTCCGCCGGCACCGAGCGTTCGATCGTGCGCCCCGAGGCGATCACCGTGATGCGTGAGATCGGGATCGACATCTCCGTCCAGCGCAGCAAGCTCATCTCCGAGTTCGCCGGGCAGGCCTTCGACTGGGTCGTCACCGTCTGCGATCGGGCGCAACAGCAGTGCGCCACCATCCCCGGCATGGGACCGGCCATGCACTGGTCGGTCGAGGACCCGTCCGCGGCCGATGGCGGCGAGGAGGAGCGGCTGGCCGCATTCCGGCGTGTGCGCGACGATCTCCATGGGCGGATTCGGAGGTTCATCCGTTCGGCTGGCCGGGACGACATTCCCCCTCCGGCGCCAGTCCAGCTCCCGGACCGGATCGCCGTTGACTGATCCTCCCGCGCCACTTCGCACTCGCGATGGGTTGCGCGGCGGCGCAGAATGCACGCTCATGAGCGACCCAACGCTGCGCGTCCTCGTCGAGAGACTCCTCGCCGCCCAGGAGATTGACGACCTGGATGCCCAGGACGCCCTGCGCCACCCGGACTTTGTCGAGGAGTACCCGCAATCGCGTGAGCGGATCCGTGGCCGGGACCGCGTGCGGCAGATGCTGGAGACCCACCCCTCGCCGCCCCGTGGGATGCGATCTCGCCTCACGGAGCTCGCCAACGACTTTGTCCTGGCGGAGGTTGCCGCGGAGTACAACGGCGAGCCGTGGTGGATCGCCGGCTTCTTCAGTGGCGCTGGCGGGCAGCTGACCAGCGAGCGGACCTACTTCGGCCCGGCCTACCCCGCGCCCGACTGGCGGGCGCCGTGGGTCGAGCGGATCACTGCCGATGATTGGCTGCAGGATGCGGGCGGGCACGGTGAGGTGACGCGCGAGACGGCGCAGCGGCTGGTGGACCTGTCGATGGACTACGACGCGATCGGCCCCATGCGGCACCCCGACTGGTACGGGGATATGCCGCAGACCGGCGAGCGCTTCCGCGGGCATGCCAACTACGCGGCAGCCCATCGCAACTTCCCCGGCGGGATGCCGCAGGGCGAGGGGCAGCTGCGCGGCCCGGAGGACGAGTGGGTGGTGGCGCCGACCTTCGCGCCCACGCGGGTCGCCGGCCACGGGGCGCACTGGGCCGCGGAGGGGTGGCTGACCTACCCCAACGGCGACCGATACCTGTCGGTGATGATCGCCGAGTTCCGCGACGGGCTGTCCGTCGCGGAACGCTGGTACTACTTCCCGCCCTTCGATCCCCCCGCCTGGCGCGACGGGATCAGCGAACGGTATTGAGCGACTAGGCGGCGATCTGGGCGGACTGCTCGGCCGCTGGCTCGACCAGGGCGAGGTCGATCTCCACGCCCAGCTCCTTGCCGACCAGCCAACCGCCGCTCTCCAGGGCCACGTTCCAGGTCAGTCCCCAAATCTCGCGCGCGATCCGGGTCCGCGCATCGAAGGCGGCGCGTCGGCCACCACGCATGTCGGCGACCACCCCGGAGATCTCCGCGTCGAGCGTGACAGGGTGCGTGACATCGCGGATCGTCAGGTCGCCGTACAGCTTCCAGGCGCTGCCGGCCGGCTCGATGCGCGTGCTGCGGAACGTGATCTCCGGGAAGGTCTCCGTGTCCAGGAAATCTGGCGAGCGAAGGTGCGTGTCGCGCTGCGTCTGGCCCGTTTCGATGGAAGATGCGTCGAGCACCGCGGTCACCGACGAGCCCTGTGGGTTCTCCGGATCGAAAGCCACGTCGAGCTGCTTGATGTCCAGCTTGCCGCGGACGGTGGTGACCATCATGTGCTTGGCGCTGATGGTGACGCTGCTGTGTGCCGGGTCGAATTGCCAGCTCATATCGGTCTATGCTCCTCGTGATCTGTCCGGCGTGATGCCGGTAAGTAGTTGCTGACGCAACGATATACCACAGATGGTTGCGTTGTCAACGATGTTCTGGCAGGATGTTGTCACCGATGTGCCCGAAGTCCGCGATCCCCACTCCAACCGATCCGCGCCTCGACGCTTGGCGGACCTTCCTGCAGGCGCACTGGCAGGTGCGACGCCAGCTCGAGGCAGAGCTCCAGGAGGAGCAGCAGATGAGCCTGGGCGAGTACGAGGTCCTGCTGGTGCTCGCCTATTCCGATGACCGCCAGATGCGGATGAGCGAGCTGGCCGATTGGCTGATGCTCTCGCGGTCCGGCGCCACGCGTGTGATCGATCGGATGCAGACGGCCGGCCTGGTGGATCGCGTCAGCTGCGAAGAGGACCGACGCGGGCAGTGGGCGCATCTCACCGACGCGGGCTACGAGCGACTGCGCTCCGCGTCACCCACCCACCTGCGTGGCGTCGGGGAGCATTTTCTGGATCGCATCCCCGCCGGCGAGCTGGATGATCTACACCGGATCCTGGGGCGCGTGCTCACCAGCAGCTGACCCTCAGGGGCTCGGGCTTGGAAGCGCTCCGGCGGCCTCGGCACGCAGGCTGCGGATCATGGTCGCGCGTGGATCGTCCGGAGCGAGCACCAGGAACCGATCGAAGAGCCCGACAGCCGCTTCCGTGTCGCCATCTCCTCGCAGCGCGATGAGGCCACGGAAGAACGGTACGTCCGGGTCGTCCTCGCCCACCACGCCGGCGTACGAGTTCGTGGCGGATCGGGCATCGACCCAGTCACCCGCATTGATGTAGGTGGTGATCAGCCGCTGGTAGGCCGAGACGTTGTCCGGCTCCAGGCCGATGAGCGCCAGCAGCGCCACGGCTCCGCGTCGTCGGTCGTCCGCGGTAGTGCCCGCGAGGTAGGCGTCCGCCAGCCCGGAGAGTGCCTCGGTGTCGGTCGGGTCGGCCCCGAGGCGATCGAGGTAAATCGCAACCTGCGCCTGGCGCGCCGCCTCCTGCGCCTGCGCCTGGGCGAGCGCCTGATTGGTCGCCGTCGCCTCGCCGATGCCGACCGGGTGCGGCAGCGCGAAGCCGAGCAGCAGCAGGCCAACGAGTACGGTCGCGATCGCCAGCGCCACGCGGGCTCCGCCGCCCGAGGCGGTTGGCGCGTCGGACGGGTGCGCCGCGTCCAATGCGGCCAGCGTCGCCGCGGCCCGCGCCTCCGCTTCGGCCCGTTGTTCGTCGTAGGTGGCCTCGTCCAGCAGGCCGGCGCGACGATCCGCCTCCACGTCGCGCAGCGATTCGAGGGCCACGCGGTGGCGCACCAGGCGCGCCTCGTGCTCGGGGTCCTGCGCATCCTCTGCGGCGCGGGGTCCGAGCAGCGGCCAGCCGATGGCCAGCAGGGCGGCACCCGCCACCACGACCAGCAGCAGCCACTCGCGCAGGTCAGGCATCGAGCGCCTCCGCCTCGTCACGGACCCGCTGCCGGTCACGCTCCGAGATCGGCGTCGGCTTGTCCGGCGGGGTGGACGAACGGCTCGCCCACCAGGCGACGAGCAGGCCGATGCCCACCAGCAGCGCAACCACGGGGACGAGCCACGGCAGCGGGCTGCGCGGGGTGAGCAGGATCCACTCGCCGTATCGGTCCACGAAATGCGAGCGGACCTGGTCCATGCTGGCACCGGCCGCCAGCTGCTCGT
>Ga0102953_1001894_pt1 | contig 12972 bp, 13 predicted proteins | sample SalPon2A_C_D2_MG_FD_78509 | JGI IMG/M metagenome (GOLD analysis project Ga0102953, IMG submission 78509) | Soil microbial communities from South San Francisco under conditions of wetland restoration - Salt Pond MetaG R2A_C_D2_MG | ecosystem: Environmental > Terrestrial > Soil > Wetlands | place... | reverse complement strand
CTGGCCGGACGCGACAAGCTGACGATCTTCACCTCACCGCGCCTGGCGCCGTTCGGCGACTGGGTCGAGCAGCTGATCGCGGAGAGCACCGGAAAGCAGGGGAAGGGCATCGTGCCGGTGGTCGGGGAGGCGATCGGCGACCCCGCTGTGTACGGGGACGACCGTCAGTTCGTGATCCTCAACATGGCCGGCGACGGAGACACCGCATGGCCCGCCCTGACGGACGCCCTCGCGCTGGCCGGGCATCCGGTGCGGCAGATCGAGCTTCCGGATGCGCTCGCGCTGGGCGGTGAGTTCGTCCGATGGGAGGTCGCCACCGCCGCCGCAGGCATCGTGCTCGGGATCGACCCGTTTGATCAGCCCAACGTCCAGGAGAGCAAGGATGCCACCCGTGAGCTGCTCGAGGAGTTCCGGCAGAAGGGTGCGCTGAGCGGGCCTGCGCCGGTCGTGTCGGATCCGGGCATCGCCGCGTATCTCGACCCCGCGGGACTGGGTGACACCCCGGTCACGGTCGAGGACAGCGTGCGAAAACTGATCGAGGTGATCGCGGCGGGGGACTATTTCGCGCTGTTGGCCTACCTTCCCCAGGAGCCGGAGATCGAATCGCGGCTGCAACGAATCCGCATCGCGATCCGCGACACGTTGGGCGTGGCCACCACGGTGGGGTTCGGGCCGCGATTCCTGCACTCGACCGGGCAATTGCACAAGGGCGGCCCGCCGAGCGGGGTCTTCTTGCAGCTCACCGCCGATCCGTCACGCGACCTGCCAATCCCCGGCTGGGCAGAGTCGTTCGGGACGCTGATCGCAGCGCAGGCGCTCGGCGACCTCACGTCGCTCCAGCGCAGGGGACGGCGTGCGCTGCGCCTGCATCTATCCGCATTGGACGAGGGACTTGCGCTGGTCGAACGGATGGTTGCCAGCGCGCTATCGACCGCGGTTCGCGACTGAGCCGACGAGACGGCCGTGGGCCGAGGAGAACAAAGGAGCCGAGCATGGACGTTGGGATCGCGGGGCTGGGGCGCATGGGCGCAGGCATGGCGCGACGGTTGGCACGGGGTGGGCACCAGGTGGTTGCCTGGAATCGCACCGCATCGGTGGCGGTCGAGGTCGCCGCTGAACCGGAGAACCAGGGCCGGATCACGGTGGCCGAGCCGCTGGCGACGATTGTGGAGCGCCTCGAGTCCCCTCGCTTCCTGATCATCAGCGTCCCTTCGGGTGATGCCACCGAGCAGATGATCGACCAGTTGATGGAGATCCTCTCGCCCGGCGACTGCATCGTGGACGCGGGCAACTCGAACTTCCACGACAGCCAGCGTCGCGCGGCAAAGCTCGAGGCGCGCGGCATCGACTGGCTCGACATGGGAGTCTCCGGCGGCGTCTGGGGCCTGACCGTGGGGTTCTGCGCAATGCTGGGCGGCAAGCGCGAGGTGTTCGAGCGCTTCGAGCCGGCGGTCAAGACCCTGGCGCCCGAGGGCGGCTACCTCTACTGCGGTCCGGCTGGGGCCGGTCACTACGTGAAGATGGTCCACAACGGGATCGAGTACGGGGTGATGCAGGCCTATGGCGAGGGGTTCGACATCCTCCACGCATCCGACTTTGACGTGGACCTGGCGTCGGTCGCCCGGATGTGGCAGAACGGCAGCGTCATCCGCTCCTGGCTTCTCGAGCTGGCGGGCGATGCGTTCGAGAAGGAGGGCAATGACCTGAGCGAGATCCAGGGCTGGGTCAACGACTCGGGCGAGGGTCGCTGGACGGTCTTCGACGCGATCGATCACGATGTGCCGGCGCCCATCATCACCCTCTCCCTGATCCAGCGTTTCCGCAGCCGTCGCGAGCCGGACAGTTACACCGACAAGGTGCTCGCCGCACTGCGCAACGAGTTCGGCGGGCACGCCATCAAGGCGGCCGGCGACGAGTCCTCCTAGTCCGATGAGCACCAGTGCACCGTCGGCTCCCTCCTCGCGGCGCGGCGACGTGCCTCCCGGGTCCAAGCGAAACCCGCTGCGTGAGGGCCTGCGCCACGAACGGATGCCCGAGCCGTGCACCATGGTCATCTGCGGCGCGACCGGCGATCTGACCGAGCGGAAGCTTGGCCCGGCCCTCTACAACCTCACGCTCGGCGGGTTCCTGCCACCGGAGTTCACGGTGGTCGGCTTCGCCCGTCGCGACCTGTCCGACGACGACTTCCGGGAGCATCTGCACGGTGGAATCGATCGGTACAGCCGGAACCGTCCGGCCAAGCCGTCGATCTGGGAATCGTTCGGCAACGCGATCGAATACCACCGAGGCGAGTTCAACGACCCCGACGCCTGGACGGAGCTTGGCAAGCGGCTGGATCGGATCGACCGCGACCGGGGGACGTCGGGCAATCGGCTCTTCTACCTGGCCGTCCCGCCGTCGCTCTATCCCGAGATCGTCCGTCAGCTCGGCAACGCTGGGTTGGCGCGGGACGACGAAGGTCGATCGGGAGGGCGCAGGGGCTGGACACGGGTGATCGTCGAAAAGCCGTTCGGCTCTGACCTCGAGACGGCGCGGCGCCTCAATCGCGAGCTCGGCGGGGTCTTCGAGGAGGAGCAGATCTACCGAATCGACCACTACCTCGGCAAGGAGACGGTGCAGAACCTGGCGGTCTTCCGCTTCGGGAACGGCCTCTTCGAACCGATCTGGAATCGCCGCTACATCGACAGCGTGCAGATCACCGTGGCCGAGACGGTCGGGGTGGAAGGACGCGGCGAGTTCTACGACCAGACCGGGGCGATGCGCGACATCGTGCAGAACCACGGCCTGCAGCTGCTCTCGATGTTCGCCATGGAACCTCCGGTCGAGTTCCGTGCCACCGACCTGCGTGACGAGAAGCTCAAGGTGCTGCGCGGGGTGAAGCCGATGTCGCCCGAGGAGGTGGTGGACCAGACGGTCCGTGGCCAGTACGTCTCGGGTTGGGTCGAGGGCCAGAAGGTGGCCTCCTACCGCGACGAGCCAGAGGTCGCGCCCGACTCGGAGATGGAGACCTATGCTGCGCTGCGGCTCGGGATCGACTCCTGGCGCTGGGCCGGTGTCCCCTTCTACATCCGCACCGGAAAGGCGCTGCCGACTCGCGTCACGGAGATCGCGGTCCAGTTCAAGCGGGCGCCGCTCGCCCTCTTTGCGCGGGCCGGGACCCCGGCCATCGATCCGAACACGCTCGCCATCCGCGTTCAACCCGACGAGGGCATCCTGCTCCGGTTCGGTGCGAAGGTACCCGGCCAGGGGCTGCAGATCCGAAACGTGAACATGGACTTCCGATACGGCTCGAGCTTTGCGGTGGACTCTCCCGACGCGTACGAGACCCTGCTCCTCGATTGCATGATCGGCGACGCCTCGCTCTTCACCCGCGGAGACGAGGTGGAGCGCGCGTGGGAGATCCTCGACCCGATCATCGAGGCGTGGCGCACAGGGACCGGCGGCGCGCTTCACTTCTACGGCGCGGGGAGCTGGGGACCGCCCGCGGCCGATGCGCTGCTGGAGCGCGACGACCGAAGCTGGCGCCGGCCGTGAACGAGGACGGGGCGGCGACGGTGGACGCCGACCGCGAGCTCGCCATCCATCGGCGCTTGATGCGCTTCGGGGAGGCGGAGTCGACGGTCGCGCCGGCATGGGTCGCCCGGGATACCTCGGTCCGGTCTGTGGAGAGGCATCTCAATGGCCTCTGGGCCATGTCAGACGAGTCGAGGGACGACCTCGTGACGGAGAAGGGGCTGCCGCACGCACGCGCCTCGGTCCTGAACCTGATCGCGACCGTTCCCGACCTCGACGGCGCGGGGCGCGTGGTGCGAACGATGCTAGAGCTTGGCGTGCGCCACCCATCGCGCGCCCTGGTCCTCGTCGCCGAGCCGAGTGCTCCAGCCGCGGGGATCGACGCTTCGGTGAGCGCCCATTGCCATCCGGCTGCCGTCGGCAGCGACCAGATCTGCTACGAGGAGGTGGTGCTCACGGTGCGGGGCGAGCCGGCCGAGCACCTCTCGGGGGTCGTGGCGCCGCTCCTCATCCATGACCTGCCGACCTTGGTCTGGTGGCCCGGCGACCCGCCCTTCTCGGATCCCACCTTCGACCAGATGGTCGACCTCTGCGATCGGCTCATCATCGACTCCGGGGACTTCAGCGACCTGGCGTTGGGCCTGCGACGGCTTGCCTCACTGCGACGCAGGAGTGGGATAGGCGACCTGTCGTGGCGCCGCCTCGGCTGGTGGCTCGAGCTGAGCGCTCAGTTCTTCGACGCGCCGCGCTTCCGCCGCTACCTGCCGAACCTCAACCGCCTTGCGATCCGGTATGCGGTCCCGTCGGCCGGGGCAGCGGCGCAGTCGGGACGGGCCCTGCTGGCGCAGCCGCTGCTGTACGCGGGATGGATCGCTTCACGCCTGGCCTGGAAGCGGCACGCGGCCGTGCAGGGCCTGCACGACGGTGCATTCCGGTTGCGGATGGAGGGTCGCTACGAGATGGTCGACCTGATGATCGAGCCGGTCCCCACCGACGCGCTGGCGGCCGGTGAGCTGATCTCTGTGCGCCTGAAGTCGCTGGGGGAGACCGGCGCGGCAGAGTTCATCATCGATCGCGACGGCGACGAGGCGACCGTGGCGAGCAACGCGGACGGGATGACCGCCCTGCTGCGGCGGGTCCACATGGAGCAGCCGACCGAGGCGGAACTGCTCGCGGGCAGCCTGGTCGCGGAGCGCCACGACGACGTCTACGAGACCTCGCTGCGAGCGGCGGCGATCATCCTCGCCTCAGCGGTGGAGGCCGAGGTCGCGTGACCCGCCGATTCGAGGTCCTGCCGGACGTGAATGCGGTGGCGGTCGCCAGCGCGGACCGACTGATCGCGGCGGGCCGCAACGCGATCAGGCGTCGCGGCCGGTTCATGCTCGCCCTCTCGGGCGGTTCGACACCGCTCGCAGTCTGTCCATACCTGGTCGTGCCCCCGCGCGTGAAGATGCTCGACTGGACGAAGGTGCAGTTCTTTTTCGGCGACGAGCGTGCGGTGCCTCCCGACGACGCTGCCTCGAACTACGACATTGCGCGGCGGGCGCTGCTCGACTACCTGCCCCGCGTTTCGATGGACCAGGTGCACCGGATGCACGCGGAGTCCTCCGACCTCGACCGGGCGGCCGTGGACTACGAGGCGGAGATGCGTCGCGTCTTCGGCGTCGACGACCCAGCCGGTTGGCCCCGGTTTGACCTCATCTGGCTCGGCATGGGTGCCGACGGGCACACCGCATCGCTCTTTCCCGGTTCGGAAGGGCTCGGGGAGCGGAAGCGCTGGGTGATCGCCAACTGGGCACCCGGTCGCTCCGTGTGGCGGCTGACCCTGACCCTCCCGGTGCTCAACGCGGCCCGCGAGGCCATGTTCGTGGCGACCGGGGCAGAGAAGGCGGAGGCGGTGGCCGCCATCCGTTTCGGGACAGCAGACCTGCCGGCCGCTCGCGTCCACGCTCGCCGCACCACCTGGTTGGTGGACCGGGCCGCGGCCGGTGCGCGACGCTAGGCTATCGGTATGGTTTGGGCATGGCTGATCGGCGGCGTCGGACTGGCAGCCGCCGCATACCTGGTCGGCTGGCCGGCCTGGATCGGGTACCGGTCGCGCGAGGCGCGCGACCTCAACGCGGAGCGCTATCTCGCCTGGCGCGGGCGCGCCGATCGTACCCGTGGCGGCTCGATGAGCGAAGGCATGACCGGGGTGGAGCGCCGCCGTCTGTGGATCGCGGCCGTGCTCGGTGTGGCCGCCGTCTTCTGCTTCGTCGGTTTTTTCACCTACGCATGACGATGCGGCGGGACGATGCGCGTTGAGCTGCTCTACTGGGAGGGCGATCCGCACTACATGACAACCCGGCAACGGCTCGTCGAGGTGCTGAGCGAGGACGCGTTCGAGACGCCGATCCAGATGATCGCCATTGGATCGATCGATGACGCGCAGCTGCTCGACTTCCCTGGGTCTCCGACAATCCGCCTGGATGGCGACGACATCCACCCGCAAGGGGCGGGCAAACCGGCACTCACGCTGCGCGCCTATCCGCCGGATGACGACCTGGCCGGAGGAGCCACGGAGGCGGTGCCGGGCAAGCGGCTGATCCGACGCGCCGTCGAGCGAGCTCGCGGCTGGGGCCACGGGCGGCATGGCTGAGATGCTCGCCCGACCGCTGCGCGCGCTCTTCCTCTGGCTGGCCCACCGGCGAGCCCTGGGCCGCCTGGCCATGCGCACTCCGATCCTGCGTCGGATGCCGCTTCGCTTCGTGGCTGGCACCATGCTGGACCAGGCCGTCGCAGCCGTTCGCACGCTGAACCAGGACGGCGCGAGCGCCACTCTGGATGTGCTCGGCGAGAGCGTGACCGATCGCGCCGCCGCCGACGCAGCGGCTGCCGCCTACGTTGCCACCATCGAGCGAATCGCTGCCGAGAGCCTGGACGCCAACGTGAGCGTCAAGCTGACCCAGATGGGGATGGACCTTGGGGTCGAAACCTGCTTTGCCGTGCTCCGACCCGTGGTCGAGGCGGGCCGGCGGCATGAAATCTTCGTCAGGATCGACATGGAATCGAGCGAGTACGTGGACGACACACTGACCGTCGTCCGCCGCCTTCGAGAGGACGGCTTCGACGTGGGCCCGGTCCTGCAGTCGTACCTGCATCGGTCGATGGCCGATGCGCAGGCGATGGCCGACGTCGGCCTCCGGGTGCGGGTCTGCAAGGGCGCCTACGCTGAACCGGAATCGATCGCATGGCACGATCGGGCCGAGATCAATCGGTCCTTTGTGGACATGTGCCGGGTGCTGCTCGAGGCCGACGCGTACCCGGCCGTTGCCACCCATGACCCCGAGATGATCGAGGCGGTCAGGGCGCTGATCGCCGCGAGCGATATCGGTTCGGACCGCTACGAGTTCCAGATGCTGTACGGGATCCGACGCGATCTGCAACGTCAGCTCATCGAGGAAGGACGGCAGCTGCGGGTCTACGTCCCGTTTGGACGCGAATGGTGGCCGTACTTCATGCGACGCCTCGCAGAGCGCCCGGCAAACGTGATGTTCGTGGTCCGAAGCCTCTTCGGCGAGGGGCGCTAGACCGTCGCGACAGCGCCGCCATCGTGGCCGCGGTAGACTCGGGGCAACCTCATGATCCCCAACCCGTGAGCGCCAGCAAGCGGCCGAGCACGTCGAGCCTGCGGCGCTTCATCTCCTCGCGACCGTTCGTCACCGTCGCAGAGCTGCGCCGGCGCTTCGGGCTGGACGAGCACGACGGCATGATCTGCCTGCACCGCGACGGAACCACGGCGTGGATCGGGCTTCCTGAACGCGAGGCGACCAAGCTCCAGGACCTGTGGGAGCGGGACGAGATCGGCGTGGAACTTTCCGTGGAGGTGCGCGCCCCGGTCGTCATCGGCGTCTACCCGATGCGGATCGCGCGGTACCTCGTGGAGATGGGTGCGAACGGGAACGGCCACCATCATGCTGGGGAGCGTCCGCACAACAACGGGTCGCGAGCGCCACGACCGATGGCCGGCGCCCCGGGATATGGGGCTCCGGCGGTGCCCGCCGCACCGCACGACGAATGATCGTCGTCCTCGCCCGCGATCTGATCATCGCCAGCCGGTTCGCCGAGGCCGCTGCTCGGGAACGGGTCACCATGCTGCGTATCGACCATCCGTCCGAGCTCCCCGAAACGGACCGTGTGCGTCGCCTCTTCGTTGACTGGGGCGCTCGCGAGCAGGATTGGGCAACCTCGATCCGCGCTTGGCTCGCCCGTGGGAGCGAGGCCCATCGGCCATCGGTCACCCTCTTTGGGCCACACACCGATCTCGCGGCACACGCGGACGCCCGGGCCGCTGGCTTGGGGCCGATGATGGCCCGGTCGCGACTGGTGCGCGAGTTATCTCAGCTGGTGGCCTGACGGCCGCGCGGCGCGAGGTCGCTGGGTCAGCGTGCGGCGCCGGAGCGCGTGCGGTCGCGGACCTCGCTCTTGTCCTGCACCGTGATCGGTTGCAGACGGCCCGCCGCAGCAGGGCGGCCCTGCAGCCCGATCCGCTCGCGGAGCAGCGTTCGCAGGACGCGCAGCCCGTCCCGGAATGCGTGGAGGTTCGACTCGCCGTATCGCCGCGGAGCCTCGTTGCTCGGCAGTTCGGCGATGCGCAGGTGGCGCCTGACGGCGCGAGTGACGATCTGTGTCTCGATCTCGAAGCCCTCAGCGTCCAGATCGAGGCTGTAGAGCGCCTGACGGCGGAATGCACAGTACCCGTAGCAGAGCTCGGAGAACGACGTCCCATAGATCAGGTTGGCGAGGTCGAGCAGGCGCGCGTTGCCGAAGCTGCGCAGCCAGGTCATGTCGGTCGTCCCACCGCCGGGCAGGAATCTCGAACCTTTCACGAAGTCGTATCCCTCATCGAGCAACTCGACGAACGAGACGATCTCAGCGGGATCCATGCTCCCGTCGGCGTCGAGCATGACGACGTAATCGCCGCGAGCCGCTTCGAAGCCGGCGCGCAGCGCCGTGCCCTTCCCCGGCCGCATCTCGTGGACGACGACGACGTCCGGCGAGATCATCTTTGCGACCTCGAGCGTCCCATCGTTCGAGAGCCCGTCAACTACGATCACCTCGTCGACGAACGACGGGATGCGTTCGAGGACCCACGCGATATTCCGCGCCTCGTTCTTGGCCGGAATGACCACGCTGACGGACTTGCCCCATCCGCTGGTGGTCGACTTCGGGGTAACCTTAAGCTGGGCAGATGGCATTGGGACTCCCCGTGAGAATTGCCGGATGATTGCGTGCCGCAATAGGCGTGCGGCCGTTGGTACGGGCTTCGCCTAGTACTATCGAACTATTGGGCGGATTGTGTGGGACAGGAGTAGCCGTGTCCAGTGAATGGGGGGCAGATGGGTCGGAATCCGTTGCATCGGGTCACCGGATCAGCCCGCCACGCCGTGACAAGCGGCGAGAAACCTCGTAAGACTTAGCGCCCGTGTCCACTTCCGTAACGCGCCGCAAGCTTCAAGACCCGCGTGTCGTCCGCCGATTGGCGGCCGCGCTGCTCGCGGGTGCCACGCTTACCGAGGCGCTGAGTCGCATCGGCGTTTCCCGATCGACCTTCTATCGAGAGCTGCGGCGGTCGCCGGATCTCCGCGCCCTCTCGATCAACGACAAGCCGCCAACCGCGCAGACTCCGCCGAAGGACTCGCCCACTGCGGCGAAGCGCAAGGCCGCGCGCAAGCCGGCCGTGGAACCTCCGGCTGCCTCCCGCGGGCACCAGGCACGCGCCAAGCATGCCGCGCGGGCAGCGCAACCGGTCGCGGCGCCGAAGCGCAAGACCAAGCGCCAGCCAGGCGCACGCGCCGCATCAACGGCCGACAGGATTGCCCCGCCGCGGAAGCGCAAGAGCGCGTCGCCGCCGGCCGACCCCCAGAGGCCGGCACCGAAGGCAAAGCGGCGTGCGGGTGCCCGGCCCCGGACGACGCCCGCGGCGACGGCGCCCGCGACCCAGCCTCCGATTGCGGCGGCGGCTGCCACTGCCGAACCAGCGGATCTCGGTCAGCCGCCGCACGCCGAGGTCGGGGTGGAGCCAACCGTCCACCCACCAACTCGTCTGTCCACCCTCGTGCGCAATCCCTACACGATCACTGGCCCGATCCGTGATCGTGCCGGCGCCGCCATCGCCATCGCCCGTGGGCGCGCCGCACGAAGGCCTCGCCCGTGGGCAGCGCCGTCGAGCGGAGACTGGATGCCTCCGGCCGCGGTGCTCGGTCTGCAGCTGATCGTGGCGATCGCCGTGGGCGCACATCCGCTGGTGCTGCTCCTGATCGCGCTCTCGACGTTCGGGGTCCTCGTGGCCGTCCGGCGGGCGCGTCAGCTGGCACCGAAGACGGTACCGGAGGAAGACGTTCGCTTCACCTCCCGGGTGGTCGGCCCGGTCGTGCTGGATGCAGGGGCCAACGGAGATGCTCAGGATCCGGTGGCTGGCGAGCGCCGGTCCATGGATCTTCGCTGGGTTGCTGCGACCATCCTTCCCGCGGGATCGTCGCCTGACGACCCGACTCCCCCGCGCACCCACGGCTGAGCGCCGGTGTCCGGCAGTGTGCTTTCCGCCGTTGATCCGATGGTGCGTCCGTGAGCCCGGGTCTGCCGTGGTCCGACGACCGGCTGTCTGCGACCGACGTCTCGGTCGTGGTGTGTGCCTACACCCTCGAGCGCTGGGATGACATCCTCCGAGCCGTGAGCTCGCTCTGGGCGCAGTCGCCAGAGATTCGGGAACTGATCCTGGTCTCCGACCACAACGATGAGCTTCGGCGGCGCGCGGAGTCCGACCTGGCGGGCGTGCATGTCCTCGAGAACACGGACGTTCGAGGGCTGAGCGGAGCGCGGAACACCGGTCTCCGCGCCGCATCGGGACAGATCGTGGCGTTCCTTGACGACGACGCGGCGGCAGAGGAGAACTGGGCCAGCGAACTTGCCGCCGGCTATGCCGATGCGTCGGTGATCGGGGTCGGTGGGGTGAGTGAGCCCGCGTGGGTCGTCGGTCGTCCCGCGTGGTTTCCCCCGGAGTTCGACTGGGTCATCGGCTGCAGTTACCGTGGTCTTCCCACGCAGACGGCCCCTGTCCGCAACATGATTGGATCCAACATGAGCTTCCGACGAGCGGTCTTCGCGGAGATCGGCGGCTTCGACCCGAGCGTCGGGCGCGTCGGCGCGAACCCGGTCGGCTGTGAAGAGACGGAGCTGTGCATCCGGGCAAGCTCGCGCTGGCCCACCACCCGCATCGTCCACGAGCCGCGCGCCAGGGTGCGCCATACGGTTCCTGCAGGTCGTGGCACATGGCGATACTTCCGGTCGCGATGCTTCGCCGAAGGTCGTTCCAAGGCCCAGGTGACGCGCCTGAGTGGGGCGGGAGCCGGCCTCGCTTCAGAGCGGCGCTACACGGCGCGCGTGCTGCCCGGCGGTGTCCTGACGCGAATGGGCGAGGCCGTCAGGTTGCGGCGTACCGGCCCGCTTCGGGCCGCAGCGGCAATCATGGGCGGCTTTGGCTACACCGTGGCTGGCTACCTGGTTGGCATGCTGCTGGACAGCCGGCGGCATGCGGCCGCTGCCGCGACAGAGACGGCGGGCGATCGAGAGGGAATGGGCAGGTGACGGTGCGGACCGGCGAGGGCCAGGCGCGTCACGACGTTGCCGGGGACGACCTGGGCGACGTGACCGTGGTCGTCCCGGTGCGAAACGCGGAGCCGTTCATCGAGGACTGCCTGTCAGCGATCGTCGCCTCGTCGCCTTCCGCGCTGATCGTGGTCGACGGGCTCTCGACGGACGGTACGGTCGAGATTGCGAGGAGATTCGGCGCCGTTGTGCTGAGCGACGAGGGTCGGGGCGTTGCGGCGGCGCGCCTGATCGGCGCGGAGCACGCGCAGACGCCGTGGATCGCGCTCATCGATGTCGATGTGCTGCTTCACGCAGGCGCCCTGCACGCACTCCTCCACGAGGCCAATCAGGGTGGCTATGTCGCGCTGCAGGCCGGCCTCGAGAGCACGTCCAGCGACGGCTACTGGGGGCGCGCGCTCGTCCACCACCATCGGTCAGGGATCAGCAAGAACTGGTTTGGCCTCGTTGCGACCCTGTTCGATCGCGCCACCTTCCTGCAGTACGGCCTCGATCGCGCATTTCTGTCCGGCGAGGATATCGAGATGAGGTGGCGGTTGGAGCGCGCTGGCCTGCGCATCGGGGTCTCGGAGCGCACGGTCGTGGAACACCGATTCGGCGACACATTCGAGTTTGCGAAGGGACAGTTCCTCGCGGATGGCGGCGGCCTGGCGCGGATGGTGGTCAAGCACGGCTTGCGTGCCATGCCATTGCTCGGTCTGCCCCTCGCGGCTGCTCTGCGGGGTATGGGCCTGAGCCTGCTGCGACGCCAGCCGCAGTGGATCCCGTACTACGCGACCTTTGCCGCGCTGAACTGGTATGCGACCGCGCGACAGCTGATCCGCGAGGCTCGTCACCGCGACGGCCGTCCGTGAGGCCGACCGGTCTGTCACGCCTGCCGCAGATGGCCCGGCAAGAGGTGGCCGGCATCAATGTCGCGGCATTCGGCAGCTCCATTGGCCTCATCGCCGGCAGGGTCGCCTCGATGGCGCTTGGCTTCCTTGCCTGGCTCGTGGCGGCGCGGCTGTTCAGTCCGGCCGAGGTCGGCCTGGCTTCGGGGGCGGTCGCCGCGATGATGCTCTGCGTCCAGATCGCAATGGTCGGAATCGGCTCGGCGGTGATCGCTCTCTTTCCGCGCCATCGGGAGGACCCGGCCACGCTCCTCAACAGTTCATTTGTCAGTGTCACGCTGGTGGCCCTGGTCACCAGCGTCGCCTTCCTGGTGCTGGCCGGAGGTGCCTTCCGCGAGCTGAACGTGGTGGCCACGATCCCGTTCCTGGCAGTCATCTTCGTGGCGATGACGATCTTCGGCTCGATCAACGTCCTGCTCGACAACGTGTCGGTGGCGCAGCGGCGCGGCGACCAGGTGCTGAGCCGGAACATCGCCTTTGGCCTTGTCACCATCGCGATCCCACTGGCATTCGCCTCGATCTTCGTCGGTTACGGCGCCTGGCTCGTCCTCACGGCGTGGGCGACGGCCGGATTGGTCGCCTGTGGCATCGGTGCGGTGCAGCTGCGGCGCATCCTCGTCGATTACCGCTTCACGCCGCGGTTGGACCTCCGTCTCGTCCGTCGGCTCGTGGGTGTGGGCATCCCGAACTGGGCACTGACGATGACGGAGCGCGGCCCAGCGTTGGTGATGCCGGTCCTCGTCACGGAGCTCATCTCCCCGACAACCAACGCGTTCTGGTATGCCGCCTGGATGATGGCGTGGGTGGTCATGATCATCCCCATCTCGGTGGGGCAGACCCTCTTTGCCGAAGCCGCGCGAGAGCCGGAGCACGTCGCACAGGCGACGCGCCATGGCCTGCTCACCTCCCTCGGGATCGGGTT
>Ga0102953_1001893_pt1 | contig 12986 bp, 14 predicted proteins | sample SalPon2A_C_D2_MG_FD_78509 | JGI IMG/M metagenome (GOLD analysis project Ga0102953, IMG submission 78509) | Soil microbial communities from South San Francisco under conditions of wetland restoration - Salt Pond MetaG R2A_C_D2_MG | ecosystem: Environmental > Terrestrial > Soil > Wetlands | place... | reverse complement strand
TATTCTGTTATAGAAATCAAGACTAACAGATATATATCAATGTTAGTTGTTTAATGCAATTGGTTGGAATATGTTAGAATTTTTTAAAGATTTGATTCAATTTGTTAACAACCCATCCAAAATATATACACGATTTTCTATCTTGCGGTCAGGAAAAAACTAAGTCAAAATAAAATTACAGGTTAAAATACGTTTTATATGAATCCACAGGCGGAAGAACTAAACAGCATTATCAAGGAAAAAAGTAAAGTAGTTTTTGAACTGCTTTCTGAAAGAGGGAAAAACATTTTTTTTCCGAAAAAGGGAATATTAGGACAAACAGCAGAAGCCAAGGGAACAAAAATAAATGCAACCATTGGCGCAGCTATTGAAGACGACGGAACACCCATGCGACTGGAAACTATTGCATCGAAGATTGGTCTCGATCCTTCGCTGGTTTTTCCATACGCTCCCAGCTTTGGCCGTCCCGATATTCGGGCCAAATGGAAAAGCATGATTTACGAAAAAAATCCATCGCTGAAAGGTGTTGAATTAAGTTTACCGGTAGTTACCAACGCTTTAACTCACGGAGTGAGCATGGCCGGATATATGTTCCTCGATGCCGGCGATGAAGTAATTGTTCCCAATCTTTTCTGGGGAAATTACAATTTAATGCTCAACAACGCATACGGGGCCAACTTGGTTAAATTCAATCTTTTTAAAGGCGGGAGATTTGATTTGGAAGCATTTGAAACCAAATTAAATGAAGGTAAGATTGGGAAAAAAGTGATCATACTAAATTTCCCAAATAATCCTTCTGGTTACACACCAACCATTGAGGAGTATAATTCCATTATTGGAATTATCAAAAAGGCAGCAGACAAAGGAAACAAGATTGTAATTTTCTCTGACGATGCCTACTTTGGGTTGGTTTATGAAGAAGGTATAGAACAAGAAAGTATTTTTTGCCCGTTGAGTCAGTTGCACGAAAATGTGCTGGCCGTAAAAATAGACGGGGCAACCAAAGAAGATTATGTGTGGGGGTTTCGTGTGGGATTTGTTACCTACGGTATAAAAGGTGGTGATGCGGCGTTATACGGAGCTCTCGAATCAAAAACGGCAGGAGCCATCCGCGGGAGTATTTCGAATGCAGCAAATATATCTCAGTCGTTGTTGCTGGCTGCATTTAACAGTGCTGAATATGCTGACCAAAAAGTAGCGAAGTACAATATCATGAAAAAAAGATACGATGCTGTAAAAGCTTCGCTGTCCGGCGAAAAATACAAGGAATATTTTACAGCCATTCCTTATAACTCAGGATACTTTATGTGTATTCAACTGGCCGAAGGGCTGGAAGGCGAAAAAATACGAAAATTACTTATCGATAAATACAGCATTGGAGTTATCAGTCTGAACAATGTATTGCGCATTGCTTATTCGGCAGTAGCTGCCAACGATGTTTCTGAAATGTTCGAAGGTATATATAACGCCTGTAAAGAAAGTAAATAGCTATAACTTTTAACACATTAAAAAAACGCTTCAAAAATTTTGAAGCGTTTTTTTAATGTACAGTGTAAAATATTCTTATTCAAATAAATTTTCATCCCTGATTATCATCAAAATAGCTGAATGCGGGAGAATAATGTATTTTTCATTATTGAATTCAATTTCATACCCGCTTTTATTCAGGTAAACAGCCAGGTCGCCAATGTGCGATTGCAGTGGCACATATTTAATGTCTTCCCTGTTTTCTTTCCAGGATTCATCTTCTTCAGCCACTGCGGGAATGGGATAACCCGGACCTACTTTCACAATGTAACCGCTGTGAATTGTTTCATTTTCCTGAACTGTTGGCGGCAGGTATAAACCTGTTTTGGTTTTGCTGGATGGATTTTTCGGTTTTACCAAAACCCGGTCACCAACCATGATAAACTTTTCCAGATCTTTCTCTTCAATTACAAGTGACATCTTTAATTCTATTTTAGGTTGCAAAGATAGAATATTCTATTTTATTCCCCGCTCTGCATCTAAATCCGTACATTTTTTACGACCGGAAGATTAAAAAGATACTACAAAAACCAAAAGGTTATTTTAGTAAAACAAATTTTTAAATAACATTTAATCCAAAACTATTCAACCTAAAATTATGCAAACAAAACTTCTGGTGATATTTTTTTCTTTCTTTTGCAGTTTATCAGTCATAACACAGAATCGCATTAAGAACACAAGGCCAGGTTACGGGTATGCAGGAATTCCTGATCCGAACCGTGATGATTTGGCACCAGGTAACGCTGGCATTTACCTTTGTAATCTGCAATCGGGTGAAAAAAAATTAATCATCACTTACAAACAAATGCAAGAGCAGCCATTGATGGCCGATGAAGCTGCAAACCAGGACAGGGCAACTCAAAAAAACTGGTTCAACCATTTACTGTTTAATACCGACGGCAGCCGATTTATATTTCTGCACCGGTGAAAAGCCAAATCGAAAAAAGATGTAGGTGGCTTTGCTACCTTAATGTACACCTCCAATCTGGAAGGAAAAAATATCCGGCTGGTAGATCCGTCAAATTACACTTCGCATTTTATTTGGTGCGACAAAAATCATATTACTGCGTGGACCCGACAACCCTCGCACGGTAATGGCTTTTATGTGTTTACCTACGGAAAACCGGAGGAAACTTATATGCTGAACCAGGAAAAAATTCCGTTAGGCGATTTTTACCTTGCACCGGAATACAGGGGTGAATGATGCTGCGACACCCATTCGAGTTCGAGTCGAGAGAGAAAGTTGGTTTGTATCGATTGCCCAACGGCAACCAGTGGCCGGCAACTGGTTTTACTTGATATTTCAGACATTGTGGAATAAAAAACATTTTTATCTCTTAACTTGGTTTTCATTTAATGATTTTGTAACTTGTCTTACGTCAATTCATTACAAATCATTAAATCGAGAAAATTATGTTATCAAATGAACAAGTAACCTTCATTGCTGAAAAAATCAATGAAAAAGTAGACCTGCCTGTATTAGGCGAAAAAGCTGAATTTGCCATTATTAAAAAAGCCGTTAAAAAGGTGCTCAAACTTTTAGAAGATGAAATTCCGGAAGAATATCTTGACTTTTTACAAGATACAGCCAAAGGTTTCGACCCGGAACAAGGTACAAACATCCAGTTAATAAAAGACAACATTGTGGAATTTGTAAATAAAAAAGTGGACATTCCTCTTTTAGGCGAAGACACCGAAAAAGAAGTTTTCAGTGTAGCTGTTGATGTATTGATCGATGCTATGACTAAAAACAAAAGATTGGGAAAATAAGTCAGAAAAGCAATCAAAAAAACAAAAAAACAGGATCTGTGAAAAAATTTTCACAGATTTTTTTTGCCCTATTTTCATATATTTCCTATTAAAAAGCCATTTTGTGCAAATTCTTTTAATAAAAATATAATTTTTTTGATACACAAAATACTAATAAACAGGTAATTAAAATTAATTCATAAAATATTTTAAATTATTTTAGTACTATGTATTGCATGGTATTATTTTTTATTTATATATTTGCAATACAAACAACATGGTTAAGAAGAGTACATTTTTTAAAAAAGTTCTATAATTAATGTAACGAAATAAAAAAACAAGCGTCTTAAAATTGAAAACAAAAAACAAAAAAACAGAAAAACAAGCAGGAGGATTAAGTCATGAAAACAAAAAACAATGTTCAGAAAGCAATTTTTAAATCACTGGCCGTAGTGATAAGTTTGGTCCTGATTAGTTTCACTGTAAATGCTCAGGGTTTCTGGAAAGCATTATTGGAAAACAACAGCTTTAACGAAATTGCAATGTTCATGGTAGAAACAAGAAATGAGGCGAATGCAAATGCCACAGCCAAATCGACTGATGCAAATACATTTGCCGCCTACATGGAAACTGAAACTGAAGAAACGTTAGAACTGGAAGACTGGATGACTAATGACAATTATTTTATGCCGGCAACCATTTCAATGGAAGAAGAAACAGAAAGCCCAATGGAATTGAAAAGCTGGATGACAAGTGACAGTTACTTTGGTTCTTTCAGCAACATGTTTGAAGTTGAAACAGAACAACCACTGGAACTGGAAAGCTGGATGACAAATGAAAACTACTTCAGTTCAAGCACCGTCAAATTTGAAAACGAAACAGAATGTCCGCTAAATTTGGAAAACTGGATGGTAGAAGACAAGTACTGGAACAGGTAACAAAAAACAAAAAGTCGAATTAAATGCGTCGGTTGGATCATCAGCCGGCGTTTTTTATGTTACAGGGTATTCATCGTGCACATCGGTGAGCACTTCGTAACCGGTTTCGGTAACCAAAATGGTGTGTTCGAATTGTGCCGACAACCGATTATCAACAGTGCGGGCGGTCCACCCGTCACTATTATCGACATTGGTTGAAGGTTTTCCCTGGTTAATCATTGGTTCGATAGTAAAAGTCATTCCGGATTTCATTTTAGAACCTGAGTTTCTTCGCGCTGTGTGATCTACCTGTGGTGCTTCATGAAACTTCAATCCCACCCCATGACCGCAAAATTCATAAACCACACTATAACCTTTGGCGCGTGCATAACGGCTGATAACATATCCAATATTTCCAAAGTGGTTCCCGGGTTTTACCTGTTGAATTCCAAGATCCAAACAGTGTTTTGTAACATCAATCAGATTTTCAGCACCTGGTGAGATTTTCCCAACCGTAAACATTCGGGAAGTATCGCCGTAATAACCATCCAAAATAGTTGTAATGTCTATATTCAAAATATCGCCTTCCTTAAGAATGGTTTTTTCGGAAGGAATTCCATGGCAAACTACTTCATTCAGCGAAATACATGAGGATTTGGGATATCCGTTGTATCCTTTTGTGGCCGGAATCGCGCCATGTGAAACAATAAATTCCTCTATCTTATTATCAATAAACCCGGTGGAAACCCCTGCTTCAACAAATTGTTTAGCAAAATCAAGCGCTCGTGCTGCCAACCGGCTGCTTTTTCGTATACCTTCAATCTGTTCCTGTGTTTTAATAATTATTCCACCCATGGTTGATTAATTTTGCACAAAATTGGTTATTTCGATCTGTATTTCAAAACCGAACAATAAATTTGCAGAAAAGTTTAAAGAAAGTTGGGAGACGGAAGTCGGAAGACAGAAGTTAACGATAAATAAAGTGTCGGTTTTGGAAGACACAGTGAAAATCCGGAATTATGAAACACAAACAACACCTGACAACAAAATCATATTTTATCAACTTGTTTGGAAAACTTTCAACTTCGTATCTATTTTACCAAATGCAGGACATTGCCTGGGAGCATGCCAGCATTCTGGGCTTTGGTTACGAACACCTGAAAAAAGATCAGCAATTCTGGGTGCTTTCCCGGTTACTGGTAAAAATAGACCGGCGTCCGGAATGGGGGGAAAACTTTACGTTGGAAACGTGGTCGCGCGGGACAGATGGCTTTTTTGGTTACCGTGATTTTAATTTTGTCGACAAAACGGGTAAAAATATCATTCAGGCCACCAGCAGCTGGCTGGTACTCGATTTGAAATCGAGACGTATCGTGCGGCTTTCAGAATTTAACAACTTCCCGAAATATGAAGAAAGTGTATTTGGTGCAAATGCCGAAAAAGTTAAGCAGCCCAAAACAGAAGAAAAGTTGCAATTTACTCCGGTACTTTTTAACGAAATAGACATAAACCAGCACTTTAACAGTGGCAGGTACCTCGAACGGATTATCGATAACTACAGTTTTGATTTTCACGAAAAATATGAACTGGCCGAATTTGAAATAAATTTTATGAAGGAAGGTTTGCCCACCGACCAGTTGGCGGTAAAAAAACAATTAATAGATGAATTCAATCATTTATGCAGTGTAGTGCGCGAAAACGATGGTGTGGAATTGATTCGTGCCCGGTTGGTCTGGCGGAAACGATAATCACAACCGACCGTCATTTTCCCGGAAGCGGGAATCTTTTCAAATTCTCAGCCTACATTTTCAAACAAATGTATTATTTTCTTCAGCTTTTCTTTCAGCGGTAAATGACCGTCAATCCAGTGAATTTTTGTTCCTCGTTTTTCCATCCCCCTAAACCAGGTCATCTGGCGTTTGGCAAACTGATGAATGGCAATTTCCAGCCGGTCAAACATTTCCTGATACGACAATTTCCCGGTTAAATATAACGTCAGATATTTGTACTCGAGACCGTAATAAATGAGTTGCTCAGGTGTAAGTCCGTTGTTGAGCAGGCGCTGTACTTCATCCAGCATTCCGTTTTCCAGCCGCTGTTTCAGACGCAAAGTAATTCGGTGGCGACGGATGTCCCTGTCAAATTTCACCCCGATATTAAGGCTGTGAATATCAGGAAAAGAAGTATCGATTTGCGGATGATCCCGGTAGTAAACCTCAATTTCAATGGCACGGATAGCGCGTCGGTCGGTTTCTACATCAGTTGTATTGTGAAGTTCTGGTTTCAGCTTTTTTAAATAATCGGTGAGTTCTTCAAGCGTTTTACCTTCCAGTTCTTTTCTCAACTCTTTATTTGGCGGCACCTGAATGAGTTTGTAATTTTTAAGCACTGCCTCCAGGTACAAGCCACTGCCTCCGCACAAAACCGGAAATTTATTCCGATTTTGAATTTCCTCAAAAGTACGAACAAAATCAGCCTGAAACCGGTAAACATTGTAGTGAAAGCCGGCATCTTCAATATCAACCAAATGCGACGGAATTTCTACTCCGCTTACAAAATAATCTCCATAATCTTTACCGGTCCCCAAATCCATTCCACGGTATACCTGCCTTGAATCTGCTGAAATAATTTCACCATTCATCCGTGCCGCCAGGTGTGCTGCCAGTGTTGTTTTTCCGGTTGCGGTTGGGCCTAAAACAGTGATTAAATTGTATTTTAAGTTTTCTGTAACCATAGCTAAATTCATTGGTTACAAAGCTAAAAATTATTGATAGTTCTTTTCATGCAAGACTAGGATTACTGCGTTTAAAAAAGTTTTTATACTTTCTAAAATTATTCAATAATTTAAAATTTTTAGTTAACTCAATAAATGAATCCTTTATATTTGATCAGATATTTCATTTAAAAATGAAATTATGATAAAAGAAGCATGTGTTGAAACATTTGAAGAAGCAGCTTTGGCTGAACAACGAGGAGCCAATCGCATTGAATTGTGTTCAGCTTTGCATTTAGATGGATTAACACCGTCGGTTGAGCTGATGCAAAAAGCATGTGGTAGCTTGAAAATTCCGGTGATGGTTATGATTCGACCCAAAGCTGGTAATTTTGTTTATGATGAAAATGACATCCTTCAAATGGAATCAGAAATTGATCAGGCCAAAAAAGCAGGTTCCGCCGGTGTGGTTTTTGGATTATTAACGACTGAAAACAAAATTGATGAAGCAAACACACGCCGCCTTGCAGAATATGCCCGGCCGCTGCCTGTAACGTTTCACAAGGCAATCGATGAGTTGGAAAACCAGGTTGAAGCAGTGCGTATTCTAAAAAAAATAAAAGGAATTAAACGAATATTAACTTCAGGAGGTAAATCAACAGCACTGGAAGGATGGGCCACCATCCGTGAAATGATAAAAACAGCCGGCGAAAATATTGCCATTCTGGTAGCCGGAAAAGTGTTAAATTCGAATCTGGATGAAATTCAAAAAGTCACCGGTGCAATAGAATTTCATGGAAGAAGAATTGTGGGAGAGTTGAAAAGTGAGCAATGATCAGTCACAATATATAGTGTCAATTCGTAGAAATAATAAAATATAAATTCCATATTAAAATGAAAAAACTTATTACAATCATTCCCTTACTTTTTGTACTGCTGGCCGGCGCACAATACGAACACGAAGTAACACCTTACACCTGGCCCACCGACGAAAAAGTGCTGCAAAAACTGGAAGAATGGCAGGATCTGAAATTCGGATTGCTAATGCACTGGGGCACTTACAGCCAGTGGGGCATTGTTGAGTCGTGGTCGATTTGCCCGGAAGATTACGGTTGGTGCCGGCGCACAAAAGGATCGAATCCCGACGACTATTTCACCTACAAAAAAGAATATGAAAACCTGAAACTATCATTCAATCCTGTTGATTTTGATCCCAGTCGCTGGGCAAAAGCAGCCAAAGATGCCGGTATGAAATACGTGGTTTTCACCACCAAACACCATGATGGTTTTTGTATGTTCGATTCAAAATACACCGATTATAAAGTCACTTCGAAAGAGTGTCCATTTAGCACAAACCCGAAAGCAAACATTGCCAAAGAAATTTTTGATGCATTCAGGGCTGAAGGCTTGTGGGCAGGTGCCTATTTCTCAAAACCCGACTGGCACAGCCCGTATTACTGGGACCCAAAATTTCCCCCGTTCGACCGGAATGTAAATTATGATCCAAATTTGTACCCTGAAAAATGGGAAAAGTTTGTGGAATACACCCAAAATCAGATAATGGAGCTGATGACCGATTACGGCAAAATAGATATTCTCTGGCTCGACGGTGGCTGGGTGGCTAAAAAGCCGGCATCGATGTTTGAAAATGCGTATGCTGCTAAACTGAAAGGAACTTCAACCGGATTTATTAAAAACCGTACAGTAAGCCAGGATATACGTATGGATGAAATTGCAGCCAAAGCCCGCGAAAAACAACCTGGATTAATTGTAGTTGATCGTGCTGTTACCGGCCCCAACCAAAATTATCTGACACCCGAAAACCGTGTGCCTGAAACTCAACTTCCCTACCCCTGGGAATCGTGTATTATTGCCGGCGGTGGCTGGTCGTGGGTGCCCGATGCCAAATTTATGTCGCCCAAACAAGCCATACACATGCTGGTTGATATTGTAGCAAAAGGTGGAAATCTTTTGTACAATATCGGTCCCGGCCCGGATGGGAAATGGCCGGAGGCTGCCTATAAACTGCTGGAAGAAATGGGAAAATGGATTCACGTAAACGGCGAAGCCATTTATTCCACCCGCGCCATCGCTCCGTTTAAAACCGATAATATTTGTCTAACCCAAAAGAAAGACACCAAAGCCGTTTATGCCATTTACCTGGAACAGAAAGATGGAAGTGGCCTGCCGGAATCTTTTGAAGCAAAAGGTGTGTTTGCAGCCAAAAATGCCAAATTGAATATGCTGGGAACCAAAGGAATCCTGAAATGGCAGAATACTTCGGAAGGTGTAAAAATATTTATCCCTTCGAAAATCAGAAGCAACCTACCGTGTGGATTAGCCTGGGCAATTAAAATATCAGAAGTAAAATAAAATGAATTTCGATGTATTTTTCAGAAATTTTAATTAAAAAATTTTCTGATAATATGGCATTTGCGGTACCCAAAACCAAAATATCAGCAAAACAAAGAAAACGACTCCGAAAAAAGAAAATAAAAATAAAAGCAGCCCTAATCATTTTAATAATGATTTCAGCGGTGATTTTATATTATCCTGTAAAACGTAAAATTGAACGCGTACTTCATCCGGCACCAATTGGAACAGTAAAAGTCGACTGGTACAAAGACCTTAATCCGATTCATTTAAAATATGCCAGAAGAAATGGTGTTTCACCCTTTAAAACCAATAACGATTTTGCTGAAAAAATTGATGAATTGCAGAAAGAAAAAAAGCTGGTAGAAATTTCAGATAATAGATATTACCGTGTTTGTCATTTAACTTATTCCCATGCATTTTTGACTCCCGCTGCAAAAGCATTTCTGAATGATTTAGGCAAGAAATTTCGGGAAAAACTGGATGAAAAAAATAAACCGGATTATTATTTTCAAATTAGTTCGTTGCTTCGCACACGCGAAAATCAAAAGAAATTAAGTCGTATTAACGGTAATGCATCACCAAATTCATCTCATCTTTTTGGAACCACTTTCGACATTCCATATTTTACGGTTATAAAAAGAACATTCCTTTGGAATGAAGCTGAAGTGACCGACGGAACAGCATCCAAATTACTATCAGAGGCAATTGGTGAATTACGCAAAGAAGGTCGTTGTGTTGTTGTTACTGAAAGAAAAGAAAGGTGTTTCCACATTACCGTAAAAAAATAGCGAAATCAGGCATTATAATTTACTTTCCCCCTGTTTTAACGAAGGCGGAATCAAATCATCGGGGACAACATAATCGAAACGAAATGTCGGTTCAGGTCGCCCGGGACTCAAACACCTCCAGGCTACAATTTCCATTTCCAAATGATTTTTTGTTTCTGTTTCCAACCTTTCTTTCACCATTTTTTCCAGTTCTTCAGGAGTTGTTTCCACACGGGCATTCAATGTTAAACGGGCTTCTTCAGATATACCAGCCGCACCCCGAATTTGTATAGTATCAGCTTTCCCGGTAAAATTTCCGGTGAGGTATTTTTCATTTGATTCCAGCAAAATCTTTACATGTCCAATCGCTGCATTTTTATGCTCAAAATCATAGGCCAATCCATTAAGTAGTTTTTCAGCAAAAACATCCCAGTTGGTTTCTTTTCCGGTTAATTGAATGGTAGCATTCAACCAGCCAAGTACAGCTTCACCTTCAGCATACACATCGTAATCAACCTCCACCAGCTTTTTACCGGCGTCGGTTCTTTGCATTACTTCTTCCAGCCACTCATCAATTCCGTTCCCGGTTTTGGCGCTAATTTGCATCACATCTGCATCCGGATAGGCAACCTTTACTTTCTCTGTTAAAAGAGCCAAATCGCCGGCTTTCCCCTGGTCGGATTTACTGATTAAAATAATATCGCTCTCTTCCAGTTGTTTCCGGTAAATGTATGCAGCACTCGGATGCAACCCGGCAGTTCCGCCATTCAGAATGTCGGCCAGTCGCGCAGTATCGGCCAGAACAGTAAGCGGACTAACCACCAGTTCATCTTTGAAATTGTTTTTCAGCGGTTGCAAAATAGTAGCCGAAAGGTCGGTGCAACTTCCCACGGGCTCGGCCACAATTACTTCGGCTTCGGAAGCTTTTTTTACCTGGTGCACGGCATCAATCAAACCATTAAAATTGCAGCAGAAACAACTGCCACTCACTTCGGCAACTTCCAAATTGTGATGTAAAAGGAAAGCTGTATCCACCAATTCGGGTGCCTGGTCGTTGGTAATTAAACCCGTGCGCTTCCCCTGTTTCATAATCCGCGAAGCAGCCTCCCACAACAATGTGGTTTTTCCTGCTCCCAAAAATCCTCCTACCAATATTAACCGGGTTGTATTCATATTCTGTTTTATTTAGTCTGCCTTGTACGCCTGAAAAAATGTTTCGAATCGCCCCAGGTGCTGTAACCTACTCCGAATCCAGATAAACGAATCGATTCTTCGAGTTGCCGAATTTGCTGCTCTGTTCCTTCTTCGGAAAACGGTTTGTCCTCATACAGATTATATTCTTTCCGGTATTTGGAAGGAGTTAAATTGGGCATTATTACGTTGGCTCCAACGGCCAGTGCTTTTTCGCGACCCTGCGGATCGATGGCCTGCAAAGCGGTGGCTGCGGCAATATTTATATCGGGCATAAGCAGGCGCAACGCAGCTATCATATTCAAAGCCAGCTCAAACCGTTCCTGTTTTGTTTTCAGCAAATGACGGTACTGATACAGCGGCGTATCTTCATGTTCAATGTATGGCCCCATTCCACACATGTCGATATCAATTGATTTAAAGAACAGCAGATCGCCGGCCAAATCTTCCATGGTTTGAAATGGTAGGCCAATCATTACTCCGGTGCCTACCTGGTAACCTGTTTCACGCAAAAACTGCAACGCCTCTTTCCGTTTTTCCCAGGAATGAATTTTGGTGTGCGGATGAATTTTGTTGTACAATTCCTGATTCGATGCCTCAATACGCAGTAAATACCGATGCGCACCGCTCTCGAACCAGCGGCGGTAGGTTTCGCGGGTTTGTTCGCCGCAACTCAGGGTGACCCCCAATTCGTTGTTCGACAATTGTTTGATTTTTTTCAGTAACCCGTCCACACGTTTTACAAAGGCTGGTGAAGAAAGTTCGCCCGATTGTAAAACCACCGATGCAAACCGATTTTCCCAGGCGAGTCGACAGGCAGCCAAAATCTCATCGTCGGTGGCATTGTAGCGCAGCACCTTTTCATTGCTTTTCCGAATACCGCAGTACAAACAATCCTTCGCACAAATATTCGAGAACTCTACCAACCCGCGGAAATAAACCTTATCGCCAACTTCTTGTATTTTAATTACACGGGCTTTCTCTCTGAATTTCTGCCGTTCTTCTCCTTCCGATTGCAGCAATTGCACCAGGTCGGACTGCTGTAAATCAGATTTATTTAATATTCTGCTAACATTGCTCATCGTTACAAAATTAATGGTTGTATTGAATTCACTTTGTTCTCAGGTAGAATTATATTTTATAACATAAAAATTGCCTGTTAATTCTCATACTATTTTGAACATTTATCCATTATTTTTACATCAGAATCCTGCGGGAAGGCTGCGGCTGACTTTAGGGAAGAAGAAGATAAATTGAAAGGAGAAAAGATTAATCCTGAAATACTCAATTTATTCATTACAAATTACTTCTCTGATAATTTCCCGCATAAAAATTTGATTTATGAATGAAAACCAAAAACGTTTGGGTTTTGTAGGGATTATTGTCGACGACCGCGAGAAATGCGCCGGAATTGTCAACCAGGTATTAAGCGAGCATGCTGAATTGATTCTGGCAAGAACCGGGTTGCCTCATGCCAAAGGTAAAACATCGATCATAACATTGGTTATCGATGCCACCACCGACGAACTGGGCGTATTAACCGGAAAACTGGGAAACATTCCCGGAATTTCAGTAAAATCCGGCTTGGCAAAGAAGTAAGTCGCAGTGATCAGTTGCAGTCACAGTCGCAGTCAAACCTGCAACCTGCAACCTGCAACCCGAAACCTGCAACCTGTAACCTGAAACCTGAAACCTGAAACCTGAAACCTGTAACCTGTAACCTGAAACCTGAAACCTGAAACCTGT
>Ga0102953_1001891_pt1 | contig 12994 bp, 13 predicted proteins | sample SalPon2A_C_D2_MG_FD_78509 | JGI IMG/M metagenome (GOLD analysis project Ga0102953, IMG submission 78509) | Soil microbial communities from South San Francisco under conditions of wetland restoration - Salt Pond MetaG R2A_C_D2_MG | ecosystem: Environmental > Terrestrial > Soil > Wetlands | place... | reverse complement strand
CCTGCCGTGGGTGTTCGAGCTGGCCGGCAAGTACGGGATGAAGGTGATCGCGATGGAGATCACGCACGAGTCGCACCTGGATGAAATCCGCGAGGCGCTGGAGCAGACCGGCAACCCGACCGGGGTGATGCTGCAGATCGGCACGCGCAATACGCAGAATTTCGAATTGCTGAAAATCGTCGGTCGCCAGCAGCAATTCCCGGTGCTGCTCAAGCGCGGCTTCGGCATCACCCTGGACGAGTCGCTGAACGCGGCGGAATACCTGGCGAGCGAAGGCAATCGCAACGTGGTGTTCGGCCTGCGCGGCATGAAGACCAATATGGGCGATCCGCACCGCAACTTCGTCGATTTTGCGCACGTTCCGGTGGTCAAGCGCCTCACGCGCATGCCGGTGTGTATCGATCCCTCGCATTCGGTGGGTACGCGCGCTACCGCGCCGGACGGTGTCCTCGACGTGATGCACGTCACCGCACAGGGCATCATGGCCGGCGCCAACATGGTGCTGGTCGATTTTCATCCGGTGCCGGCCAAGGCGCTGGTAGACGGCCCGCAGGCGCTGCTGCTGAAGGAACTGCCGTATTTCCTCGATGACGTGCGCATCGCGCGCGAGGCCTATCTGGAGCGCGTGGCGTTGTGGGAAAACTGCCAGAGCGCCTGATGCGTTTCTGGCTGGCTGCGCTATTGCTGCTGGCTGCGGCAGCGCATGCCGCTGAATTTTCCGTCGTCGACGACAGCGGCGCGACAGTCGCATTCGCTGCCCCGCCGCAGCGCGTCATCTCGCTGGCTCCCAATCTTACCGAACTGGCTTATGCTGCCGGCATGGGGCCGCGCATGGTGGCGGTTACCGCCTACAGCAATTATCCGGCCGCGGCGAAGAAACTGCCGCGGGTGGGCGATGCGTTCCGGCTCGACTGGGAGCGCATCGTCTCGTTCAAGCCCGATCTGGTACTGGCCTGGAAAAGCGGGCTGTCGGCGCGCGACCGTGCCGAGTTCGGCCGCCTGCACCTGAAATTACTGGTGCTGGAACCGCACCGACTTGAAGATATCCCGAAAGACTTGCGCCTGCTCGGACGCATTGCCGGAGCGCAGGACGTGGCCGATGCCGCCGCGCAAAAGTTCGAGCAACAGCGCGATTCCTTGCAGCGGCAATACGCTGCGCGCCCGATCGTACGTGCCTATTTCCAGATCGCCGCCGCGCCGCTGCTCACCGTGAACGGTGAGCACATCATCAGCGATGTGCTGCGCCTGTGCGGCGCGCGCAACGTGTTTGCCGATGCCCCTGTGTTGACACCGGCGATATCCGACGAGGCGCTGGTCGAGGCGCACCCGCAAATCCTGTTCGGCATCGCCGATACGCTACAGCAACGGCAGCGGATTCGTGCTGGTTGGCGCCCACTGCCGCTGGCGGCGATGCGGGACGGGCACTTGGCGTTCGTCCCGTTCGACCTGATCAGCCGTGCCACGCCGCGCCTGCTTGAGGGGGCGGCACAGGTCTGTCGGCAGGTCGACAAAGTACGGTAGTGATTGTGGTTTTGCCGCAACCGGCAACGTTATACACTTACGCCAAACCACAAAAAGCAGGGAGAAGGACATGAGAAAGATCCTGATCATTCTGGTGCTGTTGATCGCGGCCGGCGTCTCGGCGTATTTCATACTTAACAACCCGGTGGGCCGGCTGGTCAAGCTGGCCGTCAACGAATTCGGCCCCAAGATGACCCAGGCCGACGTCCATGTAAGCAGGGTCAAAATCGCCACCACCGACGGGACGGGCACGCTGTCCGGGCTGTTTCTCGGCAATCCCAAGGGCTTCAAGACGGATTACGCGCTGAAGGCGGGCACCGTCCATATCGACATCGACACGGCCACCATCGCCAAGAAGGTAGTGGTGATCCACAAGATCCTGATCGATGCGCCCAGCATTACCTACGAAAAGGGCAAACACGGCAGTAACTTCGACGCCATCCAGCGCAACATTGCCCAATATCTGGGCTCAGGTAAGGGCAAGGAGAAGAAAAAGGCAAGCGGCAACGGCGGCGGCAAGAAATTGATCATCGACAGCTTTATCATCCGCAAGGCCAAGGTCAACTATAGCGGCACGGTCGACCTCAGCCTGCCGGACATCGAGTTGCGCAATATCGGCAAGAAGGCCGGCGGCGCGACCCCGGGCCAGGTGACCAAGGCGATTATCGCCGAACTCAATTCCAAGATGATGGTGGCGCTGGCCAAGACCGCGGCCATCGGTGCCGTAGGCGGGCCGGTGATCGGTGCCGGCATGGCGATCAAGGGTATGCTCGGCAAGTAAATTGCCCGACCGGAAATAAAAATGGCACTCGGTGACGAGTGCCGAAGTTTTCCTGATATCAGGATATGCAGCGCAGTGGTTGAAAGACCTGCTAGTTCAAGGCGGGTTCTGCGCCCTTGGGAAACAGCACCCACATTTTGCCTTGCTGCTTCATGCGCCCGGCTTGCTCTCCCGCCGGGTCGCCAAAACCCCAGAAGAAGTCCGCACGCACGCCGCCCTTGATCGCACCGCCGGTATCCTGTGCCAGCATCAGCCGGTTGAGCGGCACGTTGCTGTCGGGTTCGGTGGTGGCGAGGAAGACCGGTGCGCCCAGCGGCACGATGCTCCTGTCCACTGCCAGACTGTATTCTTCGGTGAGCGGCACGCCCAGCGCGCCGATCGGCCCATCCAGCCCGTCCGGCAACTCGCGGAAAAATACATAGCTGGGATTTTGTTCGAGCAGGGTGGAGAGTTTGTCCGGGTTCTTCTCGGCCCAGTCCTTGATGCTTTGCATGGAAGCCTGGTCCAGCGTCATTTCGCCCATGTCGACCAGCTTGCGGCCGATGGAAACATAGGGGTAGCCGTTCTGGTTGGCATAGCCGACCTTCACCAGTGTACCGTCCGGCAGTTCGATGCGTCCCGATCCCTGTACCTGCAGGAAGAACAGGTCGACCGCGTTGTCCACCCAGAACAGTACGTGGCCCTTGAGCGACCTGGGCCTGGCGTCGATCGCCGCGCGGTCGTAGTAGGGCACCACGCGGTTGCCTTCGAGCCGCCCGCGCAGGCGCATGCCCTTGAGTTGCGGATAAACATCGCTCAGGTCGATGGTCAGCAGGTCGTCCGGCACGCCGTACAACGGATAGCGGTAGCGTTTGGTCTTGACACGGCTGCCGCGAAGCTGCGGCTCGTAGTAGCCGGTGATCAGCCCCTGGTCGCTGCCGTCGGCATTGAATAACTGGTACGGCACGAACCATTGCTGGTAGAACGCGCGCTGGGCCGAACTGTCGTCCGGCGGCACCTGCGCAGCAGCGGCGCAGATGTCCTGCCAGTGCGGCCGGTTTTTCAGCGCATCGCAGCTTTCCAGGAAAGCGGACCACGACAAGGCAAGGTTGATCGACTGCCAGTTCGGCAGCATTTCCCATTTGCTTACCGTGAATGCCGGTGCCGACGGCACCACGGGTGGCGGCAGTGTCGTTTTACAGGCCGCCAGCAATATGCCCAGCGCCATTACCAGCCATTTTCTTCCATTCAGAAACATCCTTATCCCTTCTGCAATTCAATCAGGCGGAACCAGCCGCCAGCCAGTGCCGGTTCGTCGGACAGCTTGCGCAGTGACGGCACCTGCTCCAGCACATCCTCGAACACCACATCCAACCTGGTCGCCAGTTGTGCTACCAGCGGGCTGGCCGCGCGGCGCAACCAGGCTTGCTGTCCGCGCCGCAGGAACTTGTCGAACAGCAGGATGCGCCCGCCGGGTTTCAGCACGCGTGCCGCCTCTGCCAGACAGCGCTGCGGCTGCGGCACCACCGCGGTGATCAGGTGCAGCACCACCGCATCGAAACCGGCATCGGCAAACGGCAGCGCCATGCTGTCACCCTGCACCAGTGCCATGTCCAGTCCCTCGCTGCGGTTTCGCGCACGTGCCAGCATCGCGGCGGTCAGGTCGAGCGCGACATAGTCGTGCTGTCGCGGCAGAAACGGGAAATCCAGTCCTGTGCCTGCGCCGCTAACCAGCACGCACTGTGCCGGTTCCGCAGCCAGCTTGTACAAACTGCGCTGCCGCGCAGCGGCCGAAGCACGTTCGAGGAAAGCATCATAGAACGGAGCGATGAGGCGGTAACTGGTTTTCAGCGACATTCAGAAACTAATGGAGAACGCGCGGCACGCTCAGTACAAACATCGGAATCGGTGCGTCAAATTCGGTGCCGTCCGCGGTCACCATCTGGTAGCTGCCTTGCATGGTGCCGACCTGGGTTGAGAGTACGGTGCCGCTGGAATATTCGAAACTCTGGCCCGGTTTCAGCACCGGCTGTTCGCCCACTACGCCCTTGCCGCGAACTTCCTGTACCTGATTGTCGGAATCGGTAATGATCCAGTGGCGGCTGATCAACTGCACCGTAGCATCGCTGGCGTTGGTGAGGGTGATGGTATAGGCGAAAACATACCGGTTGTCATCCTCGTCGGATTGATCGGCCAGGTAATTTACGCGCGCGTTGATGTCGATTGGAAAGTGATCGTCGTTGTCCATCGGCGCCATTTCACCTGATTTTCGGCGCCATGACAAGATTTCGAGATCCGGGAATGGGCCGCAGCGGCATTTCAGGTAAAATAGCGTCCTTATCTGACTACTTTTAGCAAAGGGTTTTAACCATGTACATGATCGCACCCAGCATTCTTTCCGCCAACTTCGCCCGGCTCGGCGAGGATGTCGACGATGTGCTCGCTTCCGGCGCGGATATCGTGCATTTCGACGTAATGGACAACCACTATGTGCCCAACCTGACCATCGGTCCGCTGGTGTGCGACGCGCTGCGCAAGCACGGCGTGACCGCACCGATCGACGTGCACCTGATGGTCAAGCCGGTGGATCGCATCATCCCCGATTTTGCCAAGGCCGGCGCCAGCTACATTACCTTCCACCCCGAAGCTTCCGAGCACATCGACCGCACCATCGGCCTGATCAAGGAAAGCGGCTGCAAGGCCGGCCTGGTGTTCAACCCGGCCACTCCGCTGGACGTGCTGGAATACACCCTGCCCAAGCTGGACATGGTGCTGCTGATGTCGGTGAACCCGGGCTTCGGCGGCCAGAAGTTCATTCCCTACGTGCTGGACAAGGCACGCAAGGTCAGCGCGATGATCAAGGAAGGTGGCCACGACTGCCGCCTGGAAATCGATGGCGGCGTCGGCCCGGCCAACATCAGGGAAGTGGCCGAAGCCGGTGTGGACACCTTCGTTGCCGGTTCTGCGATTTTCAGCAAGCGCAACGAAGCCGATGCCAATCGCTACGACACCGTCGTCGGCGAGATGCGCGCAGAACTGGCCAAGGTAAAACTTTAAAACCTATTCACCACAGAGGCACAGAGACACAGAGAAAACCAAATTCAAACCACTCCATCCAATCTGCAAGGTTTGGTTTTTAAGTTCTCTGTGCCTCTGTGTCTCTATGGTTAAGATTTTGACTTTAATATGAATTTCCCCGTCCCTATTTCTGCCATCGTCATCGACCTCGACGGCACGCTGCTGCACACCGCGCCCGAACTGGCCGAATCCGCCAACCGCATGCTGCGCGACATGGGTCGCGAGTCCGTGTCGCAAGACCTGCTGATGAGTTACATCGGCAACGGCATTTCGTGGCTGGTCAAGCGCGCATTGACCGGCGACATGCATGCCGAACCCGATGCCGCGCTGTACGAGCAGGCGCTGCCGATATTCGAGAAGCACTACACCGAGTTGCTGTTGCAGAGTAAACCGTTTGCCGGTGTGGCCGAGGGGCTCGATGCGATGAAGGCCGCTGGTTATCGTCTGGGTTGCATCACCAACAAGCTGGCAAGCTATACCGAGCCGCTGCTGAAGGGCATCGGCCTGGCCGACTATTTCGAAATCGTGCTGTCCGGGGATACGCTGCCGGAGAAGAAACCGCACCCGCTGCCGCTGTTGCATGCCGCGAAATTTTTCGGCATACCGGTCGGGCAGCTGCTGCTGATCGGCGATTCGCTGAACGATGCGGTTGCTGCGCGTGCTGCAGGTTGTCCGGTATTCTGCGTGCCTTATGGTTATAATCACGGCGAACCGGTGGACGGACTCGACCTCGACGCAGTAATCGAAAACCTGCCCGCCGCATTGACATTGATCGAACGAGCCTGAACGATGACATACGACAACCTCGAATTCTGGAGAAAACCCGCAAGCTGGCGATGGTGCTAACCATCATCCCCCAGCCGCTGCAGCGCGCCTGACGCCGCTGTATTTTCTCGCAAGAATTGAGGAGTTGTTTATGTTGTCCCCCATTACCGAACAAGAGTTCAAGCAACTGGCCGAACAAGGCTATAACCGCATTCCGCTCGCGGTGGAGACCTTCTCCGACCTCGATACCCCGCTATCGCTGTACCTGAAGCTGGCCAATAAACCGTTTTCCTACCTGCTGGAATCGGTGCAGGGCGGCGAGCGCTTCGGCCGTTATTCCTTCATTGGCCTGCCCGCCGAAATGCGCCTCGCCGTGCATGGCAAGACGGTGACACTGACGCACTGCGATACGGAAACCACGCACGAAGTCGACAACCCGCTGGACTTCATCAAGGAATACCAGTCGCGTTTTCGCGTGGCAAAGCTGCCGGGGCTGCCGCGCTTTGCCGGCGGCCTGGCCGGCTACTTCGGTTACGACACGGTACGTTATATCGAACCGCGTCTGGCCGGCGCCGACAAACCCGACGTGCTCGGCACACCGGATATCCTGCTGATGCTGACCGAGCAATTGGCGGTAATCGACAATCTGAGCGGCAAGCTTACGCTGATCGTCTACGCCAATCCGGAGCACGCCGATGCCTACCAGCTTGCCATGCAGCGGCTGGAGCAGTTGCAGCACATGCTGCGTCAGCCGGTGCCGATTCCGCATGCGCCGCAGATGATGGGCTATGAGGCGAAATCGGAATTCGGCGAGGATGCGTTCAAGGCGGCAGTCGCAAAATCCAAGCAGTACATCTACGATGGCGACATCATGCAGGTGGTGCTGTCGCAGCGCATGGCGCAGCCGTTCCCGGCCGCACCGCTGTCGCTGTATCGCGCACTGCGCAGCGTAAATCCCTCACCCTACATGTTCTACTACGATATGGGCGACCACCACGTGGTCGGCGCCTCGCCGGAAATCCTGGTGCGGCTGGAGGGCGATACCGTCACCGTGCGCCCGATCGCCGGCACGCGCCCGCGCGGCAAGACACCACAGCAGGATGCGGACTTGGCCACCGAGTTGCTGGCCGACCCGAAAGAACTGGCCGAGCACCTGATGCTGATTGATCTCGGCCGCAACGACGTCGGTCGCGTCGCGCAATATGGCACGGTGAGGCTGACCGAAAAAATGGTGATCGAGCGCTATTCGCACGTGATGCACATCGTGTCCAACGTCGAAGGCACGCTGAAACCCGGCTTTGACGCGATCGACGTGCTCAAGGCCACCTTCCCGGCCGGCACGGTCAGCGGCGCGCCCAAGGTGCGCGCGATGGAAATCATCGACGAACTGGAACCGACCAAGCGCGGCATCTACGCCGGCGCGGTCGGCTATCTCGGCTTCAACGGCGACATGGATGTGGCGATCGCATTGCGCACCGCGGTGGTCAAGGACGAGACGTTATACGTGCAGGCCGGCGCCGGCATCGTCGCCGACTCGGTGCCGGAAAACGAATGGATCGAGACGCAGAACAAGGCACGTGCCGTGCTGCGCGCCGCCGAGATGGTGCTCGACGGACTGGATGCGAAGGTGCATCGATGATGACCCAAACCATTCACCACAGAGACACAGAGGCACAGAGAGACCCCTTGACGGACATTGTTATCGGCGCTGCAATCGAAGTTCATCGCGTGTTCGGCCCGGGTCTGCTCGAATCGGCCTATGAAGAGCGCCTTTGCCACGAACTGGAATGCCGGGAGCTAAACTTTGCTCGACAGATTGCACTTCCCATCAGCTACAAATCCATCACGCTCGATTGTGCATACCGCATGGATGTGGTGATTGAGGATCAACTCGTCCTTGAATTGAAAGCAGTTGATAAGCTGCTCCCTATCCACGAAGCCCAGTTATTGACTTACCTCAGACTAAGCGGACTAAACACCGGCCTGTTAATGAATTTCAATGTCCCTGTTCTCAAAGATGGACTGAAAAGGATGATGTTATGACTCCGCTTTTCTCTGTGTCTCTGTGTCTCTGTGGTGAAGTTTTTTATGGTGGAGGTTTGTCATGTTATTGATGATCGACAATTACGACTCCTTCACCTACAACCTGGTGCAGTATTTCGCCGAGCTTGGCGCGGACGTGGTGGTGCATCGCAACGACGAGATCACGGTGGAACAGATTGCGGAGCTGAACCCGCAACACCTGGTGATTTCGCCCGGACCATGCACGCCGAACGAGGCCGGCGTCTCGGTTGCTGCGATCAAACAGTTCGCGGGCAAGATGCCAATCCTCGGCGTGTGCCTCGGCCACCAGAGCATAGGTCAGGCCTTCGGCGGCAAGATCGTGCACGCAAAACAGCTGATGCACGGCAAGACCTCGCTGATCCACCACCACGGCAACAGCGTGTTCACCGGCCTGCCCAATCCGTTTACGGCTACGCGTTATCACTCGCTGGTGATCGAGCGCGAGTCGCTGCCGGATTGCCTGGAAATCACTGCATGGACAGACAATGATGAAATTATGGGCGTGCGCCACAAGACGTTGCCGGTACACGGCGTGCAGTTCCACCCGGAATCCATCCTTACCGAGCACGGCCATGCGATGCTGAAGAATTTCCTGGAAGGAGCCGAGTGATGAACTACTCCCAAACCCTGACTCACTTGATCGAACGCCAGGATTTGCCCTTCGCCGAAATGCGCACACTGATGCAGCACATCATGGGCGGCAACTTTACCACCGCGCAAATTGCCGCAGTGCTGGTTGCACTGCGCATGAAAGGCGAGACGGTGGAAGAAATCGCGGCGGCGGCGGAAGTAATGCGCGAACTTTCCAGCAGGGTCGAGGCCACGCATACGGACCATCTGGTAGACACTTGCGGCACCGGCGGCGATGGTGCGCAGACCTTCAACATCTCCACTGCCAGCGCGCTGGTCGCGGCAGCGGCCGGGGCGCACGTCGCCAAGCACGGTGGACGCTCGGTCTCCAGCACCTGCGGCAGCGCCGATGTGCTGGAAAAGCTCGGCGTCAACGTAAGCCTTACACCGCAGCAGGTCGCGCATTGTGTGGACAGCATCGGTGTCGGCTTCATGTTCGCTCCCAACCATCACAGCGCCATGAAGTATGCCGCGCCGGTGCGCAAGGAGCTCGGCGTGCGCACCCTGTTCAACATGCTGGGTCCGCTCACCAATCCGGCGGGCGCGCCAAACCAGGTGATTGGCGTGTTCAATCGCACGCTCACCGGCAAGCTTGCCAAAGTGCTGGATTCGCTCGGCAGTCGCCATGTGCTGGTGGTGCATGGTTCCGACGGCATGGATGAAATCTCGATCAGCGCGCCGACCTTCGTTGCCGAACTGAAAGACGGCAAGGTACACGAATACAGCATACAGCCCGAACAGTTCGGCCTGAAACCCGCTCCGCTGAACGCCATCCAGGTCGGCAATGCCGACGAGGCAAAGGACATGCTGCTCGCCGTGCTGGACAACCGGCCGGGCCCGGCGCGCGACATCGTACAGCTCAACGCCGGGGCGGCGGTCTATGTCGCCGGCAAGGCGGATTCGCTTGAGCAAGGCATACAAAAAGCGGATGATTTGATCACCAGCGGCGCGGCGAAAAACAAACTGCATCAATTGGTCGAGATTAGCAACCGTACCTGATCGCATCCGGCAGGAGACGACTTATGTTGCAATTGCGCGGATCATGAATATTTTTCTTGAGCGGCCATCCTTGCGTTCGACCAGGATATTGCTGGTCGTGCTTACGCTATTGTTTGCGGTAATTTGGCTTGCGCCACCGCTCAGCGGGCTTGAAGGCCTTACCAAATACGATTCGGTCCACACCGCCATGGAGACCCTCTCCATCGTGATCTCGATGATGGTTTTCGGCGTGGCCTGGAATGTCTACAGCAGCGAGCGTGCTTCCAACACCATCATCCTTGCCACCGGCCTGCTTGCTGCCGGCCTGCTCGACTTTGCGCACATGATGTCTTATGCCGGCATGCCGGAATGGGTGACGCCATCAGGACCGGAGAAGGCAATCAACTTCTGGCTGGTTGCACGCCTTGCCTTCGCCGTTGCATTGCTGACTGTGGCGCTCAGACCATGGGCGCCATTTCGCAATCCCGCTGCGCGCTACCGGCTGCTGGCTGCGGCGCTCGGTTTCAGTGCCGTGTGCTACTGGATCGGGCTCTACCATTCCGACATTCTGCCGCACACCTTCATCGAGGGGCAGGGGCTGACGCGCTTCAAGATCGATGCGGAATATTTCATTGTTATCCTGCTGGCGATGGCGACAGTGCTGTTCTGGCGCCAGGCACACCGGCTCGAAACTCCGGAAGCAACGGGCCTGCTAGCCGCTGCTGCCATCACCGTGCTGAGCGAACTGAGCTTTACCCTGTATTCCGATGTCACCGACATCTTCAACCTGCTCGGCCATTTCTATAAAATACTGGCTTATCTGTTCGTTTATCACACGGTGTTCATCGGCAGCGTGCACGAGCCGTTCCAGCGCGTAAAGCTGGCGGAGGCAGAGCAACAGCAGGCGCTGAAAAAACTGAGTGCCGTGTTGCAGGATACGGTGCAGGCGATTGCCGCCACGGTGGAAATGCGCGACCCCTACACTGCCGGCCACCAGCGCCGCGTAGCCGGGCTGGCCGCCGCCATTGGCAGCGAACTGAACCTGTCGCACGAGCGCATTTTTGCCCTCCACCTTGCCGGCGTGGTGCACGACTTGGGCAAGATATCCCTGCCGGCGGAAATCCTGAGTAAACCCGGCAGGCTGAACGACATCGAATATACGCTGGTCAAGCAGCACCCGCAGGCCGGCTACGACATTCTCAAGGAGGTGGAGTTTCCATGGCCGCTGGCGCAGTTCGTGCTGCAGCATCATGAGCGCCTCGACGGCAGCGGCTACCCCAACGGCCTGAAGGAAGACGATATTCTGCTGGAAGCGCGTATCCTTGCCGTGGCCGACGTGGTCGAGGCGATGTCTTCGCATCGTCCCTACCGTGCCGGTCTAGGCCTGGAGGCTGCGCTGGCCGAAATCGAAAAGAACCGCGGCAAGCTTTATGATCCCGTTGTGGTCGATGCTGCCTTGCGGCTGTTCCGCGAAAAGGATTACCACTTAGAAGAAATATCGTAGTTTTCGGGAACTAATGGAACGTGCGTTGAACACACTACCACCGGTAACCACAATTCCAGCGTGACATTGTCAGCTACCCTCAGGAGAATCGAACGTGAAAAAATGGCTGCGCGAAAACCGGGGGATCATTGTTTTCCTGTTGCTGCTTGGATTGTTCCGTACGGCGGTGGCGGACTGGAATCCCATCCCATCCGGATCGATGCGCCCGACCCTGCTGGAAGGCGACGTGGTGCTGGTGGATCGCCTGGCTTATGACCTGAAGCTGCCACTGACCAACATTGTACTGGCGCATACCGGCGATCCCAAACGCGGCGATATCGTCACTTTCTTTTCGCCCAGGGACGGCATGCGCCTGATCAAACGTATCGTTGCTCTGCCGGGCGACCGGGTCGAAATGCGCGACAAGCGTCTGGTCATCAATGGCCGGCCCATTGCTTATGCGCCGCTACGCACAGTACGCGAACCGTTCGGCGATAGCGGCGGCCTGCCCGCGTTGCGCCTGAAGGAAACACTGAATGGGGAAACGCACACCATAGAATGGCTGAGTGGCCTGACCCGTGCCGCCAACTTCGGCCCGGTGATCGTGCCGGCCGACAGTTACCTGGTGCTCGGCGACAACCGCGACAACAGTGCCGATTCGCGCTACATCGGTTTCATCCCGCGCCACCTGCTGATCGGTCGCGCCAGCCACATCCTGGTTTCGGCCAACATTCTTGGCGACTGGCAGCCAAGAACCGCCAGGTTCTGGAAGGCGCTGCACTGAATCCCTGAAAGCACCGGTTACAGTCCGCTCAGCTCCCTGATGTGGGCCAGCGCGCTGCGGCCCAGCGCGTGCAACTCATAGCCGCCCTCAAGCAGCGATACGATGCGGCCGTGCGCATGTTTTGCAGCAACCGCCTTGATCTGTTTAGTCACCCACGCATAATCCGCTTCCAGCAGGTTGAACTGCGCCATGTCGTCGTCGCGGTGACCGTCGAAGCCGGCCGAGACGAATAGCATTTCCGGCTGAAAGCGCTCCAGCGCAGGAAGCCAGTGTTCGCTTACCGCCGCGCGGAACGCTGTACCGTCGGTACCGGCCGGCAGCGGCACGTTAACGATGCGCTCGTTGCGGCTGTCGGCGCCGCGGTAGGGATAGTAGGGGTGCTGGAAGGTAGAGCACAGCATCACGCGCGCATCGTTGCGGAAAATCTCTTCGGTGCCGTTGCCGTGGTGCACGTCGAAATCGGCAATGGCGATGCGCTGCAAACCGTATTTCGCCATCGCGTGCGCCACGCCGACCGCCACGTTGTTGAAAATGCAGAAGCCCATGGCGCGCGCTGGTTCGGCATGGTGGCCGGGCGGGCGCACGGCACAGAATGCATTCTCCGCCTTGCCTTCGACCACCAACTCGGTCGCCAGCACCGCAGCACCCGCAGCGCGCAGCGCTGCATTCCAGGTATGGGGATTCATCGCCGTGTCGGGGTCGAGCTGGAACAGCCCCTGTTGCGGGACAGCGGCATGGATGGATTCGATATATTCCTTGTCATGCACGCGTGCCAGTTGTTCGATAGTCGCCAGCGGCGCATCGTGCTGCTGCAGGTAGGGCAGTAGGCCGGAGGCGATCAGCTGGTCCTCGATTGCGTCGAGCCGCGCCGGGCATTCCGGGTGATACGCCCCCATGTCATGTTTTAAACAATCCGGATGGTTGAGGTAGG
>Ga0102953_1001888_pt1 | contig 13004 bp, 9 predicted proteins | sample SalPon2A_C_D2_MG_FD_78509 | JGI IMG/M metagenome (GOLD analysis project Ga0102953, IMG submission 78509) | Soil microbial communities from South San Francisco under conditions of wetland restoration - Salt Pond MetaG R2A_C_D2_MG | ecosystem: Environmental > Terrestrial > Soil > Wetlands | place... | reverse complement strand
TCTTCCATAGCCGAATACAAATATTCTTCAACAATAGGTGACAACCTGTGAATTTCATCGATAAAAAGTACATCTTTATGATCCAGATTGGTAAGTAAACCAGCCAAATCTCCTGGTTTATCTAATACAGGACCAGAGGTTATTTTAATACTCACCCCAAGTTCGTTGGCAATAATATTTGATAAAGTTGTTTTTCCCAGTCCGGGAGGGCCGTGAAGTAAAACATGGTCTAATGATTCATCGCGCATTTTGGCGGCCTCTACAAAAATTCTTAGGTTTTCAACTATTTGATTTTGACCACTGAAATCTTTAAAACGTAAGGGTCGTAATTTATTATCCAGTTCCCTGTCGCTCTCCGAAAAAGTACCACCCCTAATATCCAACATTTCATCCATGTTTCATTTCTTCTGAATAAATTTTTGTATTACGGCTACCAATTCCTGTGCAGTAAAAGGTTTGGCCAAATATTCATTCATTCCTGCCTGAATGCATTTTTCCCGGTCGTTATCCAGGGTATTGGCTGTTAATGCAATTATTGGGATTTGCTTTTTATTACTTTCCTCTCTTTCAAATTTTCGTATTTCAGCGGTTATTTCAAAACCATCCATTTCGGGCAACATGATGTCCATTAAAATCAAATTGTAAGAGTTAGTTTTGACTTCTCTTATGGCATCATCACCACAACTTACAGTTGTTACATTATAATTTTGTTTTCGAAGATTAAAAGTAACAACTTTTTGATTTAACACGTTATCTTCAACTAGGAGTATTTTCAAAGCGTCTTATATTATTATTTATTTTATATCAAATATACTAATCTATGTTATTAATTATAGCTTGTTAGTAATTGTTAATTTTTATTTTTTAAATTTTATAAAGATCAAGTCAACACATTTTTGAGTCGCTTTTTAACATCTTTTTAGAGGTTTAAATGTTTATAATACAAATATATGTTATTATTTTTTAACAGTTGTTAATTTACTTCTTGGATTAGATGAAACAGAAATTAACACGTTTATATGTTGTGAATAGATGATATTAAAATAGTAGGTTTATTATTTTCATTTAAAGGTTATTTGTTTGTATATATAAATATGTAAAAAATACAAATTTTATTATTAAAGATTATTTTTGTTTTTTTACCGGTTTATGCCAAGTTGTTAACATTTGATATTTTTGTAAAGAATTGAAAAGTAATATTTTAGATTAAATGACGGAAAATTTTAACATACTTGTTGATAAGCTTAATTCTTTTAAATTGAAGTATTACTCGTATCAGTTGGTGAAGGGATTAATTCTTACACTTTTTATACTCTTGCTGGTTTATACAGTATTTTCTCTAGTTGAATATTTTGTGTATTTATCTTCAGAATATCGTAAAATTTTGTTTTTTGGTTTTACCATTTTCGGAAGCCTTTTGTTTATTCAATTTATTGGAATACCGTTATTGAAATTGCTACGTATTTTAAAACCCATTGATATTAAATCGGCATCTGTAATTATTCAAAATAATTTTTCTGAAATTAAGGATAAATTATTGAATATTATCGAATTAGCCACTATTTCTGAAAGTCAGTATTCCAACGATATTGTATTAGCTAGTATTGATCAAAAGATTGATGAATTAAAACTATTCGATTTTAAAGATGCGATTCGGTTTAAAAACTTGCGGGCCGTTATTTTATACTTAAGTGTAAGCTTGGTAGTTACACTTGGAATTTTTATAGTGAATAAGAAAGTATTTACAGAATCAACTGAGCGAATTATTCATTACAATACTGAGTTTGTAAAACCTGCTCCTTATACCTTTAATTTATTAAATACCAACTTGCAGGCGAAAAAGGGCGATTCATTTACCTGGAAAGTAAGTTGTAAAGGAGAAGAAATTCCACAAATAGTTTATATTAATATTGAAGGGAATAATTACCTTATGAAAAATACTTCGGGAGGTAAATATGAATTTGAAATGGCTTCGGTAATTAACCCTGTTACTTTTTATTTTACTGATTTAAAATTCAATTCTGAAAAATATACTTTGCAATTATTACCCAAACCGGGAATTACTAAATTTAGTGTTAATTTGTATCCGCCACCATACACAGGATTACAAAATCAGATGCTTGAAAATATAGGCGACCTACAGGTTCCAAACGGTTCAAAAATTGAATGGAATTTTTTTGGAATTGATGTTGATTCGCTTTACTTCGTTTTGAACGATTCAGTTCGGATTGATGCAAAAAAATTGGATAGAGGGTTCCACGTGGAAACAAAATTTTATAAGTCTGCTAATTACAATGTTTATATTCAAAACAAAGTAACACAGCCAGAGTTGGCATTATCGTATAATGTTGAAGTAGTTCCCGACCTTTTTCCTGAAATAGAAATTACTCAGGTTAAGGATTCATTTCAGCTAACCCGGTACTTTTTTAAAGGTGTAATTGGCGACGATTACGGATTTACTGATTTGAAGTTTCATTATAATATTGATAATACCGATTCAGCCATTGCTATTCCTTTTGTAAAGTCGCTAACAGACCAGGATTTTTATTTTAGTTTTGATTTTAATGATTTGAGTAAACCGGAAGGTATGGTATCTTATTATTTTTCGGTTACTGATAATGATGTTGTAAATCATTATAAAACAACAACTTCTGATAGCTATACTTTTCAGTTTCCAAACGAAGAGGAAATTGCTGCAACTGAAAAAGAGCAGTTTAAAAATATTCAGGATATGATTCAGCAAAGTCGTGAAATGGCTAAAGATATACAGAGTGATTTGGATAATTTACGACTGAAGAATATGGATCCCAATATTTCTGAATGGGAAAAATCGCAAATGGTTAGCGACATTGTTACTAAACAAAATAAGCTGGAACAATTGTATAATCAAATAAAAGAGGACAACGAAAATTTGAATAAATACCTAAATTCGTTCAATAAGCAAAATGAAGACATTGTTGAAAAACAAAAACAAATTGAAGATTTGCTCAATGAAGTTTTTACTGATGAGCTAAAAGATTTAATGGAAGAGTTCAATAAACTGGCTGAAAAATTCGATAGCAAAAAGATGAATCAGCTCGTTAAAAAGATGGATTTAACGTATGATGATTTACAAAAACAGCTGGATAGAAACCTGGAAATGTTGCGAAAAATGAAAATAGAACAAAAGCTTCAGGAAATTATAGATCAGGTAAATGAAATGAAAGAGAGTACTGAAAAATTAGCTGAACAGGTATTAAAAGAGAAGAATTATGAAGATGCGAATCAGGAAATAAGTAAAGATCAGGAAGATTTAAAGCAGTTGAAAAACAAGTTAAACGGTGCACTGGAATTAAATAAAGAACTGGAAAAACCTTTACTTTTTGACGATTTCGATTTGGAATTCAAAGATGTTAATAACAACATGGAGGAAAATAAGTCGGAACTGGAAAAAAGAAACAGAAAAAAATCAAGCGAAGGAATAAAAAATACTTCAGATAAATTAAAAAATATGGCCTTTTCGATGCAACAAATGTTGAAAATGAATACAAGCAAACAGAATATGGAAAATATTGCAAATCTGAAGCAAATACTAAGTAATTTAATCACTCTTTCATTTTCGCAGGAAGATATTTTAAACCGCCTTTCGGCAATTGATGCAGAAGATCCGCTACTTGTACATTTAAACCAGGAACAGAAAATAATTGTTGATCAGAGTAAAGTGGTAAAAGATTCGTTGTATGCTTTGGCAATGCGTACACCTCAAATTACCACCATGGTAAATAACGAACTGTTATCAATGGAAATGAATCTGGATAATGCCACAGAACAGATGGAAGAAGGGTTGTTTCCAAACGCCAGAGTAAGCCAGCAGTTTGTAATGACTTCGGTAAATAACCTTGCGCTAATGTTAAATGAAGCACTGGAAAATCTGGAAAAACAAATGGCCAATCAAATGCCCGGAGATCAGGAATGTGAAAATCCGGGTGGACAGGGAAAGCCTCAAATGAATATGTTAAAACAGGCATCAGAGAGCATTAAGGAGCAGTTGCAACGAATGATTGACCAAATGAAAAACGGAAATCCGCAAGATATGAGCAAGCAATTGGGACAGTCGTTAATGCAACACGAAATGATGCAGCAAATGCTTCGCGAATTAATGAACAGTGGTGGTGTTGGAAGTAGCGCAAAAAAAACACTACAGCAAATAGATCAAATGCTGGAACAAAACAGGAGAGAATTAATGAGTCGTTCTATTAATGCACAAACCATTACAAGACAGAACCTTATAACAACAAGATTACTAGAAGCAGAAAAGGCTGAAATGGAACGCGATTTTGATGATAAACGAGAATCTAAGAGTGCAAAAGAATTTTATAGTAACCCTGCTAAATTTTTTGAGTATAAAGAGAAGGAAAATTATTCAATTGAATATTTAAATAAGAGTTCACATAAATTAACCAATTTTTATAACTATAAATACAAACAGTATTTAAATAATATAGAAAAGTAAAATGTTAAGAGCACCCAAAATACTTGTGATAAAATCAGACAAATCCGAACTAAAAAAGGTCGAGATATTTCTTTCCGACGTTTTTAGTGAATTTCATTTAACCCGGAATTATTTCAATAAAACATTGTTATGTGTTTCCGAGGCTGTAATTAATTCTATTGAACATGGTAATCGGTTCGACAGAAAGAAATTAGTTACCATTAAAATAGAATGTAGTAAAAATGAACTTCATGTTGAAATTAATGATGAAGGAGAAGGTTTTGATTTAAAAGTTGTTGATGATCCTACAAAAAAGGAAAATATTATAAAAGAATCGGGACGTGGAATTCATATTATTAAATCTCTGTCAGATTCACTTAAGTATAATAAGAAGGGAAATAGTATTCAATTAAAAATTGAATGTAAGTGAGTGGTATTCAAATATTTTTCGAAGATGTTCCTTCGATAAAAATCAAAAATAACACACTAAAAAAAAATATTAAATCGCTTATTAGTAATGAGTTGAAAGACGTAGGTGAGATTGCGGTAGTATTTTGTTCCGACAATTATTTACTCGACATAAATAAACAATATCTTAATCACAACTATTATACTGATATTGTTACTTTTGATTATGGAGAAAATTCTATTATTTCAGGCGATTTATTTATTAGTGTCGACCGGGTAGTGGAAAATGCCGGTATTTTTAATACAGCTTTTCAAAGAGAACTGTTTCGAGTGGTTTTTCATGGAGTGTTACATTTAATAGGATACAACGATAAAACCGATGAAGAAAAGAAAGAAATGCGAGGCAAGGAAGATTATTATTTAAGTGAGGTTGATTTTGGAGAGATTGAGTTATGATGCCAATTTATGATGTTATAGTTGTAGGAGGTGGCCATGCTGGTTGTGAAGCAGCAGCAGCAGCAGCAAATTTGGGTTCGAAAACATTGCTGATTACCATGGACATGACCAAGTATGGTCAAATGTCGTGTAATCCGGCAATGGGAGGTATAGCCAAAGGACAGATTGTGCGAGAAATTGATGCATTGGGTGGATATTCGGGTATTATTGCAGATAAAAGTACTATTCAGTTTCGAATGTTAAATCGTTCAAAAGGGCCCGCCATGTGGAGTCCGCGTTCGCAGAACGATCGTTTCAGGTTTACTGAACTCTGGCGAGACACATTGGAAAGTATTGAAAACCTCGATTTATGGCAGGACGCAGTAACTGGTTTAATTATTAGGAATAGAATGGTTGAAGGTGTTAAAACTAAGATTGGAGTTGAATTTAGGGCAACTACGGTCATTTTGACCAATGGGACCTTTTTAAATGGTTTGATGCATATTGGTGCTGCCAAAATGAAAGGAGGCCGCATTGGAGAAGCGGCTTCGTATAATATTTCAGAACAGCTTTTTGATGTAGGTTTTAAAACAGGTCGTCTAAAAACAGGTACTCCGGTACGTATTGACGGAAGAACAATTGATTTTAAAAACCTGATAGAACAGAAGGGAGATGAAGGACACTTTAAGTTTTCATATTTGCCGGGAACGGAATCGAAGTTAAATCAACGTTCATGTTGGATCTCATATACCAATCTCGAGGTACATAAAGAATTGGAATTAGGTTTTGATGTAGCACCAATGTTTGACGGAACCATTCAAAGTACAGGACCGCGATATTGTCCAAGTATCGAATCAAAATTGATAACGTTTTCCGGAAAAGAAAAACACCAGTTGTTTCTGGAACCGGAAGGAGAAAAAACTATTGAATATTATTTAAATGGCTTTTCATCGTCGTTACCCTGGGATGTTCAATATAAAGCATTACAAAAAATTCCAGGCTTGGAAAATGCTAAAATTTTCCGCCCTGGTTATGCTATCGAATATGATTATTTTGAACCAACCCAGTTGTTTCATACTCTTGAAACCAAACTGGTAAAGAATTTATTTTTTGCAGGACAAATAAACGGTACAACGGGTTATGAAGAAGCCGGGGCTCAGGGAATTATGGCTGGAATAAATGCCCATTTGAAAGTGCATGAATCTTCGGAGGAATTTATCTTAAAAAGAAATGAAGCGTATATTGGAGTGTTGATTGACGATTTGGTTACAAAAGGAGTGGATGAACCTTATCGCATGTTTACCAGTAGAGCTGAATACAGAATTTTGTTACGACAGGATAATGCAGACATTAGGTTAACAGAAAAATCATATAATTTAGGTTTGGCTTCGCTGGAACGTAAAAAATTATTAACTGAAAAAATAAATTTAATTTCAGAAATTATTGATTTCACAAAGAAACTTAGTGTTAAGCCAGTGATTGTAAATCAGCTACTTACTGAAAATGGAAGCACAGAATTAAGGCAAGGAGTTAAATTAATAGATATTATTTTACGCCCTCAGATTTCGATATTTGATTTAATAAAGTACATAACCCCGTTCCAGGAGTTTCTAAAACGGGTTCCGGAAGAGAGAAAAGACGAAATTATAGAAGGAGCCGAAATTTATATTAAGTATGAGGGATATATTAATAGAGAAAAACTACTAGCCGAAAAACTTGATAAATTTGAAAATATATCTATAGAGAATAAGTTTAATTATGGTCAATTGAAATCTATTTCAACAGAGGCACGCCAAAAACTGGAAAACATTAATCCAAAAACTATCGGACAGGCAAAACGTATTTCTGGTGTTTCACCCGCTGATATTAATGTGCTTTTGGTAATGCTCGGAAGATAAGGTTCCACGTGGAACAAACAAAATATTTATGGACTTAAAAAAACAAATAAGGGAGATACCTAATTTTCCCAAAGAAGGAATCAACTTTAAGGACATCACAACATTATTAAAAAATCACGAAGCATTTAATGTTGTGGTAAAAACTATAGTTGATGAATTTAAAAACAAGAATATTACTAAAGTTGTAGGTTTAGAATCACGTGGATTTATTTTTGGAGGTGCAATTGCCAGTCAATTAAATGCGGGTTTTGTTCCTGTCAGGAAAAGGGGAAAATTACCGGGCCCTACTTTGAGCGAAAGTTATGAATTGGAATACGGTTTAGACAGTGTTGAAATTCATGCGGACGCTTTGGATAAAACTGATATAGTTTTAATTCATGATGATTTATTGGCAACTGGAGGAACAGCATATGCAGCGCTTAATTTGGTTAAAAAAATGGGAGCGAAAAAAATATATTTCAGTTTTGTGTGTGATCTCGATTTTATTCAAACTCCCAAAAAGAAAGAAATTAAAAAGTTTGAAACACAGATTCTGGTTAAGTATTAAGAGTTGAAATATCAAACAACAAATAGAAATATTGATTATCTAAAATCTCTTATTTCGGTATTGCCGAATAAACCCGGAATATATCAGTATTACGATAATTCAAATACTATAATTTATATTGGAAAGGCCAAAGATCTAAAAAAAAGAGTTTCTTCTTATTTTACAAAGAATCACGACCATCGGAAAACAGCAATGTTGGTGCGTAACATTGTTGATATAAAACATATGGTGGTTGAAACTGAACAAGATGCGTTATTATTAGAAAATAATCTGATAAAAAAGTATCAGCCGCGCTATAATATTAGGTTAAAAGACGATAAAAGTTATCCCTGGATTTGTATTAAAAACGAACCTTTCCCCAGAGTATTTAAAACACGAAATTTAATAAAGGACGGTTCAAAATATTTTGGCCCTTATACTTCAATTTATACTGTGAGAACTCTATTGGAATTATTTAAATCGGAGTATAAATTACGAACGTGTAATTATATATTAACGGATGAAAATATAAAAGCAAAAAAATATAAAGTGTGTCTTGAGTATCATATTGGCAATTGTTTTGGACCATGCGAAGGATTATATCCAAACGAAAAATACGATGAAGGTATTCAGGATATTACAAATATTTTAAAGGGAAATGTAACAGGAGTAATTGGGCATTTGGAAGAGGTGATGAGTAAAATGTCGGAGGACCTAAATTTTGAAGAAGCACACCGAATTAAGGAAAAATATAATTCTCTAAAAAGATACCAAAGTCGTTCCACAGTGGTATCGCCAAACATTACAGATGTTGATGTATTTAGTATTGAAGAAGATGATAAGTTTGCATATATTAACTACTTAAAAATTATTAAAGGGGCCATTATACAAACATTTACATTAGAAATTAGGAAGAATTTAGATGAAACGACTCAAGAATTATTATTAGCGGGTATTGTTGATATTAGGCAAAAAATATTTAGTAATGCTAAAGAAATATTGGTACCTGTTAAGCTTGAAAATGTTTTGGACGGTATTAGGTTTATTATTCCCAAAAGAGGGGATAAGCGCAGTTTATTGGACTTATCGCAACGAAATGCTAAATACTACCGGCTTGAAAAGGAAAAACAATTGGTATTGAAGAATCCAAAAGTGCGGGAAGAGCGTATTTTAAACACAATTAAAAATGATTTACAATTAACCGATTTACCGATACAAATTGAATGTTTCGACAATAGTAATTTGCAGGGTTCAAATCCGGTTGCAGCTTGCGTTGTCTTTAAAAATGCTAAACCTTTAAAAAAGGAATATCGGCATTATAATATAAAAACAGTAGAGGGCCCTAATGATTTTGCATCTATGGAGGAAGTAGTTTATCGACGCTACAAACGACAGCTTGAAGAAAACAATAATTTACCTCAGCTTATTGTTATAGATGGTGGCAAAGGGCAGTTATCGTCGGCAGTTCAGGCGCTTGACAAACTTAAATTAAGAGGTAAAATAACAATAATAGGAATTGCTAAACGACTTGAAGAAATTTATTTTCCTGGTGATTCTGTACCTATTTATATCAATAAAAATTCTGAAACATTAAAAGTTATTCAATATTTAAGAGACGAAGCACATCGTTTTGGAATTACTTTTCATCGAAATAAACGGTCAGAATTTTTTATTAACTCAGAATTAAATTCAATTCCTGGTATTGGTGAAAAGACTGCAAAAAAATTATTGACAGATTTTAAGTCGGTAAAAAGAATAAAGGGATTAAAAGAACAGGAACTTGCGGGTTCTATCGGAAAATCAAAGGCTAAAATTGTTTATAGGTATTTTCACAATTAATTCATTACGATTAAAAGGCCGGTCGATATTTGTCATCCGCTTCTAAAAGCCCTAAATAGCTGATAAATCTTGATAATTCAATTTTTTCTTCTTTCACTGCAGTTTTTACCGCACAGCCAGGTTCGTGTGTATGCGAACAATTATTGTATTGGCAATGTTGCGAAATTTTAAATATTTCAGGAAAATAATGTGAGATTTCCCAGGCTTCCATTTCAAGCATCCCAAAACCTTTAATGCCCGGAGTATCAATTATATAACCCCCCAAATCTAATTTATAAAGAGTGGAATAAGTAGTAGTGTGTTTACCGGTTTTATGATAATCTGATATTTCTTTTGTTTTAAGATTTAAACCCGGTTGAAGCAAATTAATTAGCGTAGATTTACCAACGCCACTGTGACCATTTATTACATTTATTTTGTTTTTAATTGCTTCCTTTAATTCAGGTATTCCAGTATGGTTTTTTGCTGATGTCTTTAAGCACTTATAACCGATTTCTTCATAAATATGAATTAGATTTTTTAGTTCATTCAATTGTTTAATATTGTATCGGTCGGTTTTATTAAAAACCATTAACACAGGAATGCGATATGCTTCGGCTGAAGCCAGATACCGGTCAATAAATGTTGTTGTTGTTACCGGATAATTCAGCGTAGCGACTAACACCGCCTGGTCGATGTTAGCAGCAATAATATGAGATTGTTTAGAAAGATTTGGTGAACGGCGGATGATGTAATTTTTTCGTTTTGAAATGGATGAGATTAAACCAATTTTTTTTGTTTGTCTATCTGAATAATTTTGAACGGTAAATTCTACCCTGTCACCAACAGCAACCGGATTGGTACTTCTTATCCCTTTCATACGGAAAGTACCCTTTATTTTACATTCAAATAATTCACCGAATTCATCCTCCACAGTGTACCAACTTCCGGTAGATTTTATTACTAATCCTTTTTTCAAATCACATAAATTTTATGTAAAAGTAGCTATTTAGCTCAAAATGAGAAAATAACCGGGAATTAGCTCCTTTTTCGACGAGGAACACAGTCTATTCCCAGTCTAAAATAATTTTTCCGCAATTGCCTTCTTCCATTATGTTAAACGCTTTTTGAAATTCGTCGGCAGGAAAACGATGCGTAATTACAGGTGTAATATCGAGGCCGGAAGTTAGCATCATTTCCATGTGATACCAGGTTTCGTACATTTCTCTTCCGTATATTCCTTTTAGCGTTAAACCTTTGAAAATGAGTTTACTCCAGTTAATTTGTGTGCTTTGCGGAAGTAATCCAAGCAGACTGATTTTTCCACCATTGTACATGTGATTTACCATATCGTTAAATGCGCCAGGCGACCCGGAACATTCCAGACCGATATCGAAACCCGCAACCATGTCATGTTTCTTCATAGCTTCCAAAATACTTTCTTTGGTTGGATCAATAACACGAGTGGCTCCCATTTTACGCGCCAAATCGCGACGATATTTATTTAAATCGGTACCAATGATGTTACGGGCGCCAGCAAACTTGCAAACGGCAGTTGCCATGGCTCCAATTGGACCCCCGATTCCTGTAATTAAAACATCTTCGCCGAGCAGGGGAAATGAAAGTGCAGTGTGTGTAGCATTACCTAAAGGATCCATAATAGCCATCATTTCATCTGAAATACGATTGTCGATGTGCAGAACATTTTTAGCAGGTACTGAAATATATTCTGCAAAACCTCCGTCGCGCTGCACACCAATCCCGATAGTGTTGTCACAAATATGCTGACGGCCACGCCGGCAATTACGACAGAAACCACACGAAATATGTCCTTCAACGGTCACTCTTTCTCCTACTTTTACACGGTCAACTTCTGAGCCCACTTCCACCACGGTTCCCATGTATTCGTGCCCAATGGTTACAGGTGTTTTTATGGTTTGCCGAGCCCATTCATCCCACCTGTAAATGTGTAAATCGGTTCCGCAAATGGCTGATTTTTTTACTTTCATAAGTATATTGTTGGGACCTACTGCAGGAATGGGTACATCTTCCATCCAAATTCCTTTCCCGGGTTTGCTTTTAACGAGTGCTTTCATGATTGATTTTCATTTTTCAATAAAGAATTTTAATGCAAGGTAAAATAAAATCTATGCTCAAATTATAACGAAAATCAGTATCTAACAGATCTGTAAGAAAAGTAATTACATAAAAGAATGAAAGTGAATTAATTATGAATTTTCACTTAATAAATATTTCCGGGAAATAAATTTAACCGGGTACCAGGCGGCCATAAAACCAATGAGTAAAACAACAGATAAAATAAAGAGAATGTCACTAAAAATAATCTGGACAGGGTAGGCTGATACAATAAACGAGCCGTTTCCGGGAAAAGTAACAATTTCGTACTTAGTTTGTAACCAGCAGATAAAAACGCCCAAAAATGCGCCTAAAATAGCCCCCGTGACCGATATTAACCACCCTTCAAAAAGAAATATGCGACGAATTAATTTCGACGATGCTCCCATACTTCGTAAAATAAGAATATCTTCTTTTTTATCGATAATCAGCATAGATAAGCTTCCCAAAATATTGAATGAAGCGATGATTAAAATAAAAACCAAAATAAGGTAGGCTGCCCATTTTTCCGATTTCATGGTTTTATAAATCAAATCGTGCTGCTGGTATTTATTTTTCACCTGAAACGAGTCATGCAAAATATTTTCAACTTCTTTTTGTATTTTTTTATGATTCGCATTTTTGTCGAGTCCTAATTCAATGGCTGACACCTGATTACCGCTATCAAATAAATCGGCCGCATACCGAAAGGGAACCAGAATGTATTTTGAATCAACATCTTCCAAAACTGAAAAAATGCCTGAAGGGAAAATATAATTATGATTAACAGATCGGGCTAAATTAATATTTACCTGCTTCCCTTTTTTAGGTACGTAAATGTGAATAGGGTCTAAAAAAGTAAGCTCAATACCTAAATTATTTGCAATTCCTCTTCCCACTACTGCATAGTTAATTCCCTGGTCTTTAAGTGTAAATTTGCCTTCTACAATTAAACTGTCGATGTTTGTATATTTACCGTAGTTATCCGGAACTCCTTTTACAACGGCAAAATATTGCTGGCTTCCGTATTTCAACATTGCTACTTCTTCGATCACTTCAGCATAGTGAATTACGCCAGGTAGCTTTTTAATTTTTTCAAATGGAAAATCAGATGGATTAAACATTTTACCTTCTACTGCGGTAATTTTTATATCAGGATCGAAATCACTGTAGAAATTGTTTATCAAATTGATGAAGCCATTCAGTACGGAAAGTATAATTACTAATGCCGAGGTGCCAACAATGATACCCACCACCGAAATACCTGAAATGATGTTGATAATATTCTGTTTCTTTTTCGAAACCAAATACCTTTTTGCTATAAAAAATGGTA
>Ga0102953_1001887_pt1 | contig 13005 bp, 9 predicted proteins | sample SalPon2A_C_D2_MG_FD_78509 | JGI IMG/M metagenome (GOLD analysis project Ga0102953, IMG submission 78509) | Soil microbial communities from South San Francisco under conditions of wetland restoration - Salt Pond MetaG R2A_C_D2_MG | ecosystem: Environmental > Terrestrial > Soil > Wetlands | place... | reverse complement strand
CTCCGCGGCCATGGACACCGTCACCGAGACCAAGATGGCCGTGGCCATCGCCCGGCAGGGGGGCATCGGGGTCGTCCACAAGAAGATGCCCGTCGAGGTCCAGGCGGAGATGGTGCGCAAGGTGAAGCGCTCCGAGTCCGGCATGATCGTCGACCCCATCACGCTCGGGCGCGGCGCCACCCTCGCCGACGCCGAGCACCTGATGAGCGAGTACCGCATCAGCGGGGTGCCCATCGTGGAGGAGGGCGGACGCCTGGTCGGCATCCTGACCAACCGCGACCTGCGCTTCGAGACCGACTACGGCAAGCGCGTCGAGGATCTGATGACGTCGACCGATCTGGTCACGGTGCCGGTCGGCACCACCCTCGAGAAGGCCCGCGACATCCTGCGCAGCCACAAGGTCGAGAAGCTGCTGGTGGTCGATGAGGACTACGTCCTGCGCGGCCTCATCACCATCAAGGACATCATGAAGAAGCTGGAGTACCCCTCCGCCGCCAAGGACGAGCTCGGGCGGCTGCGGGTGGCGGCCGCCGTGGGGGTGTCCCACGACCTGGAGGCGCGCAGCGCGGCGCTGGTGGAGGCGGGGGTGGACGCCCTGGTGCTCGACAGCGCTCACGGCCACTCCCAGGGCATCCTGGACGCCCTCACCTACCTGAAGGAGTCCTACCCGCAGCTCGACGTGGTGGCCGGCAACATCGCCACGCCCGACGCCGCGCGCGACCTCGTCGACCGCGGAGCGGACGCGGTCAAGGTGGGCGTCGGGCCGGGCAGCATCTGCACCACCCGTGTGGTCACCGGCGTCGGGATGCCGCAGCTCAGTGCCATCCTGGCCGTCGCCGAGATCACGCGCGAGGCGGGCGTGCCCCTGATCGCCGATGGCGGCATCAAGTTCACCGGCGACGTGCCCAAGGCCCTGGCTGCCGGGGCCGACGCCGTGATGGTCGGCTCCCTGCTGGCGGGCACCAGCGAGGCGCCGGGGGAGGACATCCTGCGGGACGGCCGCCGCTACAAGGCCTACCGCGGCATGGGCAGCCTCGGCGCCATGGCAGGCGGCAGCGCCGACCGCTACTTCCAGGAGGACGCCAAGAAGCTCGTCCCGGAAGGCATCGAGGGCATGGTGGCGTACAAGGGCCCGGTCGAGGACATGCTCTACCAGATGGTCGGCGGGCTGCGCTCCGCGATGGGGTACTGCGGCGCTCCGGACGTGCCCGCGTTGCAGCGTCGGGCCCGCTTCGTGACCATCACCCAGGCGAGCCTCATCGAGTCGCACCCGCACGACGTGACGATCACCAAGGACGCCCCGAACTACTCCCTGAAGACCGGCTCCTGACCGCCGCGGGACCGTTCTGGCCGGCCGTACGCGCGGCGGGCCCGAGCGGCGCCCCGCGGTCGCGACGGCCGCGGGAGGCGGGCGGCGCGGCGGCAGCCGGGGACGGCCCGACGCCCGTCAGATGCGCAGCTCGAAGTCGCCTTCCGGGCCGAGCGACAGGAAGGCACGGACCACGGGCTCGACGCCGAACTTGAGCACGAAGCTGAACGGGCTGAGCACCCTCTCCGCGGGCTGGCCCAGCGGCAGCAGGTGGCTCCGCAGCCGGTCGAACTGGCGACGGGTGATGGCGTCCTCGCGCTCCAGCGCCGCGGCGGTCTTGTCACGGAGGCGCTGGAGCGTGGTGTCCAGGTACCCGTGGCCCCGCGCGACGGTGCCCTGGAGGGTGGGGTCGATCTCCGCCACCTCGCGCAGCAGGCGGCGCACCATCACCTCCAGCTCGTCGGAGACCGTACGGAAGCGCTCCCCGTGCCCGCTCCGCTCCAGCACCACGCGTTCCAGACAGCCGTCGGGATCGGCCTGGAAGCCGGCGACGTCCAGGCCGTACTTGTCGAGGATCCGCGCCGCCGGCGGCTCCAGCACCGTGGCGGTGGCGCGCGGCCAGACCAACGGCATGGCGACGCCGTGATGCCGGTAGACGCCGCGCAGCTGCGCGAAGTAGCGCAGCTCGCCGGGCCCCAGCACCACGACAGCCGTGGGCAGCACCGCGTCCTGAACGACCGGTCTGAGCCCGGCGGCAGGCGTCAGCGCGGCCGGGTCGGCGTCCAGCCTCGCCGTCACCTCGGCGCCGGACAGCGCCCGCCCCTCCAGGCGGAAGTTGCGCCCCTCGTGGCGCAGCAGCACCCGCCGCGGCGGGTCCTCGTCCTCGGTCTCGAGGAACAGGTTGGTGGCCTCCGCGCCGCGTCCGAGCTGCGGCGTGAAGCCCAGCCGCTTCAGGCGGCGGCCCGCATCGTTCACCTCGGCCACGGTCGCCTCGGGCGAGGCCAGCTCGCGCTCCAGCACCGGCCTCAGCAACTCCGCGGCATCGGCCTGCATGGGATCGAACAGCGCCAGCCCGGCATCGCCGAGCAGCCGGTAGAGCAGGAACGCGAACCAGTCCGCGAAGCTCTCGGCGCTGCCCGCGGCATCCTTCACCAAGGCGAGGGTGCCGCCCAGGAACGGAGGCTCCGGATCAAGAGCGCGCAGGCCCTCCTCCACGGAGCGCACCATGGCGGAGGTCACGGGCGCCCGCCCCACCCCCACCTCCACGGGCAACGGCACCGCGAGACGGTGGAGCCGTTCCTCGCCGTCGAGAAGATAGGCGTGGTCGACCTCGTCGGTGTCATGATCCTGGCTCGCGAGCCAGAACACCGGCACCACCGGGCGGTCCTCCCGGTCGAGCCGTTGCGCCAGGCGGACGGCGGTGACGGCTTTCGAGAGGGTGTAGACGGGGCCCAGCAGCAACCCGGTCTGCTGACCGGTCACCACCGCCCGCGAGGCGGGGTGCTCCAGCCGCTCGAGGGTGCGGAACACCGCGTCGGGCGCGCCCAGGCGCCGGGCGTGGCGGCGCATGACGCCGGCCAGACGGCGCCGGTCGACCTGCCGGGGCAGAGCCAGGCCGGCGTCGACATCGCCGGCCGCCAGCTCGAAGAAGTCGCTCAGCTCCCCGGCGCGGTAGCGCTCCAGGAAGCTGCTGGATGACGGCGGCGATTCGCCTTCGGGCACGCGCCAGCTTACCGTCCGCTCCGTCGCGTCGGCGTCGCGTGCAACGCACGCCGTTCGCCGGGAGCGGCCGGGTCACGTGGTAGAATCCCGTTCATGCGCCCTGCGCGGCGCTTCTCGGTCCCGGCGCCGCCGCGCGCCACCGCTCCGTATGCGAATCCACACCGATCTGACCCCAGCCGAGAGCTACCAGGACGTCGTCATCCTCATCGACGTGCTGCGCACCTCCACGGTCGCGCCGTTGCTGTTCGAACGCGGCCTCGAGGAGCTGGCCCTCACGCCCAGCCTGCGCAGCGCCCGCGGGGCGGCCGGCGAGGGCTGGCTGCTGCTCGGGGAGCGGCAGGGCGTGCCCGCCGAGGGCTTCAACTACGGCAACTCACCCAGCGAGCTCGCGACCATCGACCTCACCGGCAAGCGCGCCGTGATGGTGTCGGAGAACTTGCCGCGCTGGCTGAGGAACGTGTCCGGCGCCCGCGAGGTGCTGCTGGGCTCGCTCTACAACGCCGCCGCGGTGGCCGAGGTGGCGTCGCGCAGCGCCCAGGACCGGATCGCGCTGGTCGGCTGCGGCTTCGAGGGCGAACCCGACCTCGACGACGCGCTCGGCGCGGGCCTGCTCGCCGCCATCCTGGGCGAGCGGCTGCCCGCCGCGCTGCGCAGCGGCGCGACGCGCTTCGCCCTCAGCCTGCTGCGGGCCTTCCCCGACCCCATGGAGGCGCTGTGGCAGTCCGTGTCGGGCCACTACCTGCGCCGCGTGGGGCTCGAGCGCGACCTCGCCTTCGCCGCCCAGATCTCGGTCAGCGGGATCGTCCCCCGCCTGGTCGAGCAGCGCCCGGGCGCGGGCAGCGCCCCCCTCTACCTCTTCTCCCCCGCTCCCCGGCCGAGCTGATGGCGGCGCCCGCCCGGGCCCGCAGCTGGCTGCTGGGCGCCCCGGTGGACGCGGTCAGCCTGCCCGCGGCCGCGACGTGGGTGCTGGACGCCGTCCGCCAGGGAGCCTTCCGGCTGGTGGTGACGCTCAATCCCGAGATCGTGGTGGGCGCCGCGCGCGACCCCGCCCTGCTCGCCGCCCTGCGGGCCGCCGATCTGAGCGTGGCCGACGGCGTCGGCATCAGCCTGGCCGCCAGGCTGCGCGGGCGGCCGCTTCCGGGCCGCGTGCCCGGCGTCGACCTCGTCGGCGAGGTGCTCCGCCGCGGCGGCGAGGAGCTGAGCGTGTTCTTCCTCGGCGGGCGGCCCGGCGTGGCCGAGCGCGCCGCGGAGACCGCCGCGCGCCGCTACGGCTGCCGCGTCGCCGGCACCTATCACGGCTACTTCCGGCGGCCCGGCGGGGAGCCCGAGGTGTGCGCCGCGGTGGCGGCGAGCGGTGCCCGGCTGCTGCTCGCCGGCCTGGGGCCCGGACAGGAGCGCTTCCTCCACGAGCATCGTGACGCCCTCGGCCCGGTGGTCGCGATCGGCGTGGGCGGCACCCTCGACGTGCTGGCCGGTACGGCACGGCGCATGCCGGCCTGGAGCAGCCGTCTCGGCGTGGAGTGGGTGCTGCGGGTGGGCCTCGACCCGCGGCGCTGGCGACGCGTCCCCAACCTCCTCAGGTTCGCGTGGATGGTGGCGGCCGGGCGCGACATCCCGGACGCCGCCGGCCGCTGAGGGCCGGCGATGCGCTCCCGCGGGCGCCGGCGACCAGGTGGCGCGGCCGGAGCCCTGCCGAGCGCGGCCGTCAGGGTGAGGTGACCTCCAGATGCTCGTCGCCGAGCGCGAGCGCGTCCTTCTCGGCTTCCTCGCCGGGGTGGCCGGCCAGGTAGTTGCCGTTGAAGCAGGCCAGGCAGGTGCGCTGCAGCGCGATCGCGCGGGACAGGCCCTTCTCGGACAGGAAGTGCAGGCTGTCCGCCCCGATGCGCTGCCGGATCTGCTCGACGCTCATGCTGGCGGCGGCGAGCTCCTTGCGCGCCGCGGTGTCGATGCCGTAGTAGCAGGGGAAGCGGATGGGCGGGCTGGAGACGCGGAAGTGCACCTCGGTGGCGCCGGAGTCGCGCAGTAGCTGCACGATGCGCCCGGAGGTGGTGCCGCGCACGATGGAGTCGTCTACCAGCACCACACGCTTCCCCATCACCGCAGGGATGGGGGCGAGCTTGAGCTTGACCTTCTGGTCGCGCAGGCGCTGGGTGGGGTTGATGAAGGTGCGCCCCGCGTAGGGCGACTTGTACAGCCCCATGTCGAAGGGGATGCCCGACGCGCGCGCGTAGCCGATGGCGGCCGCCAGCCCCGAGTCGGGCACGCCCACCACGACGTCGGCGGGCACCGGCGCCTCCTCGGCGAGCACCTCGCCCATGCGCACGCGCGCGGCGTGGACCTCGACGCCGTCGAGCTTGGAGTCGCCGCGGGCGAAGTAGATCCACTCGAAGGCGCACGGCGTGGGGTCGGGGGCGAGCACCTGGTAGCTGTGCAGGCCCTCGTCGTCGGCCATCACCAGCTCGCCCGGACGCACGTCGCGCAGGAAGGTGGCGTCCATCACGTGGAGCGCCGACGGCTCGGAGGCGAACACGTAGCCGCCGTCCACCTCCCCGATCACCAGCGGGCGCACGCCGTTGGCGTCACGCAGGCCGAGGATGCGGTGGCGGTCCATCAGCACCACCGCGAAGCCGCCCTCCAGCTCGCCCATGACCCGCGCGGTGGCGTCCCGCAGGCTCAGATGGCTGTAGCGGGCGATGAGGTTGATCATCACCTCGCTGTCGTTGGTGGTCTGGAACACCGCGCCCTCGTCGAGCATGCGCGAGCGCATGCTCCTGGCGTTGGTGAAGTTGCCGTTGTGCGCCAGCGCCAGCAACCCCTTGTTGGAGCGCACGGTGATGGGCTGGGCGTTGAAACGCAGGCTCGAGCCGGTGGTCGAGTAGCGCGTATGGGCGATACCGGTACGGGCGCCCTCGAAGCGCAGCGTGTCCAGCCGCTCCTCGGTGAACACCTCGCTCACCAGCCCCATGTCCTTCTCGATGCGTATCTCGTCGTCGGATGCGGCGCAGATGCCGCACGACTCCTGGCCGCGATGCTGCAGCGCGAACAGGCCGAGGTGCAGCAGCGACGCCACGTCGGCGGCTTCGGGGAGGTGGATCGCCACGACGCCGCACTCCTCGTGCAGCTTGTCCTCGCCGAGGATGTCCCAGGGTGCCATGTCCATTGCCCTCAGCCTAGCGCTTCCGAAAGCGGGCGGTGGTAAGCGGCCAGGAGGCTCGCCAGCGGCACCGCGAAGGCGCCGCGCGCGGTCCTCAGGCGCAGCGCGTCTCCGCCGCTGACACCGAGCCGCAGGCAGGGCACGCCGGCGGCGCGGCACAGGGCCTCCGCGCGCTCGGCCGCGCTCTCCCCCGGCACAGCCAGCAGGACGCGCGCCGGCGCCTCGCCGAAGAGCAGGGCGTCGTCGCGCACGCCCGGCTCGGAGGGAAGGCTGGCGTCCAGGCCGCGACCGCCCGCCATCGCCATCTCCGCCAGCGCCACGGCCAGCCCGCCCTCCGAGATGTCATGGGCGGTATCGCACACGCCCTCTTGCACGAGCCCGCGAACCAGCCGCTGGACGGCTGCCTCGCGCTCCAGGTCGAGCGCCGGCGGGGCGCCGAGCTCAAGGCCGTGGAGCCGGTAGAGCATCTCGCTCGCCCCCAGCTCGCCCGCCGCCTCGCCGATCAACAGGATCCGATCGCCGTCGCGCTTGAGCCCCATGGTCGCCCGTCGCGTGGCGTCGGGAAGGACGCCGACCATGCCCACGGTGGGCGTGGGATGGATCGCTCGGTAGCCCGTGCCGTCCCGGTACTGGTTGTAGAGGCTGACGTTGCCGCCGGTCACCGGCGTGCCCAACGCCAGGCAGGCGTCACGCAGTCCCTCGATCGCTTCCTCCAGCTGGTAGTACACCTCGGGGAGGTAGGGGTTGCCGAAGTTCAGGTTGTCGGTGACGCCCAGCGGCGTCGCGCCCACGCAGCTGAGGTTGCGGGCCGCCTCGGCGACGGCGTGCGCGGCGCCGAGGCGGGGCTCGAGGCGCACGTAGCGGGCGTTGCAGTCGACGGTGGCCGCCACCCCCAGCGGGCTGCCCTTGATGCGCAGCACGGCCGCGTCCGCCTGCCCGGGCAGCACCACGGTGTTGGTCATGACCTGGTGGTCGTAGCGCCGGTAGACGGCCTCCTTGCTGGCGACGGTAGGGCTCTCCAGCAGGCGCAGCAACGCTCCCGCCGGGTCGGCCGTCTCCGGCACGTCCACCGGGGTCGACCGCAGCCGCACGACCTCCTCGTCCTCGACACCCTCGCGGATGTAGGTCGGCGGCTCGTTGAGGGCCGCTACCGGCAGGTCGCCGACGAGATGCTGCCCCTCGTACAGCCGCAGCCTGCCATGGGGCTTCACCACGCCGATCACGTGGGCATCGAGCTCCCAGTGCTCCAGCAGCGCCAGGAGGTCCTCCTCGCGCCCCGGCGTGGCCGTCAGCAGCATGCGCTCCTGCGACTCGGAGAGCATCACCTCGAGCGCGCTCATGCCCTCCTCGCGGCGAGGCACGCGGTCGAGGTAGAGGTCCACGCCGAGCTCCGCGCGATGCGCCATCTCCGCCACGCTGCTGCTGAGCCCGGCGGCGCCCATGTCCTGGACGCCGGCGACGAGGCCCCGCGCGTACGCCTCCAGGCATGCTTCCAGCAACAGCTTCTCCATGAAGGGGTCGCCGACCTGCACCGCCGGACGGTCGGCGTCGGACGCCTCGCTGAGGTCCGCGGAGGCGAAGACCGCGCCCCCCAGGCCATCGCGGCCGGTCTTCGAGCCGACGTAGATGAGGCTGTTCCCGACCTCCCCGACGGTGCCCCGCTTCAGCTCGTCGTGACGCAGGAGGCCCAAGGCCATGACGTTGACCAGCGGGTTCTCCTGGTAGCAGGGGTGGAAGGCGATCTCGCCCCCCACGGTGGGCACGCCGATGGCGTTGCCGTAGAGCGATATGCCCTCGACCACGCCGTGGAGCAGGAAGCGGTTGCGGGCCTCGGTGGGCTCGCCGAAGCGCAGCGAGTCGAGCACCGCCACCGGCCTCGCCCCCATCGCGAAGATGTCCCGAAGGATGCCCCCCACGCCCGTGGCTGCACCCTGCACCGGCTCCACGGCGCTCGGGTGGTTGTGGCTCTCCATCTTGAAGGCGACCGCCCAGCCGTCCCCCACGTCGACCACGCCGGCGTTCTCGCCCGGACCCTGGAGGACCTGCGGGCCCTCGGTGGGCAGGCGCCGCAGCAGCGGCCTGGAGTTCTTGTAGCCGCAGTGCTCGCTCCACAGCGCACCGAACACGCCGGCCTCCAACGCGTTGGGCTCACGCCCCAGGTGGCGCTCCACGAGGTCGAACTCGTCCTCGTTGAGCCCGAAGCCGGCCGCGCGCTCGCGAATGCTCATGCCGAGGGGCGGCTCCCCGCCAGGTGGTCGAGCACGCCGCGCAGCAGCGGCGCACCGTCGGTCGACCCCAGCAACGCCTCCACCGCCCGCTCCGGGTGCGGCATCATCCCCAGCACGTTGCCACGCTCGTTGACGACCCCGGCGATGGCGTGGGCGCTGCCGTTGGCGTTGGCCTCCACGGTCTCGAGGCCGCCGGCATCCACGTACCGGAACGCCACGCGGCCGCCGTCCTCGATCCGCGTCAGGGTCTCGGCGTCGGCGTAGAAGCGTCCTTCGTTGTGGGCGATGGGCACGCGCAGCACCTGGCCCTTCCGGTAATGACGGGTGAAGAGCAGGTCGTCGCGCTCGACGCGCAGATGGACGTCCTGGCACTTGAAGTGCAGCGAGGGGTTGCGGGCGAGCTGGCCCGGCAGCAACCGCGCCTCGGTCAGGATCTGCCAGCCGTTGCAGATGCCGAGCACCGGCCCGCCACGCTCGGCGAAGCGCCTGACCGCCTCCATCACCGGCGACAGCGCCGCGAGCGCACCCCCGCGCAGGTAATCGCCGTAGCTGAACCCGCCGGGGAGCACCACCGCGTCGACGCGGCCGAGCGCGGTGTCACGGTGCCACACGTAGCGCACGGGCGCCCCGAGGACGAACTCGAAGGCGTGGCGCGCGTCGTCGTCGCAATTGCTTCCTGGGAAACGGACAACGGCGATGGTCATGGTCATCCTGGGGTCGCACCCGGCCGCTCCAGCCACTGCGACCGCAGCCGCAGCCTGGCGACGGCCGCGCGACGCGCGTACTCTACCATCGGCCGCCGGGGCGGGGCGGGCCCGCTCCACCGAAGCCACGATCCCCGAAGGAGGCACGAGCATGTCCGTCTCACCGTTCCGCACACTCCTCAACCTTCCCCACCTGATGCCCCTTCGCCGCATCGCCAAGGACTATCCCTGGATCCACACCGGGCTCGGCCTGCTGGGGAACACCTGCTTCTTCGTCGGCAGCGTGTTCTTCTTCTTCGCCCCGCTGAAGACCGCGGGCATCTGGCTGTTCACGCTGGGCAGCCTCGGCATGCTCATCGACACGCTGGGCGAGGCGCTGCTGCGCCTCGAAGGCTTCGCCGACGTCGCCGAGAGCTGACCGCGACCCGGCGACGGCGAGGCCGCCCGGCCAGGGCACCGTCGAGGGGCCGCCCTGCGGCGACGCACCTTGCCTGCTGCCGCTCCGTCCCGGTACGCTTGGATGCGGCCGGCGAAACCGGCCACACGGGCCGAGATGGCGGAATCGGTAGACGCAGTAGACTCAAAATCTACCGGGGCAACCCGTGCGGGTTCGAGTCCCGCTCTCGGCACCACCTTTCGCCTGCGAGCGGCAGCGCTCCGCTGCGCGCGCCACGCGCCGGACGAGCGCACTGGCCTGGAGGAAGCATGTTCTGGATCGTCTTCGCACTGTTCGTGATCGACTCGGTACTGATCACCATCGTCATCCTCATGCAGGAGCCCAAGCAGTCCGGCCTGGGCGACGCCCTGGGCGGCGGCGGTGGCGGCGGCGACTTCGGCACCATGGGCGGCACGGCCGGCGGGCTCCACCGCCTCACCATCTGGCTGGGCGTGACCTGGGGTCTGCTGGCCCTGGCGTTGCAGGTGGTGCCGCGAGCCTGAGCTCCGGCCGCTCCGCGGGGCCCGTCGCACCCGCTCGTTCGCGCCCCGCGACGGCGCTGGCGTCCCCACCAGGACTCGTTTCGCTCATCCTCCTCTCCTCTTGATATGCCCGGTACCAGCGGGTAGGCTACGGCGTACGGTCAAGCGGATGCGCCGACGCCTGCGAGGATCCTCGTGGGCCAGGCATTCCGGACTACCCCGAGGAGGTATGGAGTGAAGCGAACATTGCTCTTCGTCGTCGCGGCCACGCTTCTCGCCGCGGCATCGGCCCAGGTGGAGACGTTCACCTGGCCCAAGGACTACGCGCCCACCTTCAAGCAGGGCGGCACCGTCAACGAGACCACCTTCGGGGACATCACCACCCTGAACCCGGTGCTGACATCGAGCGCCGACGAGAACGCACTGATCTCGCTCTACGCCGGGCCCGGCACCGTCTACCGCGACTGGCTCGGCAACCGCTCCTTCCAGCAGGCCGACGGCAGCTACAACCTCTACTGGGCGAAGGACATCAAGGTCCTCGAGCCCGACCAGCAGTGGATCGTCACGCTGAAACAGGGCTGGAAGTGGTCGGACGGCGTGGAGATGACCACCGCCGACGTGCAGGCCACCTGGACCATCATCGGCGACCCCAAGGTGGAGTCCAACAACTACGCCTGCTCGGTCGTCGGCGACCAGAAAGCCAAGCTCGACATCCTCGGCAAGTACCAGTACGAGGTCACGCTGCCCAAGCCTCACGTCAACGCCATCGCCGTCAACGACTGCACCAACGACGGCCTCATCCCGGCGCACATCTTCATGCCGGTGTACAAGGCCAAAGGCGCAGCCGGCATCAAGGCCCTGTGGGGCGTCGATACCGCCCCCAGCAAGATCGTCTCGGGCGGCCCCTACATCCTCAAGGAGTTCCGCCCCGGCGAGCGCGTGGTGCTGGCCAAGAACCCCGAGTACGGGAGCTTCGTGAAGGCCGCGGACGGCACCGGGGAGCCCGGTCCCGACCAGTGGGTGGCGACGCTCACGCAGGACCAGAACCAGGTCCTCAGCCGCGTCGTCACCGGCCAGTCGGACTTCTACTGGCCCACCACGCTCGACCAGGTCAAGGCCGTCAAGGACGCCATCGACAAGGGCGACATCCACGGCACGCTCTACGCCAACATCGGTCCCGCCACCGCCATCGACTTCATCACCTACAACTTCAACAACACCGACAAGTGCAAGGCCGACATGTTCAGGAACGTCGACTTCCGCCGCGCGGTCAGCATGATGATCGACCGCCAGGCGCTGGTGAACGCGGCCGAGGGCGGCCTCGGCTACCCCGCCTACGACTGGAACAGCACGGCGGCCACCAAACCGTTCGACGCCCCCAACCTGGGCCCGATGCCGCACGATCCGGAGCAGGGCGTGCAGCTCCTGCACAACATCGGCTTCACCCAGAAGGACTCCGACGGGGTGCTCATGGACCCCACCACCGGCTGCAAGGTCGCCTTCGACCTGCAGTACAACAGCGGCAACAACCGCCGCGGCCAGGAAGCGCAGGTCATCGCACAGACGCTCGCTCCCTACGGCGTGAAGGTCAACCCGCGCGAGGTGTCGACGCAGATCTGGGCCAACTCCATCGTGGGCACCAGCGCGGACTTCAACCCCGCCAAGGGCCGCACCGTCAACTACGACGCCCAGATCTGGGGCCTGGCCGGCGGCGACATCGACAACCCGAGCTTCGACAACGGTCTGCGCCCCGGCAGCAACCTCGACGCCTGGAACAAGAGCACGAAGGACCTGCAGGCGTGGGAGATCCTGATGGGCCAGTACTCGGTCGAGATGAACGAGACGCTCGACCTGCAGAAGCGCGTGCAGATCTACGACAAGCGCGCTGAGCTGATGCGGCAATGGCTGCCCATCACCCCGCTCATCACCCAGGCCTTCAGCTTCTACACCGACCTCGGCAACACCTGGCCCAAGCCGGCGCTCGATGCCGTCAGCATCCAGGGCCCGTACCGCCCCGGCAGCTTCCGCGAGCTGCTGACCGCCCGCTGACCCGGACAGGCCGCAGATGAACGCCGGGGGAGGGCCCCACCGGGCCCTCCCCCGGCGTTCTCCGGCCGCCGCCGCCGGCGTGGCTTAGAATGCTCTGTCGGTGTCCATGGAGGGCCTGCCAGCCCCCTCGCTGGTGCTAGGCACAGACCACCCGGAGGCTCCCCCCTCGATGGTTCTCTACGTCATCCGCAGGCTGTTCAACCTGATCCCCACCTTCATCATCGCCACCTTCCTGGCCTGGGGGATCATCCAGGCCGCGCCGGGGGACTTCGCCACCCAGTTCTCCTTCGACCAGGTCGACCCGAGCAAGGCGCAGCGCATCCGGGCGTTGTTGGGGCTCGACCACCCCTGGTACCTGCGCTACTTCTACTGGCTGCGCAACGTCGTCCTCCACTTCGACCTGGGCACCAGCATGACGAGCAAGGGCAGCGTCACCGCGCTCATCCTGCCGCTCATGCGCAACAGCATGGTGCTGTTGCTGCCGGCGACGGCGCTGGCGTTCGCCATCGCGATCCCCATCGGGGTGTACTCGGCTCTGCACAAGTACTCCCTCGCCGATCGCGTCCTGACGGTCTTCAGCCTTCTCGGGCTGGCGGTGCCCAATTTCTTCCTGGCGCTCATCCTGCTGGCCTTCTCGGTGCAGTGGTACCACGCCTACCACTGGTTCCTGCTACCGACCGGCGGCATGACCAGCACGGGTTTCAGCGGCTTCTCCAGCTGGCACCAGATCATCGACGTCGGGTGGCACCTCATCGGACCGGTGCTGGTGGTGACGCTATCCTCGCTCGCCTTCGTGAGCCGCGTCATGCGCGGCGAGATGCTGGAGGTAATGAGCCAGGACTACATCCGCACCGCCAAGTCCAAGGGCCTGTCCGAGCGCGCCGTCAACGTCAAGCACGCGCTGCGCAACGCCATCCTGGT